>Ga0335075_10006336_pt1 | contig 18277 bp, 12 predicted proteins | sample Lox_Sample_24_FD_206723 | JGI IMG/M metagenome (GOLD analysis project Ga0335075, IMG submission 206723) | Soil microbial communities from Loxahatchee National Wildlife Refuge, Florida, United States - Lox_Sample_2.4 | ecosystem: Environmental > Terrestrial > Soil > Wetlands | place: USA... | reverse complement strand
GCCGTTGCGTCCGGCACCGGCGCCGGTTCCGGCCACGCGGCCCGGATCAAGCTGTACGGTGCGCCGTAGCCGAAATGATCCCACAGCTCTTCCGTCACGAACGGAATGGCCGGATGCAGCAATCGCAGCAACACGCCCAGCACATGCGCGGCCGTCGCGCGGACTTCCGCCGCGCCGTCCAACCCGCCTTCCAAGATGGGCTTGGCCAGTTCCAGGAACCAATCGCAGAACGTGTTCCAGGTGAAGCGGTAGCAGGCGGCCGCATACTCATCGAACCGGTACGCGTCCAAGGCCGCCGTCGCCTCCTCCACCGTGCGGTTGGCCGCATCCAGAATCCACCGCGTCAGCGGCAGACTCGCCTGCGACGGGGTGAAGGATGCATCCGGCCCGATGCCGTTCATTTCGCAGAACCGCGCCGCATTCCACAGCTTGGTGACGAAGCTGCGGTAGTCCTGCACCCGGCTGGCGCCCAGCTTGATATCGCGCCCCGGACCGGTGAGCGCGCAGATCGTGAAGCGCAGCGCGTCGGCGCCAAACCGGTCGATCAGTTCCAAGGGGTCGATGACGTTGCCCTTCGATTTCGACATCTTCTGCCCGCGCTCGTCGCGCACCAGGCCGTGGATGCAGACGGTGCGGAACGGCACATCGCCCATGAAATGGATGCCCTGCATCATCATGCGGGCGACCCAGAAGAAGATGATGTCAAACCCTGTCACCAGCACGTCGCCGGGATAGTAGCGTGCCAGCTCCGGCGTCTTCTCCGGCCATCCCAAGGTCGAGAACGGCCACAGGCCGGAGCTGAACCAGGTGTCCAGCACGTCATCGTCCTGCACCAGTTTTTCCCCCCGCCGGGCATATTGTGCATCGGCCAGGGCCTGCGCTTCCGCCGCATCGTGCGCGACGAACACCGACCCGTCCGGCCCGTACCACGCGGGAATCCGATGGCCCCACCAGAGCTGGCGCGAAATGCACCAGGGCTGGATGTCGCGCATCCAGGCGAAGAACGTGTTTTCCCACTGCTTCGGCACGAATTGCGTGCGGCCGGTTTCCACCGCCTCGATCGCCGGCTTCGCCAATGCTTCCGCGTTTGCGTACCACTGCGTCGTGAGCCGCGGTTCGATCGGCACGCCGCCTCGGTCGCCGTGGGGAACCTGGTGCGTGTGCGTCTCGGTCTTTTCCAGCAATTCGAGGCGTTCCAGTTCGGCCACGATCGCCTTGCGCGCGGCGAAGCGGTCCTTGCCGGCCAGGGAATGCACGAAATCCGGATCGGCGATCCCCGGCACCGGGGTCAGGTCCGCGACGATCTCCTCCAGCGTCACCCGTGCCTCGCGGTCGAGGATGCTGGGCATCGGCAGATCGTGCCGCCGTCCGACTTCGAAATCGTTGAAATCGTGCGCCGGCGTGATCTTCACCGCGCCGGTACCCTTCTCCGGATCGGAGTATTCATCGGCGACGATCGGAATTCGCCGTCCCACCAGCGGCAGCACCGCGCATTTTCCCACCAGGTCGCGATAGCGCGCGTCGTCGGGATGCACCGCCACCGCGGTATCGCCCAGCATCGTCTCCGGCCGCGTCGTCGCCACGATGATGAACAGCCCCGGTTCACCCTCGATCGGATAGCGGATATGCCACAGCGAGCCGCGGATCTCGATATTTTCGACTTCAAGGTCGGAGATCGCGGTGAGCAGTTTCGGATCCCAGTTGACCAGCCGCCGGTCGCGATAGATCAGGCCTTCGCGATACAGCGTGACGAACACCTCGCGCACGGCGCGTGACAGGCCTTCGTCCATGGTGAACCGTTCGCGCGGCCAGTCGAGCGATGCGCCCAGCCGGCGCAACTGACGCGTGATGGTGCCGCCGGATTCGGCTTTCCACCGCCAGACGCGTTCGATGAACGCCTCGCGCCCCATCGCACGGCGATCCATGTTGCCTTGTTCGGCAAGCAGCCGCTCCACCACCATCTGGGTGGCGATGCCGGCGTGGTCGCTGCCCGGCTGCCACAGCGCGTCGCGTCCTTGCATGCGGCGCCAGCGGATCAGTACGTCCTGCACCGTGAAGGTGAGTGCGTGGCCCATGTGCAGGCTGCCGGTAACGTTCGGCGGCGGGATCATGATGGTGAAGGGCTGCGCCGGCGAGTTCGGATCGCAGGCGAACGACCCGGATTGCTCCCAGCCTTCATAGAGGCGAGGCTCGATCTCCGACGGGCTGTAGGTCTTCTCCAGCATCTGGCCCTCCTGCGGCCCTGTGCCCGATGGCGCAGACGGGCGCACATGGCAAGGGGAGCGTGGAGATGTCATTGCGGGGAGCGCAGCGACGAAGCAACTTGGTTCGCGGGCGCACGGGCGCCCCGTTTGACCGAGATTGCTTCGTCGCTACGCTCCTCGCAATGACATCTGTCGCAAGTAAGAGGAACGCCCATGCTGTTCACATGCCTGCCGCCTGGCGCACCAATCCCCGGCCGCTTTCCCGGGCCGCGGCATCCGCGCGGCAAATACCTCACCATCGACATCCACTGCCATGTGCTGAGCGAAAAGGCCGAGGCGCTGTTTAGGGATGCGGGCATTGCGGACCGCCGTCCGCGCGAGGTCTTCGCCAACGCCCGCACCCGCGAGGTGAACCGCGAGCAAGCGCGGCGGACGCGCGTGCAGTTCACGTCGGTGGAGCAACGTCTGGCGGATATGGACGTGATGGGCATCGACATCCAGGCGCTGACGCCGGCGCCGGGCCAGACGTATTACGACACGCCGCCCGACCTGGGCATCGCCACGGCGCGCGAAGTGAATGACAACATCGCCGATATCGTGGGGCGGCATCCGCAGCGGTTCGCGGGCCTCGGCACGGTGCCGTTCCAGGCGCCGGAGCTTGCGGTGGCGGAACTTGAACGGCTTCACAAGTCGCTCGGCCTGCGCGGCATCGAGATCGCCACCAATGTCGCGGGCGAGGACCTTTCCGCCGACCGTTTCCGTCCGATCTTCGCCAAGGCCGAAGACCTGGGCCTGGTACTGTTCTTGCACCCGACCGGCTTCACCGAGGCCCGCCGCTTTGGCGATCACTACTTTACCAACGTTATCGGCAACCCGCTGGACACCACGGTGGCGGTGCATCACCTGATCTTCGGTGGCGTGCTGGAGCAATGCCCGCGGCTGAAGCTGGTGCTGGCGCATGGCGGCGGGTATCTGCCGGCCTATTCCGGCCGCATCGATCACGCCGCGTCGGCGCGACCGGACACGTGCGAACAGATCAAGGAAATGCCGACGACGTATTTGAAGCGGCTGTATTTCGATTCGCTGGTCTATACGCACCCGCAGTTGGAATACCTGGTGCGGGTGTATGGTGCAGACCACGTGCTGATGGGCACCGACTATCCGGCCGATATGGGGGAAATCGACCCGGTCGGCTTCATCGAAGGCGCTGCGCTGAGCGAGACGGAGCGCGCCGCGATCCTGGGCGGCAACGCCGCGCGGCTGCTGGGGATCGAGGCAAAACGGCTGCAAAGCGCATGAGCCTTGGGGACGAAATATGCTATCGTCCGCCCATCCCGGAGGCCGGCGATGTCGCAGCCGAACGTCAAGCCACTCACATTCGAGGAGTTCCTGCGCTGGGAGTCGGGGCAGGAGTACAAGCACGAGTTTGTTGATGGCCAGATCGCCGCCATGGCCGGCGGGACGGTCGCCCACAATATCATCCAGGCCAACCTGATCGCAGCCGCGGCGCCAAAGCTCCGCGGGTCCGGTTGCCGCCCGTTTCCGTCCGACATGCTGGTGCGGACCGGGAACGGACGTGGCCGATATCCCGATGTGACGATCGATTGCGGCACGCGTCGCGAGCAGGATCTCGTGGCTCCCGATCCAAGGGTGGTGTTTGAGGTGCTCTCGCCTGAGACGCAACGACGCGACCGAACGCTGAAATTGGCTGATTACAATGCCACGCCATCGATCGCCCACTATGTCCTGATCGAGCAAGGTGAGCCATTGGCGCATGTCTACAGCCGCGGGCCGCACGGCGACTTCAATTTGCATCCGGAGGAGGTTCGGGGCCTGGACAGCGTCATCCGTCTGCCGGCGGTTGGTATCATGCTCACGATGCAGGAGGTCTACGAGGGATTGGAGTTCGGCGCGGCGCCAGACAACCCGACCTTGGTGGCGGGCCCGATCTGATCGGCTTTTCGAACGTCGCGTCCCTACTTCAACCGCGGCCCTGTCTCCATCCCCAGCAACGCCCGCCCCGCGATCGGATACCACTCCGGCGCGATCGTCACCGTCTGGCCCACCACCTGAAGATCGCGCCAGCATTCCGCCAGCCGGCTGTCGCGCTTGAACGATGTGCTGCCGCCGAGCCGGTACACCAGGTCCATCGCCGTGCGCGCACTGTCCGCCGCATAGGTGGACGCCAGCCGGCACCGCGCCCGCTGCTCCAGCGTCGATTCCCCGCCGCCGGCAATCGTGCTCCAGATGTCGGCAATCGTCGCGCTGCGATAGCCGCGCCCGGCATTCAGAATCGCGTCGGCCCGCCCCACTGCTTCCTGCACCTGCGGATTGTCGCACAGCCGGAACGTGCGCCCGCGCGGCGTCTTCTCCGCCGCCAGGTCGATCAGCGCATTGATGCCGGCGCGCGCGATGCCGGTGATTACCGAACTATGATGCGGCCCGATCCAGCATTGCGTCGGCAGGGAATAGGTCACGCCCGGCCAGCGCGACCACTGGTTGTCCAGCGGGATGCCGGCATGAACCATGGTGCGGCGTTCCGGCAGGAAAACGTCCGTCACGGTCCAATCGAAGCTGCCGGTGCCGCGCAGGCCGGCCACGTCCCAGCTTCCCGGCACCACCGTGGCTTCCTCGCGTCGGAACACGGCGCGCCAATACAATGGCCGCCCATTCTCCCCGCATCGCGGTTCGCCATTTTCAAGGATCTGGAAACTCCCCAGCATCCAGCGCGCTTCCTGGCAACCGCTGCCGAATGTCCAGCGTCCGGTCACGCGATAGCCGCCCGGCACCGGCACCGCCTGTCCGCCGCCTTGCACCGCCGTGCCGGCCATCCGCGACGGGCCCTGTTGGCCGTGCACTTCCTGCACGCCCTCATCCGGCAGCCCCAGAGTCACCAACTGGCCGATACTGTTGTTGCAAACGTTCCAACCGACCGAACCGCAGCCTTCGGACAGCAATTCCACCACGCGGGTATAGGTCAGCGGATCGACCTGCAATCCGCCGAGTGAACGCGGGATGATCATGCGATAAAACCCGGCGTCTTCCAGTTCCTCGACCAGTGCGCGTGGCAGCCGCTGCTCTTGCTCCAGCTCCTGCTGGTAACGGCGCAGCACCGGGCGCATGGCGGCGGCGGCCTGCACCAGCGGCTGCGTATCGATATCGGCCGGCAACCGGGTGTCCTCGACCACCATGTCCATCGCTTCCTCCTGCCGTGTTTGCTGATCGCCAAGCCTGAACGCAGTCTGCCGCCGTGTCACCTCCCCCGCAGGTGCAATCCGCCGCGGACCGGCCTAGCATCGCCGCAACCACACCGAGGGAGGTCGCGATGGACGGCACCAGCGTGCAACCCGGTCTCGACAGCGGCATCCGCGCATGGCCGCCCGGCCTGACGCGCGTGCCCTTCTGGGTCTACCAGGAGGGCGATGTTGCGCGGCAGGAGCAAGCGCGCATCTTCCAGGGACCGACATGGAATTTCCTGTGCCTGGAAGCGGATATTCCGAACCGGGGCGATTTTCGCACCACCTTCGTGGGCGAGATGCCGGTGATCGTGGTGCGCGCCGAAGAAGGCGCGGTGCACGCGTTCGAAAACCGCTGCGCCCATCGCGGTGCGCTGATCGCGCTGGACGATTCCGGCAATGCCAAGGACTTCGCCTGCGTCTATCACGCCTGGCGCTACGATCTGTGCGGCAACCTGGTGTCGGTCGCGTTCCGTCACGGCGTGAACGGCCAGGGCGGCATGGCGAAGGATTTCGACATGCGCAGCATCGGCCCCCGCAAGCTGCGCACCACGACGTTCTGCGGCCTGGTATTCGGCACGTTGTCCGATGCGACGCCGCCGATCGAGGAGTACCTGGGCGAAGCCGTCACCGCCCGCATCCGGCGCGTGCTGAAAAAGCCGGTGGAGGTGATCGGCCGCTTCACCCAGCCTCTGCCCAACAACTGGAAGCTCTACATCGAGAACGTGAAGGACACCTATCACGCCAGCCTGTTGCATCTGTTCTTTGCCACATTCCGCATCACGCGGCTGAGCCAGGGTGGCGGCGTGCTGGTCAGCGAAAGCGGTGCGCACCACGCCTCCACCACGCTGGAGGCCCCGCCGGCGCCGGACAGCACCTATCGCGACGCCGGCCTGCGGTCGGACAGCGACAGCTTCCGTCTTGCCGATCCGTCGCTGCTGGACAGCGTCGATGAATGGGGCGACGGCATCCGGTTGCAGATCCTGACCGTGTTTCCCGGTTTCGTCTTGCAGCAGATCCACAACTGCATCGCGGTGCGCCAGGTGGTGCCGCGCGGTGTCGATGCGATGGATCTGAACTGGACGTACCTTGGCTTCACCGACGACACGCCGGAACTGCGCGCGATCCGGCTGAAGCAGAACAACCTGGTGGGTCCCGCGGGGTTTGTGTCCATGGAGGACGGCTGCGTCGGCGGCTTCGTGCAGCGCGCCACCGGGACGGCGGAGGACGAGGAGTCGGTCATCGAGATGGGCGGCAGCACCGCCGAGACTCAGCCGACGCGCGCCACGGAAGCCGCGGTGCGCGGATTCTGGAAGGAATGGCGCAGCCTGATGGGGATGTAGCACATGGCCGATACCGATACCCTGCTGCGCGTCGTCGCGCTGAACACCGCCTATGCCGCGTGCATCGATGCAGACCGGCTGGAGGACTGGCCGGCGTTCTTCCTGGAACACTGCCTGTACAAGATCACCAGCGCCGATAACCACAAGCGCGGCTATGCGGCCGGCATCGTCTATGCCGATTCCCGCGCCATGCTGGAAGACCGCGTTTCGGCGCTGCGCAATGCCAATATCTACGAACGGCAAAGCTATCGCCACATCCTCGGCATGCCGTTGGTCGGCGCGACGCAGGGCGGTGAGATCAGCGCCGAGACCCCGTTCCTCGTGGTGCGCACGATGCGCGACGGCCGCATGGATCTGTTCTCCGCCGGCGTGTATCTCGACAAACTGCGCGAAGATGCCGACGGCAGCTTGCGTTTTGCCGAACGGCTGGTGATCTGCGACAGCTCGCGCTTCGACACGCTGCTGGCGATTCCGCTGTGAACGACGCTGCGCCGTTGCCCGTTACAAACACGGCGCAAGCATCGCCCGAACGGTTGGTGTTGTTCGGCAGCTTCACCTCCAGTTCCACCTACAAGCCGATGCTGTACCTGTCGCTGGCGGGACTGCCGTTCAGCTTCCGCACGGTGAATTTGAAATACGGCGTGCAGAAGCAGCCGGACTATCTGGCGGTGAACCGCTACGGCCAGGTGCCCGCGCTGCGCCATCGCGGACTGACCATCGTGCAGTCCAACGTGATCCTCGATTATCTCGGCCGCACGGCGGGTCATTTCGCTGGCCATACGGAGCAGGAGCAATGGACAGCACGGGAATGGCTGTCGTGGGAGGCGGATAATATTACGAATGTCGCGAAGGTGCGGCATTACAGCCGGTTCCGCTCGGTCGATCCGGCGGTGATGGACTATTTCCGGCCGCTCGCCGACGCGGCGGTGGGATTTGTCGATCGCGCGTTGCAAGGCCGAGATTGGCTGGTGGGCGACGGCCCGACCATCGCCGATATCGGCTGCTGGGGCCGCATGGTGTTCATGGCCGAAGGCGGGATGGATATTGCACGCTGGCCGAACGTGCAGGCGTGGTCGCGGCGGCTGGCGGCGTTGCCGGGGTTCGCGTTGCCCTACGATCTGATTCCGAAGAAGGACCGGGAGGTTGACCCGTAATCAGGTGTCAGCATCATGGGTGACGGTTTTCAGGGTCGTTGTGAGGGGCGAAGCGTCCAGCAATTTCTATGATTAGCTGCCAGATCTCGAACTAGATTGCTTCGTCGCTTCGCTCCTCGCAATGACATGGTGGTGGTGGTGTACGCCTCTGCTCGCGTCTGGGCGTCTGTGCGGGTGCGGCTACCCTCGGCGGCACCACCGCACGTCTGCCGGCTGCCTTCATGTGGTCGCGATATTCGGCAGTTTGGCAGGAATTCAAAACTTCAATTCCACGGCCGCAAGCGCCAATGTTTGTTGCGTGCCGGCGTCGTACAGCGATCCCAGCCAATGCCGTAGCGGAACGACCAGTCGTTCATCCTGCCCCAGCGTTCCGAACAGGGACGTGATCGATAGTACCGGCGCGGGGTCCGGCCCGCCTTGCTCGGCTTTTTCCCGCAGCAACGCGGCCAGCGGGTGCCGTACGTCGATTGCCTGGCCTTGCTCGTCCACGCCGCGCACGCGCCTGATCCAGCCGGCCAACGACAGTGCCAGCAGATCGACCGAGCCGTTCATCTCCAGCCGCGCCATGATCGGCACCACCAGCACGTTCAGCGGCGCGTCGGTATTCACGCGCTCCACCGTGTCGCGGATCGCCGGATTGGCAAAGCGCGCGATCAGCGTCCGCTTGTACTCGGCCAGATCGATGCCGGGCACCGGAGGCAGCGTCGGGCCGGTTTCGCGGTCCATCAATGCTGCCATCAGACGGCGCAGCAAATCGTCCTGCATCGTCTCGTGAATGTAGGTGTAGCCCACCAGACGCCCCAGCGCGGCAATCGCCAGGTGGCTGCCGTTCAGCAGTCGCAGCTTCATCATTTCGTATGGCGTCACGTCGGGCACAAACTGCGCGCCAACGTTTTCCCAGGCGGGGCGCCCGGCGACGAAACGATCCTCGATCACCCACTGGGTGAAATCCTCACACACCACCGGCCAGCGATCGGCGATGCCGTAGGTTTGCTCCAGATGCGCGATGTCGTCCGGCGCCGTTACCGGCGTGATGCGGTCCACCATCGTGTTGGGAAATGGCGCGTTCGCCTCGATCCACGCCGCCAGGGCCGCATCACGCAATTTCGCCAATGTCAGCACCGCTGCGCGCAGCACATTGCCATTGTGCTGGATGTTGTCGCAGCTCAGCGCGGTGAAGGGCGGACGCTGCGCTGCCATCCGCCGGCGATAGGACTCGACGATGATGCCGATCGCACTGCGTGGCGTCTCGGGCGCCGCAAGGTCGGCGCGAATCAGCGGATGGTCGGGATCGAACTGCCGCGTCGCGGGATTGAGGCAATAGCCGTTCTCGGTGACGGTGAGGCTGACGATGCGCACGTCCGGCTCCGCGATCGCATCCAGCAACGCCGCACCGGACTCGCCGGCATAGATGACCCGGGCGATGGACCCGATCACCGCCACGGTCTCGCGATCCCCACCCCGTTCGATCAGCGTGTAGAGACCCTCCTGTGGCCCGAGGCTCTCCGCCATTCGCTGATCGGCAGGCAGCAGCCCGGCCCCGGCGATGGCCCATGCCAATGCCGCAGGATCCTGCTGCATCAGCGCATGCGTGTAGCGCGCCATGTGCGCGCGATGGAACCCGCCCAGGCCGAGATGCACGATACCCACGCGACGCTGCGTCAGGTCATAGCAAGGGGGCGTGACGGACGGCGGCAGATTGCCGATGGCGGCGATGCTCAGCGGAATCGGCATGGCAGTTTCATCTCGTCTCACATGTCATTGCGAGGAGCGAAGCGACGAAGCAACCTCGGTCGACTGCGCACCGTTCGATCGGGGTTGCTTCGTCGCTTCGCTCCTCGCAATGACATGGGGAGCATCACTTCACCGCCCCGAACGTCAGTCCGCGCACCAATTGGCGCTGGCTGAACCAGCCGAACAGCAGAATCGGCACGGTCGCCAGCGTCGCGGCGGCAGAGAGCTTGGCCCAGAACAACCCCTCGGGTGCGGAGAACGACGCGATGAACGCGGTCAGCGGCGCGGCGTCGTGGGCCGACAGGTTCAGGCTCCAGAATGCCTCGTTCCAGCACAGGATGATCGACAGCAGCGCGGTGGACGCGATGCCCGGCAGCCCTAGCGGCAGCAGCACGTGCACGATCGAATCCCACACGCCGGCGCCGTCGATGCGGCTTTGCTCGATGATCGCCTTCGGCGTTTCGCGAAAGAAGGTGAACAGCATCCAGACGCCGATCGGAAGGTTGCTGAGCATGTAGATCAGGATCAGCGCGATGCGCGAATCCAGCAGGCCCGCGTCTTTCGCGATCAGGTAGATCGGCACCAGCACGCCCACTGCCGGCAGCATCTTGGTGGACAGCATCCACAGAAGCGTGCCGCGCGTGCGCTTGGTCGGATAGAACGCCATCGCGAACGAAGCCGGCACCGCCACCACCAGCATGATCGCCGTCGCCACCAGCGAAATCACCACACTGTTCCATGCGAATAACGGATAATCCGCGCGGACGAAGATGTCGTGATAGTTCTGCAGCGTCGGGTGGAAGATGAATACCGGGGGAGTCTCGATCGCCTGCGTCTCGGTCTTGAAACTGGCCAGCACCATCCAGAAGATTGGAAAGAACATCACCAACGTCGCCAGCCACGCCACCGCCGCTGCCACCGGATGGAATTGTTTGTCGCGCGGTTTCATACGTCCAGCCGCTTTGCCACGGTGTTGATCAGGAAGATGGCGACGACGTTGGCGAGCACAATGGAAATCACCCCCGCCGCCGATGCGGATCCGACGTTGAACGCCAGCAGCGCGCGCTGATAGATCAGGAACGCGAGGTTGGTGGTGGCGACACCAGGACCGCCCGCGGTGGTCACGTAGATTTCGGCGAAGATGCCGAGCAAGAAGATGGTCTCGATCATCACCACGACGCTGATCGAGCGGCCGAGATGCGGCACCTGGATATAGCGGAACATCGCCACGGGTCCGGCGCCGTCCAGTCGCGCTGCTTCGATGACTTCCTCTTCCAGCGATTGCAGCGAGGTCATCAGGATCAGGAACGCGAAGGGCAGCCATTCCCAGGACACGATCAGGATGATCGATGTCAGCGGCGCCGAGGCGAACCAGTCGAACGTCGGCAGGCCGACGCTGCGCAGGATCCAGGCGAACAAGCCGTTCACCGGGTTCATCAGCAGGTTCTTCCAGATCAGCGCACTGACCGTCGGCATGACGAAGAACGGCGAGATCATCAGCACGCGCGCAATGCCGCGGCCGGGAAAGCCGGTTTCGAACACGGCCGCCAGGACCGCGCCCAGGCCGACCGTGATCGCCAGCACCGCGCCGACCAGAACCACGGTGACGATCAGCGAAGACAGCAGCGCCGGGTCTTCGAACAGAAAGCGGTAGTTGTTCCAGCCGGCGAAGCCGTGGATCATCGGGTTGAGCAGGTTATAGCGGCGGAACGAGAACCACAGCGTCATCGCCAGCGGCACCAGCGACCAGATCAGCAGCAACACCACCGCCGGCCCGACCAGCGGCAATGTGGCGACCGCGCCGCCTCGCCCGCGCAACGCCGCCCGCATACGGCCCGACCGCATCGGCGGCGGGACAGCGGCGATTGTTCCGTTCGTCGTTCTCATGCCGCCCTCCACCAACAGGGCGTGTGCGGGCTACTGCGTGTAGCCCGCCTGCTCCATCGCCGCTTTCACCTGCGATTGCGCCTGCTTGAGCGCCTGATCCACCGTGGACTGGCCGGTCAGCGCTGCCGCCATCAACTGCCCCACCGTGGTGCCGATGGCCTGGAACTCCGGAATCGCAACGTACTGGATGCCGGTATAGGGCACCGGCTGCGCCGTCGGATGGTCCAGGTCAGCGGTCTGAATCGCATGCTCCACCTGTTTGGCGAAGGGTGCCGCGGCGATATATTTGGGATTGTCGTAGGTGGATTTGCGCGTGCCGGGCGGCACCAGCACCCAGCCATTGGTCTGCGCCACCAGCTTGATATATTCCTGCGAGGTTGCCCATTGCAGGAACGACTTCGCCACCGCCGCCTTGTGCGAGCTTTTCGGAATCGCCAGCGCCCAGGCCCAGAACCAATGGTTGCCGTTCGGCACTTTCGCGATCGGCGCGGGTGCGAATCCGACCTTGCCGACCACCTGGCTCTTTTTCGGGTCGGAAACGAACCCCGCCGCCACAGTCGCATCGACCCACATCGCGCAGTGGCCGGTGGAGAACAACGCCAGGTTCTCGTTGAAGCCGTTGGAGCTGGCGCCCGGCGGGCCGTAGTCGCGCAGCAGGTTCACGTAGAACGTCACCGCATCGTGCCACGGCCTGGTATCAAGCTGCGGCTGCCACTTCTCGTTGAACCACCGGCCGCCGAACGTGTTCACCATGGTGTCGATCAGCGCCATGTTCTCGCCCCAGCCGGGCTTGCCGCGCAGGCACACGCCGTATTGCTGGTGCGCACGGTCGGTCAGTTTCTTGGCGTAACCTTCAACCTCGGCCCAGGTCGGCTGCGCCGGCATCGTCAGCCCGGCCTTCGCAAACAGATCCTTGCGATACATCAGGAAGGAGCTTTCCGCGTAGAACGGCACCGCCCACAGATGTCCGTCGGACGAAAGCGCATCGCGCACCGACTTGAAGATGTCGTTGTAGTCGTAGCTGGCGGGGAAGTCGTCCAGCGGCAGCAGCCATTTCTGCTTGCCCCAGATCGGCGCTTCATAGGAACCGATCGTCATCACGTCGAATTGGCCGCCGCCGGTGGCGATGTCGGTGGTGACGCGCTGGCGCAGCACGTTCTCTTCCAGCACCACCCAATTGATCTTGTTCCCCGTCTGCTGCTCCCAGTGCGACGCGAGCTGCTGCATTACGATCATGTCGTTGTTGTTGACGGTGGCGATGGTGATGGTCTCGGCGCGCGCCATAGCGTTTGAACAAATGACAAATGCGGCGGCGATCGTCCAGCGAAGCCACGTGCGCATGGGTTCCTCCCGGTTGCGAGGCGCCTTGTCGGCTTGGAGCAAAGAGGATCAGCGAATCGGACGGGCGTCAAGCTGTCCGCGCGCGTTGCCTTTGTGCGTCCGAACGCTGCACTGCAACGGACGGGCGCACGGCTGGACGACCGGCCGCTGCGCAACGGAAGCCCGGCGTCTGGCGCCCTTCCAGGGCCTCCCCTATGACCCATTTGGCTGGATGCAGGGGAAACGACCATGGACGATGCCTTCCGCCAGGCGGCGCTCGACTATCATCGCTTTCCGCGCCCGGGAAAGCTCGCCGTCGAGCCAACCAAGCGCATGGCCAATCAGCGCGACCTCGCGCTCGCCTATTCCCCCGGCGTCGCCGCCGCCTGCGAGGCGATCAAGGCCGACCCTGCCACCGCCCACGACTACACCGCCCGCGGTAACCTCGTCGCCGTCATTTCCAACGGCACCGCCGTGCTCGGCCTCGGCAATATCGGCGCGCTCGCCGGCAAGCCCGTCATGGAAGGCAAGGCTGTTCTTTTTAAGAAGTTCGCCGGCATCGACGTGTTCGATATCGAAGTGGACGCGCAGGACCCCGACCGTTTCTGCGATGTGGTCGCCGCGCTGGAACCCACGTTCGGCGCCATCAACCTGGAAGACATCAAGGCGCCCGAATGCTTCGCCATCGAGGCGAACCTGCGCGCCCGCATGCGCATTCCCGTTTTCCACGACGACCAGCACGGCACCGCCATCACGGTCGCCGCCGCCGTGCGCAACGGCTTGCTGCTGCAAGACAAGTCGTTGCCGGAATCAAAGCTTGTCACGTCAGGTGCCGGCGCCGCGGCGCTGGCCTGCGTCGATCTGCTGGTCGCCATGGGCCTCAAACCGGAGAACGTGACGCTGACCGACATCAACGGCGTGGTGCGCAAGGACCGCCCGGGCATGCTGCCCAACATGGCGCGCTATGCCCGCGACACGAATGCCACCGCGCTGGCCGACGTGCTGGACGGCGCCGACATCTTCCTCGGCCTGTCCGCGCCCCACGTCCTGCATCCGGAATGGCTGCCGAAATTCGCCGACAAGCCGCTGATCCTCGCCCTGGCGAACCCTGAGCCGGAGATCGCGCCCGACATCGCCCACACAGCGCGTCCCGACGCGATCGTCGCCACCGGCCGCAGCGACTATCCCAACCAGGTCAACAACGTCCTGTGCTTTCCGTTCATCTTCCGTGGCGCGCTGGACGTGTCCGCCACCACGATCAATGAGGCGATGAAGATCGCCGCCGTCGAAGCGCTCGCCGGGCTCGCACGGATGGAAGCGAGTGAAGTCGTCGCCGCTGCCTATGGCGGCTCGGCGCCGGTGTTCGGCCCGGACTATATCATCCCCAAGCCGTTCGATCCGCGGCTGATCCTGGAAATTGCCCCCGCAGTTTCCTGCGCTGCAATGGAAACCGGCGTCGCGCTGCGTCCGATCGCGGATCTCGAGGTCTATCGCCGCACCCTCGAACGCTTCGTATTCCGCTCAGGGCAGCTCATGCGCCCGATATTCGAAGCCGCGAAGAAATCGCCAAGCCGCCGCATCGTGTTCGCCGAAGGCGAGGACGACCGCATCCTTCGCGCCGCCCAGATGCTGGTGGACGACCGCATCGCCGCCCCCATCCTGCTCGGCCGCCGCGACGTGATTGCACGCAAGGTGCGGGAAATGGGCCTGCGCATCGACCTGACGGACGGCGTGCGCGTGCTGGACCCGACGCAGGACAACGACGTGTTCGGCCCGCTGGTCCCGGCATATCAGCGCCTCGCCGGCCGTCGCGGCGCACCGCCGGAGGTCGCCGCGCGGCGCGTTGGGACCCGTCCTTCCGTCGCTGCCGCCATGATGCTGCATGAGGGCCTTGCCGATGCGGCGATCTGCGGCGGCACCGGCAATTGGTGGCGGCAGATCCAGTATGTGTTGCCGATCATCCCGCGGCGTCCTGGGGTGAACCGCGTCTATGCGCTGTCGGCGCTGATCCTCTCGACCGGTGCATTGTTCATGGGCGACACGCATATGGTGGTGGACCCTACGCCGGAGCAGATTACCGAACTCACCGTGCTGGCGGCGGAGGCGGTGCGCCAATTCGGCGCCGCGCCGAAAGCGGCGCTGTTGTCGCATTCCAGCTTTGGCGCCAGCGACAGCGAGTCCGCGCGCAAGATGCGCCGTGCCTTGGCGATGATCCGTGCCCGCGATCCGGCGCTGGAAATCGACGGCGAAATGCACGCCGACGCCGCGCTGGTAGAGGCGATCCGCAATCACGCAGTGCCGGACTCCACTCTGCACGGCGCGGCGAACCTGCTGATCATGCCGGGGTTGGATGCAGCGAATATCGCGTTCAACCTGCTGAAGGCCGCGGCGGACGGCCTCGCCGTGGGGCCCATCCTGCTCGGTTTGTCGCAGGCGATTCATGTGCTGGTGCCCAGCGTCACCGCACGGGGTATCTTCAACCTCAGCGCACTCGCGGCGGCGCAAAAATAGCCTCTCCCGCGCGCACGAACAACGCGCGGGAGAGGTCTCCGGCCTGCTGAATCCGACCTACTGGATGATGATCTCCACCCGCCGGTTCTGGGGCTCGCGCACGCCCGGGCCTGTCGGCACAAGCAGGTGCGTTTCGCCATAGCCGCGGATGGCAATCACGTTCTGCGGCACGCCATCACGCACCAACTCGCCTTCCACCGCGCGCGCGCGGCGGATCGACAGGCCCATGTTGTACTGCGGTGTGCCTGACGTATCCGTGTAGCCGTTCACCATGATGCTGGTGTACTGCACGCGCCGCGAATTGTCCGCCGCCTCGCGGATGATCTGGCGCGCACGGTCGGTGAGCGACGCCTTGTCCCAATCGAAGAACACCAGGTACGAGCGCGACGGAGCAGGTGCTGGCGCCTGCTGTGCCACCGGCGTCGGGGCCGGTGCCGGCGGACGCGGCGTGTTGAAGGCGTAGCGCAGCCCGATCAGGAAAATATGGTCGAACTGGTTATGCAGCTTCAGGTCGGTGAACACAGCCGGACCGCCGCCGACCGGGGTTTCCAGCGCGCCGTATGTCGGACCACCCAGTGTCTCTATGAAACGGTATTCGGCCGTGAATGACAGGCCCGGCACCCGGGCAATCGGCACCGATACGCCCGCAATCGCCTGCCAGGCGAATGCGCCGGCGGTTGCATTCGTGCTCAGGGTGTACGGCCCGCCCAGTTGCGTCACCGTGACATTATCGAAATGGCTCCACTGATAGCCCGCACCGGCGCCGAGGTAGGGATAGATCCAGGGCGAACCGACATCGAAATCATACAGCGCGTTCACCATCACGCCGTAGGTGTGCTCGGTGCCGGAGGTCGTCGCGGCAAACGGAGGCTGAAGGTTTCGGACGCCATTGCGCGCGAAGTCGCCCTCGATTTCGAAACGAAACCCGTTGCCCAGGCCGTAGCCCACGGCGCCGAGTCCCATAAACCCGAGATTGTCTTCCGTCTTCAGACGCGTCGCGCCAGCCACGGGCGTGCTGGGAGTGAAATAGGTGTTCTGTGGCAGGTCGGCACCGATACCACCCGATACATACAAGCCGCTGACCGGCTGGGCGGTCGCCGCCAATGGCAATGCGAGAAGGGCCGAAGCCAGTATTGCGCCCCAGTATCTCATCGTTTCTTCTCCTGTCCGCTTGCCGCGAGCAGGCCCGGCTTTACCCGGCTGCCGCAGTCGCGCTCGTTCACCGGCACACGCCGAAGGCGTAGCCGCGGGCGCATAATCTGGATAAGCTGTCGGCGGGCAAATCACCTGGACTTGTTTCACGCTTCATTGTGCGTCAGGCCGCTGCTGCATCGGAAACGACCGAAGTTGCATGCGTGTCGAATCGTTAATCTAACAAATGCGCGACCGCCCCCGCGCGGGGCTTTCCATCGCCTGTTCCACAAGCCTCGCAGGCATATCGCCATTCGCCGGCATATCGCGCCGGAGTCGGATTCAGAAATTGGACACAGGTCCCCTGCCGCACCCGCGCTGCACGGCGCGACCTCGTCAGAATCCCTTCAACAGCCGCCCGTAATAATCCAGCTCCTCTTGCGGCCGGTCGCGCTGCGCATCCCGCCGGCGCAGCATTTCCTCGATCGCGCGAGTCCGCTGATACTCGCGCTTCTCTGGGATTGTCACGTCGTTCCCCTCGTCGGCGCCGGAGCCGCCCTCGCCGTATTGCCGGCCCAGCGGATCGCGCCGGCCTTCCCCGCGTCCTTGCGAGCCCGGCATGGCGTCGGTGCCATTGCCGTCGCCGCTTCCCTCCTGAAGCATGAACTGGCCTGATTCGCCGCCGCCTTCGGCCTCGCCGACCTCGCCCTGCTGGCCGGTGCCGAACTGCTGCGCCATCGTCTGGCCCATCTGCTGGCCGCCCTTCTGCAGGTCCTCGACGGCCTTTTGCTCTTCTGCGCTGGCCGTCCTGTCGTCGCCCGAGCCGAGCTGCCGTCCAGCCTCCTGCATGGCCTGGTCCGCGTCGCCAAGGCCCGGCGGCAGCTTGCCGGTCAGGTCGCTGAACTGCTGCATCAGCTCGCCGAGTGCGCGCCGCAGCGCCTGCTGCACCCGCTGGTCGGCCTGACGCTGCATGTTCGGATCGGCCGGCTGGGTCGCCGGTTCGTCACCGAACGGCGGTCGCGTCTGGTCCTCGACACGGCCCTGCGCGTGATCCAGCAGGCCACCCTGGCGGCTGATCAGGTCCTGCAACGCGCCCATCTGCTGCCGCCCGCGCGAGCGCTGCTGGGCACGCTGCTGCATCGCCTTGCCGTTCGCCATGCGGGCGTTGCGGAGCTCGTCCAGCATGCGCTCCAGCTCAGCCATGCGCTGCTGCGCCTGGTTCATGTCGCCCTGCCGCGCAGCTTGCTCCGCCTCCCGCGCCATGCGTTGGAAGTCCTTGTTGGTCAGGTGCTGGGCGTCGGGGTCGAATGGCAGCTCCTCGTGGTTGCGGCGCGCTTCCTCCATCAGTGCCTGCATGTGGCGCTCGATCGCCTGCTGCAGCTCTTGCAGGCGCTTTTCCAGGGCCTGCCGGTTGGCCTCGTTGGGGTCCTTCATCGCCCGGTTCAGCGCATCCTGCGCCGCCCGCCGCGCCTGCTCCAGCTCATGGGCAGTTTGCTCGGCCTGGCCCTCCTCCAGGTGCAGCGCCAGCTCCCACATCTGTTGCTGGGCTTCGGGGATCGCCTTGGCGGATTTGTCGTATTCCAGCAGATAATAGAGCCCGCCGAGATTGACGTAGGCGCCGATGTCGCCGTGCAGAAGCTCGGGGTGCATGATCAGCCCGTCCAGCGCGTCCACCGCGCTGTCGCGATCCTCGGGATGCAGGCTGAGGCCCTTGCGGATGGCGATCAGCGCCCGCGCCACCGGATTGGTGAACAAGC
>Ga0335075_10006335_pt1 | contig 18278 bp, 12 predicted proteins | sample Lox_Sample_24_FD_206723 | JGI IMG/M metagenome (GOLD analysis project Ga0335075, IMG submission 206723) | Soil microbial communities from Loxahatchee National Wildlife Refuge, Florida, United States - Lox_Sample_2.4 | ecosystem: Environmental > Terrestrial > Soil > Wetlands | place: USA... | reverse complement strand
GCCGGTACCGCTGCCGCGGGCCGCCACGCCGGCGGCGTCGCGGCGGCCGACGCTACCTCGGCCGGGATCGGAGCGCGGCCGTGAGTGCGCGGCCGGTACTGCGGGCGGCCTCCGGCGGCGTGACACGGCACCGGGCGCAGACCTTTGTGATCTTCATGGTGCTGGCGGTCTCCACCGCATCCGCCACGCTCGGCCTTGCGCTGCTGGCGGCAGCCAGCGGCCCGTTCAACCACGCGTTCGCCGCGCAGCGCGGTGCGGACGCGGCGGTCGCGGTCAATTCCGCGCGCGCCACCCCGGCCCAGCTGGCAGCCACCCGGCACGCGGCAGGCGTGACCGCTGCGGCTGGCCCGTTCAGCGCGACTACCGCGACGCTGAACAGTCAGGGCATCGTGCTGCCGGCTGTGCAGCTGGTGGGGCGCGCCTCGCCCGGCGGAGCGCTGGACGATCTCAGTCTGGTGACCGGCCACTGGCCGACAAGCCGTAATCAGATCGTGCTATCGGAGAGCCTGGGTTTCTTTCCCGGCCCGAACACCAAGCTGAAGGTGACTACCGCGCCGGGGAAACCGCAGCTCACCGTCGTCGGCCTGGCTAACTCAGTCACGAACACCGCGGGGGCCTGGGTCCTGCCGAGCGAGCTCACGTCGCTCCGGCCCGCTGGCGCGCCGGCCCTGGCGGAAATGCTGTACCGGTTCTCGTCCGCCGGGACGAACGGCCAGGTGCACGGTGACGTGACCGCCATATCCGCAGCGCTGCCGACCGGTGCGGTCGTCGGCTACTCCTCCTGGCTGGGCGCCAAGCAGCAGGCGAACGGAACCGGCTCGATCCTCGCGCCGTTCGTCGAGGCGTTCGCGCTGATCGGGCTGTTCCTGTCGGTACTGATCGTGGCCAACGTGGTCAGTGGCGCGGTCGTGGCCGGATACCGCCGGATCGGCGTGCTCAAGAGTGTCGGGTTCAGCCCGGCGCAGGTTGTTGTCTCGTACGTGGCCAGAGTCGGGGTGCCCGCGCTCGTCGGCCTGGTGGTCGGCCTGGTCGGCGGCAACCTGCTCGCGATACCGGTGCTGACGAAGTCGGCGCAGTCGTTCGGCGTCGGGAAGCAACTCGTGCCGTTGTGGGTCGACGTCCTCACGCCAGTCGTGATGATCGTGCTGGTCGCCATCACCGCTGTGCTGCCTGCGCTGCGGGCAGGGCGGATGTCGGCCGTGCAGGCCATCGCGCTCGGACATGCGCCGCGCCAGGGGCGCGGATACGCGATGCACCGGCTCGCCAGCCGGCTCAGGCTGCCCCGCCCGGTCAGCATCGGGCTGGCCGCGCCGTTCGCGCGCCCGGCGCGCACGCTCGGGACGCTAGCCGCGGTCATGTTCGGCGTGACCGCCGTCGTGTTCGCCGTGGGCCTGAACTCGACGCTGTCCAAAGCGGAGGAAGGGCAGTCGCTCGCGAACACGGCGCCGGTCCAGGTATTCCTTGCCAACGGCAACCCCCAGCCGGGCAGCGAGCCTGCGCGAGCCATGGTGGCGGCGATCCGTGCCGAGCCGGGGACGCTGCACTATGTGGCTTCGGAGCAGACGGAGCTCAGCGCGGTCGGCCTCACGAAACAGATCCAGGCGCAGGCACTCGGCGGCGCATCTTCGTGGGTCGGCTACGAGCTGATCAAGGGTCGCTGGTTCAGCGGGCCGGACCAGATCGTTGTCAACACCGCCTACCTCACCCAGAGCGGTCTTGCGGTCGGCGACAACACAATTCTGACGGCGGGCGGGTCCCGGTCGGTGACCGTGCGGATCGTCGGAGAGGCGTTCGGCCCGGGGAGCACGCCGACCCTGGGCACAAGCTTGCAGACATTCGCCAGGCTGGGCGTCAGTCCCGGCATCAACGAGTACCTCGTCGGCCTGCGGCCCGGCGTGAGCACGGACTCCTACGTCGCCTCGCTGAACAGCAAGCTCGGCCAGAAGTACGTCGCAACGGGGCCGCAGGGCGGGCAGTTCTACCAGATCGCCGACTCGCTCATCGCGCTGCTGACGCTGATGATGGCCGTGGTGGCCGGGCTCGGCGTGCTGAACACCGTGCTCCTCGGTACCAGGGACCGCGTGCATGACATCGGGGTGTTCAAGGCCGTGGGCATGACTCCCCGGCAGACGATCGCGATGGTCATGTGCTGGGTGGCGGCGCCGGCCGTCGCCGCTGCGGTAATTGCCGTGCCAGTCGGCATGGTGCTGCGGTCGGCAACCGCGAACGCGATGGCGCGGGCCGCCTACACCGCACTGCCGGCCAGTTTCTCCACGGTCTACCGGCCGGTCGAGATCGTGCTGCTAGGGATATCCGGGCTCGTCATCGCAGCGGCCGGGGCGCTGCTGCCGGCGAGCTGGGCAGCAAAGGCGCGGACCGCGACAGCACTGCGGGCCGAGTAGGTGACGCTGCATTCATGATCACGGAGAGTTTGGGGTGCTCTGTGGCACCCCAGACTCTCCCGTGATCACGCTGGAGGCTCGCTCAGCGCGCCACGACCGCCTCGGCGGACCTGGCGAGGATCAGGCTGACCGTCTCCGCAACGGTCAGCCGCGACGTGTCCAGCCAGAGTCCCGGCTCGCTCGGCCAGGCACGCAGCTCAGCGTCGAGGTGCTGCCACATCTCGAAGAAGTGCTTGTGTCTCGCGGCATCGCGCTGCGCGACCACGTCGAGGCTCGGTGCTAGCTGGACGAAGAGCAGCGGCCTGCACTGCAGCCCGTCGAGGTATCCGCCGAGCACCGAAGGCGCGACCACGACATCGTCGACGACCGGAACGAATCCGGCCGCGGCGAACGAGTCGGCCAGGGCGCGCATGTTGCTTCTCCGGAGTGCAAGCTGCCGGTGCGCCTCGTCCTGCGGCGGGCCCTGCGGCGGGACGAACCCGCTGACGATGAACGCCTCGCCTACCAGGTCGCCTTCGATGTGCGCCGCGCGCGGGAACCGGGCAGCTAGCGCACGCGCCACGGTGGTCTTCCCCGCGCCGGGGATTCCCGAGATCAGAAATGCCTGCACGCGATCACGATGTGCGGTCCGGAGCGAGCCGGAAGACGTGCTCGAGTTCGTACCAGACGGCGCCCGCGGGGACTCCCGGCGGCGGTTGCGCTGCATCACCGGCGTCGTGCCGCACGAAGTCGCGCACCAGGCTGGACTTCACCGCAAACACTGCATCGCTGTCCAGGTACTTGCTCTCCGAGTCGAAGATGTGCGTGGCCACGTCCTGATAACCGGGCGCGCTCACGATGACGTGCAGGTGCGCCGGCCGCCACGGATGCCGCCCGGTGCTGGCCAGCAAGTTGCCCACCGGCCCGTCGTCCGGGATCGGATAGTCGGTCGGCCGGACGCCGAGGAACGCGAAGCTGCCGTCAGCCCTGGTGCGGAAGATGCCGCGCAGATTGTCCGGCGGCGTGTCCGGGTTCTGCACGGCGTACAGCATGTCGTCCGCGTTCTGCCAGACGTCGAGCGTTGCGCCGGCGATCGGGTTCCCGTCAGTGTCGGTGACCCGCCCGGTGATCCAGGCCGGCTCGCCGGACGGGCGCTCGGCGATCGAGGCGCCGTACTCGCGCTCCGGGCTGTTCGCCACGTAGAACGGCCCGAGCACGGTCGACTCGGTCGCGAACCCGGCCGCGCCCTCCCCGGACGGCCCGGCCAGCAGATCGACCAGCATCGACACTCCGAGCGTGTCGGACAGCAGGATGAACTCCTGCCGCTGATCGCTGCAGATCTGCCCGGTCGCGGTCAGGAACCTGATCCCGGCCAGCCACTCGTCCCTGGTCAGGTTCACGTCAGCGACGAAGCCGTGCAGATGCCGTGTCAGCGCGGCCATGACCTCGCGGAGCCGCGGGCCAGGCGTCGACTGCAGCCGCTCGACCACCATGCCGGTGAGGTCGGCAGCGGTCATCGGCGCGGCCTCGGCCGCATCGGCAGACTCTGCATCATGGCGGGAACGCGCTGCGTCAGACTCCCCGCCAGCCGCACCGGCCCGGCCGCTAGTGGCCGGTGTAACGGAGCGTGTGCCAGCTGCGGCTCGCCAGCCAGCCGGCCCGGGCCGGTCGCCTCGCCAGGCGGCGGTGACCAGCGCGACTGCGTCCTCCGGCGAGAGCGGCCGCGGGCTTGGCGGATGGCGTTCGGCGAGCGCCGCAGCGACTGCGGGCAGGTCGGCCGCGCGAAGCCCGAGCGCCCGAAGTCCGTGCGGCGTGCCCACCGCCGCGCCGAGGTCCCAGATCGCGCCCGGCACGTCGTGCGGCCCGGCGTCCAGCACGTCCGCCAGCAAGCCGAGGGGAGTGGAAGCCAGCGGCGGGCGCTCGCGGCTCGTGCTGAGTCTCGGCGCGAGGAAGTGCACCACGTGCGGGAGCAGCACCGCGTGCGTTTCTGCGTGCGGCAGCCGGGCGAACCCGCCGAGCAGGTGGCTCAGGGCGTGGTGCAGTGAGCTGCCGGCAGTGCCGAACGCGCGGCCTGCCAGGCAGGACGCCCACAGCAGCGCGCGCACTGCCACGAGGTCTGGTTCCCGCGCCCCTGGTGCCCCCGCGATCGGCAGCCAGGTGGCGATCAGCCGTGCCCCTTCCAGTGCGGACAAGCTCGTCAGCGGGTCTGCTGCCGGGGCATACAGCGCTTCGACGCAGTGCGCCAGCGCGTTCATGCCGCTCGCGCCGGTGAGGGCGGCGGGCAGCGACACCAGCAGCGTCGGGTCGTAAATCACTGTGCGCGGCAGCACCCGCGGGTCGCGGCCGGTTCGCTTGATGCTGCCGTCGGTCCGGCCCCAGACCGGCGTCATCTCCGACCCGGCATACGTAGTGGGAACTGCGAGCACCGGCCGCCCGGTCTCCAGCGCGCAGATCTTGGCGAGGCCAGTGGCGCTGCCGCCGCCGACGCTGACGATCGCATCAGCCCGGACGCGCCGCGCCTCGGTTGCCACCGCGACCGCCAGGTCAGCCGGGACGTGCTGGCGGATGTCGCTGAACCGCCCGGCCAGCTGGCCCGCTAGCAGCGTCGCCGCCAGGTCTCCCGCATCTCCGCGCTCGCTCGCGATGAGCAGTACGCGCCGGGCGGCGAGCCGGCTCACTTCCTCCGGCAGGCGAGCCAGTGCGCCGTCGGCGAAGACTACGCGCTGACCGAGCCAGTCGGCCGTGAATCCGGTGGCGCCGGGCGGCGCTGCTGCTGTGCTGGCCATGGCTCTCCTCGCGGTCTTTGGTGCGCTCCGGCTTGCGTCCACGATAACGACGCCGGCCCGGCCGGCCGACTGGTGAGCTCGGGCAGCTCACGCTGGCGTCCGCCCTAGACCGGAACGGGTACGGTTGGGCAGGATGTTTGCATCGTGCGTAGTAGTTGCAGGGTGCCTGCCAGCAGCAGCACGGCGAGCCGACCGGAGGCCAGAGGGACATGGGCGGACTGCAGATCGAGGTAGACCCGGCCGAGGTCGGATTCGACCCGGCGCGGCTGGCCAGGATCGACCGGCACTTCGCTCGTTACGTCGACGAGAAGAAGCTGGCAGGCTGGCAGTTCACCGTTGCCCGCCGCGGCAAGCTCGCGCACGTGTCCGCCTACGGTCAGCGCGACCTGGAGGCCGGCCTCCCGGTCGAGCCGGACACCCTCTGGCGGATCTACTCGATGACGAAGCCGATCACCTCGGTCGCCGCGATGATGCTGTACGAGGAGGGCGGGTTCGAGCTGACCGACCCGCTCTACCGCTACATTCCGTCGTTCCGCGACGTGCGAGTGTTCGCCGGCGGCAGCGACGTCAGCTACGCGACCGTGCCCGCCACCGAGCCGATCCGGATCTGGCACCTGCTGAGCCATACCGCCGGGCTGACCTACGGCTTCATGCGCAACCATCCGGTCGACGCCATCTACCGGGCGCGCGGCTTCGAGTGGGGCTCGCCGCGCGGCGCCGACCTGGCCGCGATCTGCGACATCTTCGCCTCGATGCCGCTGCTGTTCAATCCGGGGAGCGAGTGGGGCTACTCGGTCGCGACTGACGTGCTCGGCCGGCTCGTCGAGGTGGTCTCCGGGCAGCGGCTCGACGAGTTCTTCGCCAGCCGGGTCCTGCAGCCACTCGGCATGACTGACACCGCCTTCTGGGCCGGGCCGCAGGACGCGCAGCGGCTGGCCGTGCTGTACAACCGGAGCCCGGAGGACGGCAGCCTGGTCAAGCTCGACGCCATGGGCAACGCCGCGCTCCGTGAGCCCAAGTACCTTTCCGGCGGTGGCGGCCTGGTGTCGACGGCCGCCGACTACAACCGCTTCACCCAGATGCTGCTTGACCGGCCGGACAGCCCGGCCGGCGAGCTGGACGGCGTCCGCCTGCTCAGCCCGCGGACGGTCCGCTACATGGCGAGCAACCACCTTCCCGGCGGAGCTGACCTGCAGACCTTCGGCCGGCCGCTGTACGCAGAAACCACCTACGCAGGGATCGGGTTCGGGCTCGGCTTCGCCGTGGTGGTCAACCCGGTAGCGGCAAAGTCGCTAGGCTCGGCGGGCGAGTTCCACTGGGGCGGTGCCGCGTCCACCGCATTCTGGGTGGATCCGGCCGAGCAGCTGACCGTGACGTTCTTCACCCAGCTCATGCCCTCCAGCGCGTACCCGATCCGGTCGCAGTTGCGGCAGCTGGTGTATCAGGCGCTGGTGGATTGAGTTCAGGACTGGGGCTCCCAGCCGAGCCCACCGACCTGTTAAGCCGACCGAGCGGTGCGAAGCTGGCCCGCGCGCAGCCAGACCGCGGTGTCCGGCGGAAGCAGATCACCGTCGAGCGGACCGCTGGCCAGCAGCAGTTCGTCGTGCGGCGGCAGCGCGACCGGCTCGGCGGAGAGGTTGACGATCGCGGACAGCCCGCCAGGTCGGCTAAAGGCCAGCACACCGCTCGGTGCGGCCAGCCACGCCAGCGTGTCGTCGCCGGAGCGAGTGCGGGCAGCGGCAGTGCTGGCAGCGGCAGTGCTGGCAGCGGCAGTGCTGGCAGCGGCAGTACGCGCACTGCGGAGCCGCAGCGCGGCCTGGTAGAGGGCCAGCATGGAGCCGTCATCGGCAGCCTCGCTGTCGGCGGCGAGCTTCCGCCACTCCGGCGGCTGCGGCAGCCACGGCGCGGCGCCGTCAGGCGGCCCGAACCCGAAGCCCGGCGCATCCGCCCGCCAGGGCAGCGGCACGCGGCAGCCATCCCGGCCGCGTAGCGCATGACCAGTCCGCTCGAAGATCGGGTCGGCGATCAGCTCGTCGGGGATGTCCTCGACTTCCCACAGCCCTAGCTCCTCGCCCTGGTACAGGTAGCAGCCGCCGGGCAGCGCCAGCATCAGCAGGATCGCCGCCCTCGCCCGCCGGGTGCCGAGCTCTAGATCGGCCGGCGGAGCGTCAGGCTGCCATCTCGTGCTCGTGCTGGCCCGGCCGTACCGGGTCAGGTGCCTGGTGACGTCGTGGTTGGACAGCACCCAGGGGGCGGCAGCTCCGATCGCTTGCAGCGTTCCGTCGATCACCTCGCGCAGCCGGGCTGCTTCCCATGGCGCGCCGAGGAAGTCGAAGTTGAACGCTGTGTGCAGCTGATCGCCGAGCAGGTACGGCCGCATTTGCGGCAGCGGCTTCATCCACAGCTCGCCGACGAAGACGCGGTCACCAGGGTAAGAGTCGATCAGCCCGCGCCAGGACCGATAGATGTCGTGCAGGCCGTCCTGGTCCGCCCAGGGCCTGCGGGCACCGGGCGCCAGCGAGGCAACATCTGGCAGCGCGGGGTCCTTGACCAGCGTGTCCGCTACGTCGATCCGGAAGCCGTCCACTCCGCGGTCGAGCCAGAACCGCAGGATGTCCTCGAACTCCGCCCGGACGGCGGGATTGTCCCAGTTGAAATCCGGCTGCTCCGGTGCGAACAGGTGCAGGTACCACTCGCCGGGGCTGCCATCCGGCTCGGTAATCCTCGTCCACGCAGGGCCGCCGAAGTTCGACTGCCAGTCGTTCGGCGGCAGCTCACCGGACTCGCCGCGGCCGGGCCGGAACCAGAACCTGGTGCGCTCCGCCGAGCCGGGCCTGGCAGCCACGGCGGCGCGGAACCACGGATGCTGGTCGGAACAGTGGTTCGGGACTATGTCGATGATCACCCTGAGCTGCTGCGCGTGCGCGGCGGCAATCAGTGCTTCGGCCTCAGTCAGTGTGCCGAATACCGGGTCGATGTCTCGGTAGTCGGCGACGTCGTAGCCGCCATCGGCCATCGGCGAGACGTACCAGGGGGTTAGCCAGATCGCCGTGACACCGAGGTCGCGCAGGTAGGGAAGCCGGGTCGTCAGCCCGGCCAGATCGCCTATGCCATCGCCGTTACCGTCCGCGAAGCTGCGCAGATAGACCTGGTAGACGACGGCGGCGTGGTGCCACGGCGGCTCGCGGCTGCCGGACGGCCCCGTGCTGCCCTCGGGAGGCGTACTGCCCTGGGCGACCTGTGAGCTCAGTTCGGGCTGCCGGACTCGCGGCGGTGGCTGTGCGGCCGGTCCGCCGGGCCGGCCGCTGCGGCAGACGCCGGCCCGAGTCCGCCGGTCGCGTTGGAGTCCCCAGCGGCTGCCTCGGTCCGCCGCTCCCTGCGCATCTCGATGGCCTTGTAAATGATCAGCGCGATCAGCATCAGGACGGCCAGACCGCCAAGGGCGTCGCTAGCCTGCGAGACATGCTTTGACGCGGTGTGCCAGCCAGTGCCGAGCGCGTACCCGATCGACGACAGCGCTGTAGCCCAGACGACTGTGCCGAGCACGTTGAAGGCCTCGAACTGGAGGAACGGCACCTCCATGAACCCGGACACCAGGCCGGCGAAGGCGCGGATCAGCGGGATCACCCGGCCGACGGCAACCACCCAGGAGCCTCGCCCGTCGAAGAACCGCTCCGCCCGTTCCACATCCTTCTTGGTCATGAGCAGGTACTTGCGGTAGCGCTCGACCATTCGCCGGCCGCCTAGCCGGCCAAGGCCGTAGGCAGTGCTGCTGCCGGCCACCTCGCCCAGAGAGCCGATCAGGATCACGAGCGCGAGGCTCAGCTTGCCTTGCGACGCCAGGAATCCGGCGAACCCGAAGACGATCTCGGACGAGATCGGAATGCAGCAGGCCTGAATGAAGGCAAAGATGATCAGGGCCCCGTAGCCGGCGTCGGTAAGGAAGGACGTCATGTTCACCGTTTCTACAGCATCTTGGCGGGTGGCCGGGACAGTCGGCGCGATCTGAGCAGCAAGCCGAGCCGACCCGGTTCAAGTCTTCCGGTCCGGACCTTACGGTGGCGTGACGGCCCTCGAGCAATGCCGTCGAGTCCCCCTGTACCGGAGTCTGCCACCTCCGGGACTGTGCCTGGTAGCCAGGTGTGCCCCCGCCCTCGCGGGAGGAGGGCGGGGGCACCGGGCTGGCCAGCGCGGGCGCGTCGCCCGGCGGCCTGCGGGTCCGGTCAGGGGCCCTGCCGGGAGGGGAGGAGGAGGGCCGGGACCGGAGTGTGCTGGCTAGTGCTGGCTGGTCACCATCTGTGTCGCGATCTGCTTGACCAGATTGGCGGCCTGCGTTTCCCACTGGGCGTAGGCGAACGGGAACCCTGACCTCTGCACCGCCTGCGCGTTCGCCCACAGCGGCTGCTCCGCCCAGGACGGGTTCTGAGCCTGGTACTGGCCGAGCGCGTCCAGGAACGCATCGGCCGCGTATGCCGGGTCCATGATCTGCTGTGCGGTTCCCCAGCCCATGTCCGCCTGCTGCTGGAACAGGCCGAGCGAGTCCTGGTCGCCGTAGTTGATGTTCTCCAGCCTGGACTCCTGCATGGCCGTCGCGACCGCGACCACTGCCGACTGGATGCCCATCTTCTTGGCGAATGCCTGCTGGACGATCGTGGTGGCGTTCTGGTACTGAGCCGGGCTGATCGGCATGAAGGCCTGCTGGCCGCTGGTGCCGACCGGCATGAGGCGGTCGGAGTACGGCAGGGACCCCTGCAAGGCTCCCGGACCGGAGGTCTCCTCAATGATCTTGTTGCGGATCTGCAGCCAGGTCAGGGGCGCTGGCTGGCTTGGCGCTACATGGCTTGGGCCGGGCTGGCTGGCAGCGGCGTGCTGCGGCGCCTGCATCGAGGTCAGAGCTGCCGTGAGCACGCCAGTTGATCCGGACGTGACCGGCGAGGCGACCGTGCGATCGCCAGTGGCGGGGCTAGCAGCGGCGGCACCAGCAGTCGCGACACTGGCAGCTCCAGCGCCAGCCAGCGCGAGCGCGGCGCCCGCAAGAACGACGGTGCGCTTCGGGCCGCGGGAGCCGGGCAGGCGCCTGCCGCGGCCGCGCTTAGCGCTCGGCCTGGCATCATCGGAATGCCTACTGTCAGTTGCGAACAGTGACTTAGCGTGTTCAGACAAGGCGGTCACACGGTCAGAGCGGTACATCAATTCCCTTCCTGCGCTTCCTCGCCGCCCGACCGGGCGGGAGCCAGGACGGGGATGAGACCGCCAGACGGGTGCCGGCGTTCTCGGCACGCGGACGCGTGCTTCGCTGGTTCAGGGCATGCCTCACCCGCACCGCTGACGCGGCGCAGGCTTCGGCCTACATACGGGAGCGCGACGGCCCGGGGGCGGGCCGGTTTGCTTCCCCGGTGAGGATCAGGATGTATAACGCAAGGTCAGGAACGGGCTCATCCCGATATGACGGTTGTCACTACCGACGGGTAGGGGAATAGTTCGGGCCGCCGCCAGGCCGATGCTGAGGGGTTACCTGGCTTCTTCGCTAAGGGTTGTATCGCCAGATCGCCCCGCGGTTCAGCGTCGTGCCAGCGCCCGGGCCGTGCAGATGGCCGATGGCCCACATCGAGCGCGTGGCGGGAAACCGGGCCAGTTCATCCACCTGACCAAGCTGCAAGCCTGGCGCGCTCAGCAGGTCTCGTACCGTCCACCGGCTGGCCGCCCGGTGCATGAACAATTGAGTCTGCTTTGGATTCGGCCCGACACCAGTGACCCGCAGGCCGCCGTGGCCGTCGCCGATGAAGCTCAGCGTGGTGTCCCGAGCCGGTAGCGCGATTGTGGACCAGCCCTTGCCGTTCCAGTGCGGCAGGTACTCGCAGCGGCACCCCGGTCGTCAGCCGGATGCCTTGCTGCCGGCTGGTACCCCGGCCTGCCGGCCGGCCGCCGGCCGGCCAGCCTTGCGCCGCGCGGATGCTGCGCGCGCCAGCCCTGCCAGCGCGGCTAGCGCCGCGATCGCGACCGCCGTCCAGGGGACGTAGTCGCCGACCCGGTCATAGATGGTCCTGGCTGACGCCGGCGGGAGCTCCAGGTGCACCATGAGAGTGCCGCGGTAGCTCGTGCCTGCCCAGCCCAGCTCGCGGCCGCGCGCGTCGAACGCGGCCGAGTCGCCGGTCAGCGCCGCCTGCACCACCGGCCGCCCCGTCTCGGCCGCACGCAGCGCGCCGAGCGCGGCATGCTGCGCCGGGGCCCAGCTCGCCTGGAAGGTGGAGTCGGACGTCTGGTAGATGATCACCTGGGCACCGTGATCGGTGTCCACCCGCGACATGTCGGGGAACGCCGACTCGAAGCAGATCAGCACCCCGATGGTGAGCGCCCGGCCGTCCGGCAGCGTCGCGTGCAGCACATGCGCGCCGGTGCCAGGCACCATGTTTTGGGCCGCGGCCTTGCTGATCTTCGTGAGCCAGCCGAGGACCGGCCGGAACGGGATGTACTCACCGAACGGCACCAGCCGCGTTTTGACGTAGCGGCCCTGAACGCCGGCGCTGTTGATGAGCGTTGCCTGTTTCGTATGGCCGCCCGCAGAGGTGACCGCATCCTGGTCCACCAGCACCTCGGCGCCTGCCGTCTTCGACAGCCGTTCGATCGAGGCGAGGATGGCCGGCTGGGCGGCGAGGTTGTACCCGACGCTGCTCTCGCCCCACACGTACAGGTCAGCGCGGCCGCTCGCCTGCGCGGTCAGCTGCTCGTTGCGCTGCAGGCGGACGGCAGCGTTCTGCGTTAGGCCCGGTTGGACCAGCGCGATGGTCACTGACTCCGTGGCCGGCGGAGCCGCTGTGAGCGCGAACGCGAGCGGCCCGGCCCCGACCGCGATCAGCACGCCGGCCACCCCGACCAGCCTGACTAGCGTGGTGGGTGCGGTCAGGGCGATGACGAGTCCGGTGTTCGCCGCGACGAGGGCGAAGCTGACGAGCCACACCCCGCCGACCGCGGCCAGCGCGAGGATCGCCGGATGCTGCCACTGGCTGGTGCCGAGCACGTTCCACGGCCCGCCGAGCCCTTGCCAGGACCTGATCCACTCGGTGACGAGCCAGGCGCTGGGGACAACCAGCAGGCCGGCCGCCGCCCTTCGGATGGTGATCGGCGGCCGGAGCATCGACCAGGCGGCGAGGCCCACGGCGCTCCACAGCAGGCCGAGCAGGATGGCGATCAGGAGCAGGCCGGGGCCGAGGTTCGGCGCCAGCCAGTACATGGCGGCAAGCAGGTATCCGGTACCGAACCAGCAGCCGCGGATGACGGCCTCGCGCCTGCTCGGCGCTCGCTGCATCAGCATCAGGCCTGGAACCAGGCCGATCCAGCCAATGAACTCGAGGTTCGGGGCCGGGAAGGCGAGCACTGGAACGGCGCCGGCCAGCAGCGCGGCCCAGCGAGCGAGCTGCCGGAAAGGGCGCCAGAATGCCACGGTCTTATTGTGCTGGTCTGCGTGGGTTGTTGCGCCGATCTGGGGCGGCTTATTGCCCCGGCGCGGCAGGCCGGGCCGGGGTGCTGGGCTGAGCTGGCGTGGCGGAGCCGGCGGCGGCGCGGCGACGGCGCCGGATCTCGAGGCAGATCACCCAGGCGACCGCCGCGACGGTGGGCCAGGTGAGAACTGCCTCCGGCCAGCCGCCGAGCCGGTCGCTCAGCGTCGTGTAGGTGCGCAGCGGCACCCTTGCCTCGATCTCGGCCTGCGTCCAGACCTTCGTCCAGGTCAGCAAGGACCCGTTCGGCGCGATGATCGCGCTGACGCCGGTGGTGGAAGCCACCGCGACTGCCCGGTCAAACTCGATCGCGCGGATCTGCGCCATGGCTAGCTGCTGCAGCGTCTCGCCGGTCTGCCCGTCGATCTCGAAGTCCGCGTCGTTGGTCTGGACCGAAAGCAGGTTGGCGCCGCCCGCGACCTCGGAGGCGACCAGGCCGTCGAACCCGACCTCGTAGCAGATCACGTCGCCGAGCCGGATCTTCCCGAGGTGGAACACGACTGCCTTGTGGCCGGGCGTGAAGTTCTCCGGCTGCATCGTGTTAGGCAGCGAGGTGATCTTGTCGATGAGGCCGCGGAACGGGATCACCTCGCCGAATGGCACCAGCCGCCGCTTGATGTACTGGGCGACCGGGCCCTTGCCTGGCAGCCACAGCTGGCCGGCGTTGCGGACCGGGTACTGCAGCACGGCGCCGACCAGCACCGGACGGTTGATGTCAGCCACCGCGACGGCGATGGCGTTGAAGATGTCCGGGTTGTAAGCGGGGTCAAGGTCGGTGGAGTTCTCCGGCCAGATCACGATGTCAGGAGCCGGTGTCTTGTGGCTGTGCACCGTATTGGCGAGCTTCTCGGTGGCGGTCACGTGGTTCTCCGTGACGACGTTGGCGCGCCACAGGTCCGGCAGGTTCCGGGCATGGGGGACGTTGCCCTGGATGGCCGCGACCTCGGCGCTCTGCCCGCCGGGACTGGCCTGGTTGATGGGCAGGAACGCGCCGGAGAGCGCGAGCGCGGCACTTGCCGCCAGCGCCACGGCCGGCCAGATCCGGGCGCGGAGCCAGGAGGTGCCGGGGCGCTGGTGCGCGGGGCCGATCACCAGCCAGGCAAGCATGCCGGCGGTCAGCGCGATCAGGAAACTCAGGAACGGCGGCCCGCCGATCGCAACCCATCGGACTGTGGGCGCTTCGGCCTGGCTCATGACGAGGCGTCCCCAGGGGAAGCCCTCCCACGGCCATCGGTCCCTGATCGCCTCGGCCGTCACCCACCACCCGGCGACGGCAAGCGGCCAGACTCGCAGCCGCAGCAGCAGCCACTGGCCGATCGTCAGCACGGCGAAGATCACCGCCTCGGCGACGAACAGCGCCAGCCAGACATACCAGGCGAGGTTGACCAGCCACGACACTAGAAGGGCATAGAAGGCAAGGCCGAAAATCAGGCCGGCGGCAGCCGCCATCCTGGCGCGCTGCTGCCAGATCGCGATGGTCAGCAGCGCCGGTCCGACGGCCGCCAGCGGCCAGAAGCCGAACGGCGGGAACGCGGCGGCCAGCGCCACCCCGCCCGCGAGCGCGACCAGCAGGGCGAGCGGTACCGGGAGACGGCGGTCGGCCGGGACAAACTTGGCGGGGACCGAGTCCGGGCGCTGCCCGCGACTTTTCATTCGGAAGGTGCGCTGCGCTGTCTGGTTCGTCCGGGTTCGGGCGCGCCTAACGAATGAAAAGTGCGCAGTGCTGGCTGTGTCGGGGCGCGGTGCGGTGCTGGCTGTGTCGGGGCGTGGTGCGTCGGCTGTGTCGGGGCGCGGTGCGTCGGCCGAGTCGGGGCGCGGTGCAGTTTCGGCCGTCTTAGCGGCCGGGCGTGGACTGAGCAGCCGCACGGTCCCTCCGCGGACAAGGCGCCTGAATTCACCGGATGCTGTGAGCGTAGCCGGGCCGGCCAAGCCAGCGACACCGCCGCCGGGGCGAAGCGCGGGACGGTTTCATGATCAACGGAATATCCGGGGCCGTATTAGGCCCGGATATTCCGCCGAAACTCTCGGAAGCGCTTCCCGACGGCCCGCCAGGGCCCGACCGCCGACGCGCGGCGCGGTCGTCGTGCAGGCGGCCGCCATTTATCTGCATGTGAAAAATGCAATTTGACGATCGGGTGGGATTGCAGCTATCGACCGTGATACTGTCGTCACTATCCGTTGGGTAGCGATCGATAAATGGCCTTATTTTGAGGCAGAACGGGGTCTGGCTGATGGTCAGGATCCGGTACTCGGAGCTCCCAGTCGGCTTACATGTCACTGCCGTTGCTGCCGGCCGCAAGACGATCGTCTACCTCCTGCCAGGCCTGACCGCCGCTGAACGGCGATCCGCACTGCTCCGTGTTCGCAGCAGCGCGCGCATGGGCCACGGGCCAAGTTTGCCGGCATTCGCGCTGATGAGGGCAGTGGCTGCTGACCGGCTACGGGTTGGCCTGCGCACCTTCGGCGCCGTGATGCGCCGCCACCCGCTGCTCCTTGTTCCGTTCGCTGCCGTGGTCTCGAGCGTGACAGTGCTCGTCCTTGTCTCCGGGACGCCCGCTGCCACTCCAGGCCTGTTAGCGACAGCGACGGCACGGCCGGCCGCGTCGACGCCCTCGATCTGGCGCGCGTTCGCGCGCTACCCGGTGCCGCTGGTGCAGAGTGATGCTCTTATCAGGTTCCGGCATCATCGGCGTGATCACGACGCGCGCTCTCTGCGGAGTGCCGAGAAGAGCCACGGCGGGCACCAGGTTCGCCAGGAGAGCCGGACTCTCACGGGCGTCGGGACGCTTCCCGGCACCGGTCCGGTCACCACCGCTCCCGGCAGCACCATTGGCGCCGTCATCGGCAGCGTTCCGGCCCCGCGCCATATCGGGACCGGGAGTCCCGATCAAGCCGCTCAGTTCCTTGCGCCCGGCCGGTCCGCCGCTGCCACCCTGTAGCCCGCGTAGCTGAATGCTGGCGCAGTACTAAGCTCTGGCCGCAATTGCATTCAAGACGGGCTGCCACGCCGCGGGCGATGCTGAGTACGGTAACGGCACAAACGATCGGCCGCGGCATCGAGCCGCGAGCTGTCCTGAGGAGCAGTGGTGAGCCGCCGCGGCTGGTGGTTGTTCGCAGCAATGAGCCTTATCTGGGGCATTCCTTACCTGTTGATCAAGGTTGCGGTCGGCGGCGTGGAACCGCCTGTGCTCGTGCTGGCGAGAGTCGGCATCGGGGCCGCGCTGCTGCTGCCGGTCGCGGTCCGCAGACGGGAACTGGCCCCGCTGCTGCCGCACTGGCGCTGGCTGATGCTCTTCGCGCTGGTGGAGATCATGGCGCCGTGGCTGCTGCTGTCGGAGGCAGAGACCCGGCTGTCCAGTTCGCTGAGCGGGCTGCTGATTGCGTCAGTGCCCATCCTGGTGGCGCTGTTGTCCCGGCTGACCGGAGGGCAGGACCGGCTGACGGCCGTTCGGTGGGCCGGACTGCTAGTCGGCCTCGGCGGAGTGGCGCTGCTAGTCGCGAGCGGCGGTGCGCATGGCGACGCCGGGTCGGTCGTGGAGGTGCTGCTGGTCGCCGTGTGCTACTCGATAGGACCGCTGATCGCCGCGCGGAAGCTCAGCGGGTTGCCGTCGCTCGGCATGACCGCGGCCTGCCTGGCGTTTGCCGCGATCGTGTACGCACCGATCGCCGCCCTGACCTGGCCGTCAGCCGTTCCGGCAGGCAAGGTGCTCGCGTCGCTGGCAGGCCTCGCGGTGATCTGCACCGCGGCAGCGTTCGTGCTCTTCTTCGCTCTGATCGCCGAGGTCGGCCCGGCCCGGGCGGCTGTCATCACCTACGTCAATCCGGCAGTAGCGGTCATCCTCGGCGTCCTCGTCCTCGGCGAGCGGCTTACCGCGTCGATGGCCGTGGCATTCGTCCTGATACTGGGCGGCTCGGTCTTCGCGACCAGATCCGGGAGCGGCGCCCACGCCGAGGCCGCTGATACCAGCGCTGAGGCTGACGCGGGCGCCACCGCCGACGGCCTGGCCGAGCCGGCGCAGGTCGCCGGGGATTATCAAACGGCGCGCCAGCCGGCGCCAGACTAGAATCGCCGGGTGATCGACCTCAAGGCTGCCCGCCAGGATCCCGGTACGTTCCGCGCTGCGCTGGCGAGGCGCGGTGCTGCGGCTGACTTCGATGCGCTGATGGCGGCGGACGCGCGCTGGCGCTCGCTCACCGAGCGGACCGAGGCGCTGCGCGCCGCGCAGAAGAGCTCGTCGAAGGGCAAGCCGACGCCGGGGGAACTCGACCGGCTCCGCCAGCTCAGGGAAGAGCTCGACCAGGCGCAGGCTGAGCTTGACGCGGCCGCCGCCGAGCGTGACGTGCTGCTGGCCAGGATCCCGAACCTGCCCGATCCCACGGCCGCCGACGGCATGGACGAAGAGGACGCGGAGCTCGTCAGGACCTGGGGCGAGCGCCCTAAGTTCGAGTTCGAGCTGCGCGATACGACCGAGATCGCATCCGCTCGCGGCTGGATCGACATGGCACGGGGAGCGCGGCTGTCGGGATCCCGGTTCGCCTACCGGATCGGCGATGTCGCGCTTACGGAAATGGCACTGTACCGGTACGTCATCGACAAGCTGACCAGGCGCGGCTTCCTGCTCGTGCTCCCGCCGATCCTGGTTGGCGAGCGGGCCATGTACGGCACCGGCTTCCTTCCGACTGAGGAGTCGAACCTCTATCACCTGGACCGCGACGATCTCTACCTCACCGGTACCTCGGAGGTCGCGCTGGCCGGCATTCACACTGAAGAGCGACTCGAGGAAGCGGACCTGCCGGCGAAATACGCGGCCTTCACCACGAACTTCCGGCGCGAGGCCGGCGCGGCTGGCAAGGACACCAGGGGCATGTTCCGCGTGCATCAGTTCGACAAGGTGGAGATGTTCGTCTACTGCGTGCCGGAAGAGTCGCGGCAGATGCACGACCTACTGCTGTCGTACGAAGAGGAAATCGCGCAGGAGCTAGGTCTGCCCTACCGGGTCATGAACATAGCCGTCGGCGACCTCGGCGCTCCGGCCGCGAAGAAGTTCGACATCGAGGCCTGGTTCCCGGTGCAGCAGCGGTACCGGGAGATCACCTCGTGCTCGAACACGACCGACTACCAGGCCCGGCGGCTGAACATCCGGTTCCGCCGCGAGGGCAAGCTCGAGTTCGTGCACACGCTCAACGGCACCGGCGCCACCGCCAGAGCGCTGCTGTCGGTCATGGAGAACTTCCAGGACGAGCGCGGCACTGTGGCCGTGCCTGAGGTACTGCAGCGGTTCGGTGCGCCCGCCACGATCGGCACGCCCCCGGCTGGCTAGAAGCCTGAGGCAGACGTCTGCGTCGCGATCGATGTCAGCCTGGCCAGCAGCGCTGTTCCCTCCGGCACGCCGAGACCGCTGCACGCGTCCCAGCCGGGACCGGCCGAGTATGCGCCGTTGTTGCCAACTGTGATGTCGCGCAGCCCGGCAACCGGCTCGCCTGGCTCCACACCTGAGTAGAGGTCTGTCTGCACCAGGCCAAGCGGCTTGCCCAGTGATTCGGCCAGCAGCGCGGTCAGCGCGGCCCACAGCGGTGCCACCGCGCTCGTCCCGCCGATGACTTCCTGCTGACCG
>Ga0335075_10006334_pt1 | contig 18280 bp, 14 predicted proteins | sample Lox_Sample_24_FD_206723 | JGI IMG/M metagenome (GOLD analysis project Ga0335075, IMG submission 206723) | Soil microbial communities from Loxahatchee National Wildlife Refuge, Florida, United States - Lox_Sample_2.4 | ecosystem: Environmental > Terrestrial > Soil > Wetlands | place: USA... | reverse complement strand
CGACATGGTCTGCGCGATGGACTCGTCACTCTGCGGCTCTTCTAATCCCATTCGAGCGCTCCCTTCTTCCATTCGTAGATGAAACCCACCACGAGGATGAACAGGAAGATGCCCATCGCGACGAGACCGAAGACGCCGATGTGCTGCAACACGACGGCCCACGGAAACAGGAAGGCGATTTCGAGATCGAAGACGATGAAGAGGATGGCGACGAGGTAGTACCGCACGTCGAACTTCATGCGGCTGTCTTCGAACGCCTCGAAGCCGCACTCGTACGGCGAGAGTTTCTGCGCGTCACCGCGCGTCTTCGATTTCCAGCGGCCGAGGATCAGGCCGAGACTCATCATGACGAGCGCGAGGCCGGTCGCGATGGTGAGGAAGATCAGTACGGGAACGTAGTTCTGCAGCATTTCCGGTCGTCTGCACCTGCATGAAAAGGGGCAGCAACTTCTCGTCGTCGAGAAGACAACCGCCCCCGGAAAAATTCGGGCGCGATTGTAACAGGGATAAGGAAAGTGATGGTGCCGACGGGGAGACTCGAACTCCCACGGATCGCTCCGCTAGCCCCTCAAGCTAGTGTGTCTACCAATTCCACCACGTCGGCAATGTTCGAAATGTCTACTGCTTTTCCGGACCCGGCTGCGGAGCGGGATCGGACGGCGCAACCGGCACCGAGTTCGCGTCCACGGGCGGCGCGACCGGAACCTGGACCGGAGCCGGCGCAGTCTGCTGCGCCTGGTCGAGCAGCGACGGCGCCCGCGTCTGGGCATCGCGCTGGAAGAGATACGTCAGCGCGAGGCTGTTCAGCATGAAGATCGCGGCAAAAATCGCCGTCATGCGCGACAGGCCCGTGCTCGCGCCGCGCGCACCGAACACCGTGCCGGAGGCACCGGCACCGAATCCCGCGCCGGCGTCAGCGCCCTTGCCACGTTGCAACAGCACGAGGCCGACGATGCCGACCGCCGATACGACCTGTAGGAATGTGAGAATGGTTCGCAACATCTGTGGTCTTCCGTCTCAGGCGCGAGCCGCGGCAATGATGGCGAGGAATTCTTCGGCCTTGAGCGAGGCTCCGCCGATCAATCCGCCATCCACGTTCGGCATGGAGAACAATTCCGCCGCATTCGCGGCCTTGCAGCTGCCGCCGTACTGGATGCGCACGAGGGCGGCGATCTTAGCATCGCGCTCCGCGATCCGCGCGCGGATGTGGGCGTGCACGTCTTCGGCCTGCTGTGGCGTCGCCGTCTTGCCGGTGCCGATGGCCCACACGGGTTCGTACGCGATGATCGCGCGCGAAAACGCCGCGACGCCGGAGAGATCCAGCACCGCGTCGAGCTGGCGATCGACGACTTCGAACGTGCGGTTGGCTTCACGCTCGGCGAGTTGTTCGCCGACGCAGAGGATCGGCGTGAGGCCGGCCGCGAGCAGTGCGGCGAACTTCCGCGCGACCAGCTGATCCGTCTCGCCGTACAACGCGCGACGTTCGGAGTGGCCAACGATGGCGCCCGCGCAACCGACATCGCGCAACATCGCCGCCGACACTTCTCCGGTGAACGCGCCCTGCGTCTCCGCGCACACGTCCTGCGCACCGAGCGTGACGCGCGAACCGGCGAGCGCGCGGCCGACTTCGGCCAGGTACGGGAACGGCGGGCACACCCACACTTCCGCGGAGTTGTCGGGCAGCTTGTGCACGATGGCATCGACCAGCGCCGCGTTTTCCGCGCGCGAGCCGTGCATTTTCCAGTTGCCTGCGATGACTTGGCGGCGCATGTATCTGCCGTGAGAAGGGGTCAAAAAGGGGCGCGGATTCTAACGACGCGCCCCTCAGGACGCAACGCGGCGCACCACCGTGGCGATTTCCTCGGCGCAGCGCACCGTATCCGTCTCGTCGCGGGCCTCCACCATGACCCGGATGACCGGTTCCGTGCCCGAGGCCCGCAGGACGACGCGCCCGTCGTCGCCGAGCTCGGATGACACCTTTTTGACGGTGCTCTCGACTTCCGGAACGGTCTTCGGATCGAAGCGCTTGGCGACGCGCACGTTGATCATCGTCTGCGGGAAGCGCGGCATGCCGGCGGCCAGCTCGGCCAGGCTCTGACCGGTTTCGCGCATGACCGCGAGCACCTGGAGCGCGGCCATCAATGCGTCGCCCGTGGTCGTCTTGTCGAGCAGCAGGATGTGGCCGGAGCTCTCCCCGCCCACCTCGCCGCCCGTCTCGCGCAACATCGCGAGCACGTAGCGATCGCCGACCTGCGCGCGCCGGAAGTCGATGCCTTCCTTGCGCAGCGCCACCTCGAGCCCGAGGTTGCTCATGATCGTCCCGACGACGGGACCGCGCAGCAGCCCGGCGCGTTTGCGCGCGGTCGCGATGATATAGATGAGTTGATCGCCGTCGATGATGCGGCCGAGGCCGTCGACCATGACGAGACGATCGCCGTCGCCGTCGAGCGCGACACCGGCCGCGGCGCGCACGCCGGGCACCGTCAACTGCAGCAGGCTCGGGGACGTCGAGCCGCAGCCGTCGTTGATGTTGCGGCCGTTCGGCGAGCAGCCGATCGGGATGATCTCGGCGCCGAGATCCGCGAGCGTGCGCGGCACGACCTTGTAACCCGCGCCATTCGCGCAATCGACGACGAGCTTCATGCCCTCGAGCGTCATGCCCTTCGGCAGCGATTCGGCGCAGAAGTCCTGGTAGTGGCGACGCGACTTGTCGACGCGCGACGCGCGGCCGAGATCGACGGAGGCGCGCGTGATCGCGCCGCGCTCGAGCTCCGCCTCGATCTTCTCCTCGATCTCGTCGCTGAGCTTGCCGCCGTTGGCGTCGAAGAACTTGATGCCGTTGTCGTCGTAGGGGTTGTGCGAGGCGCTGATGACGACGCCGAAATCACATTCGAACTTGCGCGTGAGGTACGCGATGCCGGGTGTCGGCAGCGGACCGATCAGCATGACGTTGACACCGGAGGCGACGAAGCCGGCTTCGAGCGCGGCTTCGAACATGTAGCCGGAGAGGCGCGTGTCCTTGCCGATCAGCACGGTGCCGCCGTCGGGCGCGAGCACACGGGCCGCCGCGCTCGCGAGCCGGAGTGCGAAGTCCACGGTCATGGGGTGTTCGCCAACCTTGCCGCGGACGCCGTCGGTACCGAAAAACTTACGTGCCATCGAACTGCTCTCCCTTGCGCACCGCAGCCGCGACGCGCACCGCGTCGACGGTGGCGGCCACGTCGTGGGCGCGCACGATACGCGCTCCATTGAGAACCGCAATGGCAGCCAGTGCGACACTGCCCGCAGTTCGGTCATCCACGCCGCGGCCGGTGAGCTTCGCCAGCATCGACTTGCGCGACAGCCCCACGGCGAGCACCGCGCCGAGCGCTTCGAAACGCGCGAGTTGTTTGAGCAGCGTGAGGTTGTGGACCGCGTTCTTGCCGAAGCCGAAGCCGGGATCGATGGCGATGCGCGCGGGTTCGATGCCGGCCTCGCGACAGGCGCGGATGCGCGCCGCGAGGAAGCCGGATACCTCGGCGACGACGTCGTCGTAGTGCGGCGCGTCCTGCATCGTGCGCGGCTCGCCGAGCATGTGCATGAGGCAGACGCCGGCACGGGTCGCCGCGGCAGCGGCCACGGCACCCGGCTCCGCGAGCGCGCGCACGTCGTTGATGATGTCCGCGCCGGCACTCACGGCCGCGCGCATGACTTCGGGTTTGCTCGTGTCGACGGAGACGAAAACCGGCGACTCGGAGCGCAGCGCCTCGATGACGGGCACGACGCGCGCCAGCTCCTCGTCGAGTCCGGCGGGATTCGCGCCCGGCCGCGTGGATTCGCCGCCGACGTCGATGATGCCGGCACCCTCGCCGATCATCCGCCGCGCATGCGCCAGCGCGGCATCGCGGCGCGCGAAGCGGCCGCCGTCGGAGAAGGAGTCGGGGGTGACGTTGAGGATGCCCATGACCACGGGCATCGAGAGATCGAGCGTCCGGTCTCCGCAGATCCACTCGGCGGCGGTGTTGAGCATGTCGCCGCCGAGCGGAGTCTAACTAGATGATCAGTGCTGACCTGCGGGCGAACCGATGGGTCCGCTGCCGGCCTCGCCCTCCGGACGCTTGGGCGCCTTCGGCGTGCCCACCGAATCGTCCCAGTCCGCCGGGGGCTTCGGCGCCCTGCCGGCCATGATGTCCTTGATCTGCTGCTCGTCGATGGTTTCGTACTTCACGAGCGCGTCCGCCATGATGTGCAGCTTGTCGAGGTTCGTCGTCAGGATTTCCTTGGCGCGCGTGTAGTTCGCGTCGATGACGCTGCGGATTTCCTCGTCGATGACGTGCGCCGTCTCGTCGGACACCTGCTTGTGCTGCGTGACCTGGCGGCCGAGGAACACTTCACCGTTCTCCTCGGAGTACGTGAGCGGACCCAGCTTGGTCGACAGGCCCCACTTCGTGACCATGTTGCGCGCGAGATCGGTGGCGCGTTCGATGTCGTTCGACGCGCCGGTCGTGACACCGTCCTCGCCGAAGATCAGCTCTTCGGCGCAGCGGCCGCCGAACAGCGAGGTGATGTGGCTCTCGAGGCGGCGCTTGCTGGTGCTGTAGCGGTCGCCTTCCGGCAGGTACCACGTGAGACCCAGCGCGCGGCCGCGCGGGATGATGGTGACCTTGTAGACCGGATCGTGCTCGGGCACGACGTGGCCGACGATCGCGTGACCCGCTTCGTGGTACGCGGTCATCTTCTTCTCTTCGTCGGACATGACCATCGAACGCCGCTCGGCGCCCATGTAGATCTTGTCCTTCGCGCGCTCGAACTCGTCCATGCCGACGATGCGCTTGTTCGCGCGCGCCGCGAACAACGCGGCTTCGTTCACGAGATTGGCGAGATCGGCGCCGGAGAAGCCCGGCGTGCCGCGCGCGATGTAAGCCGGCTTGACGTCGTCCGACAGCGGCACCTTGCGCATGTGCACGCGCAGGATCTGTTCGCGGCCACGCACATCGGGCAGCGGCACGACGACCTGGCGGTCGAAGCGGCCCGGGCGAAGCAGCGCGGGGTCGAGCACGTCCGGGCGGTTCGTGGCGGCGATGACGATGATGCCTTCGCTGCCTTCGAAGCCGTCCATCTCGACGAGCAACTGGTTCAGGGTCTGTTCGCGCTCGTCGTGACCACCACCGAGACCAGCGCCGCGATGGCGGCCGACCGCGTCGATTTCGTCGATGAAGATGATGCAGGGCGCGTGCTTCTTCGCCTGCTCGAACATGTCACGCACGCGCGACGCGCCGACGCCGACGAACATCTCGACGAAGTCGGAACCGGAGATCGTGAAGAACGGAACCTTGGCTTCGCCCGCGATGGCGCGCGCGAGCAGTGTCTTGCCGGTGCCGGGCGAACCGACCATCAGCACGCCCTTCGGGATCTTGCCGCCGAGCTTCTGGAACTTGGACGGGTCCTTGAGGAAGTCGACGATCTCGCCCACTTCCTGCTTGGCCTCGTCGACACCCGCGACGTCCGCGAACGTGACGTTGACCTGGTCTTCACCCAGCAGGCGCGCGCGGCTCTTGCCGAAAGACATGGCGCCGCGGCCGCCTGCCGAGCCCTGCATCTGCCGCAGCATGTAGACGAACACGAGGATCAGCAGCAGCGCCGGCGCGAGCTGCAGCAGCAGCTGCATGAGGAAATTCGGCTGTTTCGGCGGCTCGCCCTTGAAGTCGACGCCGGCCTTCACCATCGCCGTGATCAGCGCGGTGTTCTCGGTCTCGGGGTTGTAGGCCTTGAAGCGGGTGTCGTCCTTGCGCGTTCCCAGGATCTCGTCACCGCGGATCACGGCGTTCTTGATCCGGTTGTTCCGCAGGTCGTCGAGCACGGCCGAGTAGTTCACCTGCAGGGGTTCGGGACCGGTGGGCACGTAGCGGCTGAAAACCACCACCATGACCATCACGATGACGACCCAAAGCAGGATGTTTTTCGTCAAATCATTCAAAGGCTTACCCTCGAGAGCGACCGGCTGGGAGCCAGGGGATTGCAGGCACGCTACACCATCCTAAAACCGCTCGCCAGCAGGCAAAGCTCAGAACTGGAGGACCGGAGGTCATCAGGTTCGACGATGGGTATCGGAGTCTTTGAGTGAGGTTCGGGCCTTTGGTTTCAAGAGACTACGGTTTCAAACGACTACAATGCGCGCCGTGGAACTCTCCGAACGACAGCGCAAATATCTGCGGGGCCTGGGTCACGCACTCAATCCGGTCCTGCTCGTGGGACAACATGGCATGACCGAGGCGGTGATCGCCGAGGCCAGACGCGCCCTCCACGACCACGAGCTCATCAAGGTGAAGTTTCGTGGCGCGGAGCGCGACGCGCGTGACGCAGGTCTCAGCGAGCTCGCAACGGCCACCGAGAGCACCCTGGTGCAGCGGATTGGCCATACGGCCCTCTACTACAAACGCCGGACTGATCGTCCGGGAATTGTGATCCCCGACGCATAAAGGGCTGCCTCGACTGGCCGATCCAGTGACACAGGGCGAGGATCGCCCGACGGGAGTTATTGCCTAACTTCCAGTGGTAACGGTCTGGAATAAGTCGTATATCGGTCACACATGGCGGGTCACAACACACGCTCATTCGGGCGCGAAGCCCTGGCGGTCTATCTAGCCGCCGCGCTGGTCGTATTCGGAACCTGGGCCGCCTCCCGTTACCTCATCCTCCGCAAGTTCGAGAACATCGAGCAGAACGAGGTGTCGCGCAGCATCGAGGTGATGCGCAAGGCGCTGGTGACGAAGAACACCGAGATCGAAACCGTCTCGCGCGATTTCGCGCGCTGGGACGACATGTATTCGTACACGAAGACGCTCGACCCGAACTTCGAGTACCAGAATTTCAACGAGCCCGGGCTCGACGAGATGAACGTCGACCTCGTGTGGTTGCTCGACACGAAGGACAAGGTGCTCTCCTCCTTCGAGAACGACACCGACGACGCGCGATATCGCCATCCCGCCAGCGACTCCGTCATCTCCGAGGTGAACCGGCTCACGCCGATCGTGCGCACGGTGCTCGACCAGGAAGGCACGTTGCGCCTGGTGCAGATCAACGGCGCTCCCTACGTGATCGCCGCCCACACCGTCCTGCACAGCGACCGCAGCGGCCCGGCAGCCGGCACGCTGGTGTTCGCGCGCCGCATCGCGGCGCCGGAAATCGCCAGCATCGGCGCCGACACGCAGCTCAACGTCCATTTCGCGCTGCTCGACGACAAGTCGGTGGCCGCCGAGAAGACCGACCTGCTCGAGGCGCCGGATGGCCGCCGCATCGTGCGCCGGTCCGACAACGTCATCGAAGGCCAGCTGCGTCTCGACACGCTCGACAATCACCCGCTCGCGGTGCTCGCGACCACGCTGCCGCGCTCGGTCATGCAGAGCGGCCAGCAGGGTGTGCGTTACCTGGTCGGCTGGGTCGCGTTGCTGATCAGCATCGTCGTCGCCGCGTGGCACGCGTACAGCGGCCGTTTGAAGCGCACCTCCGAGCTCGCCGTCACCAACGAGACGCGTTACCGCGCGATCTTCGACCGCGCCGCCTCGGGCATCGTGCTGTTCGATCCGACCTCGCGCCGCATCCTCGATGCGAACCCGCAGGCGCAACGCCTGGTCGGTGCCTCACTCGACGAGCTGCGTCGCCGCGACGTGGCCACCATCTTCGATACGCCGGTGTCGCTCGCGCCCGGCAATCCGCACGACCTCGCCAACGACGCGCGCCCCGCCCAGGTCATGCGCGGCGACGGCGAGCGTCGCGACGTGGAATTCTCGATCGCCGACCTCGAGGCGGGCAGCGGCCGAGTGCACGCGATGCTGCTGCAGGACATCTCTCATCGCCGCGAAGCCGAGCGCCGCGCGCAGGAACATCAGCTGTCCCTGCAGCACTTGGCCACTCACGACGCGCTGACCGGACTGCCGAACCGGACCTTCCTCAACGAAGAGCTGCCGCGCCTCATCGACGAGGCCGCGCGGCGCGGCGATTCGCTGTCGATCCTCTACATCGACTGCGACAACTTCAAGAACATCAACGATTCGCGCGGCCACTCCGTCGGTGACGATTACCTGCGCAGCGTCGCGCGCCGCCTGCGCGATTCGATTGCCAGCCCGGACCTGGTGGTGCGCATGGGCGGCGACGAATTCCTGGTCGTCACGCGCCACTACGGTCTCGAGCCGGACTGTGCCGCCATCGCCGAACGTGTGGCCGCGGCATTGAAGAAGCCGGTACGCCTCGGCGAGGCCACCTACTCCGCCACGACCAGCATCGGTCTCTCGGTCTACCCGCGCGACGCGACGACGATGAGCGAGCTGCTGCGCTCCGCCGACATCGCGTTGTACGAAGCCAAGGCCCGCGGCCGCGACAACGTGCAGATGTTCGACTCGGCGATGAACAAGCGCGTGCACACGCGCCTCGCGCTCGAGCAGGACCTGCGCAGCGCCGTGAATCGCGACGCCATCGAAATCCACCTGCAGCCGATCGTCGACATCCGCAGCGGCCGTCTCGTCAGCTTCGAGGCGCTGGCCCGCTGGAACGATCCGCGCCACGGCCCGGTGCCGCCGCTGCAGTTCATCGAGGTCGCGGAAGCCTCGGACCTGATCGTCGAGCTCGGCGAATGCGTCATCCGCAACGTCGCGCGGCAGATCGCCGCGTGGCAGCGCGCGGGCCTGAAGCCGGTGCCCGTCGCCGTCAACGTGTCCGCGAAACAACTCAAGCGTTCGAACCTGCCGGAGCGCATCGTCGCCATCGCGCACGAGTTCGACATCGCCCCGCACCAGCTCGAGGTCGAGCTGACCGAGTCGGTCGCGATGCAGGATTCCGAGCAGCACGTGACCAAGCTGCACGCGCTGCGAGATCTCGGCGTGCGCGTGTCGGTCGACGACTTCGGCACCGGCTACTCGAGCCTCGCCTATCTACGCAACCTGCCGATCGACTACCTGAAGATCGACCGCACGTTCGTGCGCGACATGAACGTCGATCGCAACGACGCGGCCATCGTGCGCGCGATCATCAGCATGGCGCAGAGCCTGCACCTCGGCACCGTCGCGGAAGGCATCGAGACGCGCGAGCACGCATCGCAGCTGCTGGCGCTGGGCTGCTCGACCGGCCAGGGCTACTTCTTCTCGAAGCCGATGCCGGCGCACGAGACGAACGAGCTGCTGCGCACGATGCGCGGCGCCGCGCCGATGACGTCGAGCCCGAACCTCGAGATCGTCAAGGTCTCCTGAGATCCCCTTCGAACTCGGGCAGCGGCGGCGGCGGGTTCGCCTCCGCGTGCTTGCGCCGACGGCGGTCGACGAAGAAGCCGACGGCGATCAACAGGATCGTCACGCCGGCGGCGATGCCCAGATAGATTCCCAGCGAGCTCGTCTGCTCCGGCCCGCGGTCGAAGCGCTTGCTGACGACCGGGTACTCCGCGACGTCTTCCTTCGCGGGTGGCGGCAGCGCCGCGACATCGGCGCGGTATTTCGCGAGCCGCTTCTGGATCAGCGCGGCATTCGGCGCGCCGAACTTCAACGCTGCCTCGTAGTCCGGAACCGGATCGTCCTTGCCACCGTCGAGCGGTGTCAGCGCGCCCGAGATCATCAGGTCGCCGACCGACGCATGCAGGTCGCCGATGAACGGGTTCGGCGGGGCTTCGAATTTCGAGCGCTCCGCGATCTGGTAGCGCACCTGGTCGATCAGCTGTTGCGCGCCCTTGATGCGGCCATTCTCGATCGGCAGGATTTCCGGCGCAGTCGGGACATCGCCAGTGCCGAAGTCGAGCTCGAGCACGCGGTTCCTGTCGAGCCAGCGCGGATTCTCACGGACCGCCAGCTTCGCTTCGAGGATCCGGCCGTGCAGCCATTCCGATCCCTTGTGCTGGCTGGCGTCGCGCTTCGCGCTTTCGCGCACCCACTCGAGCGCCCGCTCGAGATCGCCCTTCAGCTCGAACGCCGTGCCGAGACTCGCGGCGACGAGCGAATCGCCGGCGACTTTCCTGTCGGTGTCTTCGAGCAGCGCGATCGCCTCGTCGAACTTGCCGGCAGCCAGCCACTGGTCACTCTTCTCGAGCGCGGCCTGCACCTGTTTCTTCTGCGCCTCGCTCTCGACCGCGACGGGCCGGGACGCCTCGGGGGATTTCGGCACCGGCGCAATGGCTGACGGCGGAACTGCCGATGGCGGTGGGGTCGCGGGTTGTGGAGACGGCGATGGCGCTGGCGCCGATGCGGCCGGCCTGGCGGCCGACAGCGCGGTTGCCGGCGCCGTCGCGGCGGGCGCAGCCGGCGCCTGCGCGAATGCCGGCCACGCGCCGGACACCAGCAGCGCGGCCGCGAACGCGCGCAGGGAGATCACACGAAATTGATTCATGCCGGGAGGATAACGCCGTGGACCGGCGCGCCGGGTTTTACTTCCCCGACTTGCCCGGCACCCAGAAATCCTTCCAGCCCAGTCCGGCCGCCTTGATCGCCTGCAGCCGCGCCTTCAGACGCGCTTCGTCGACCACCGTGACGCCGCCCGAACTGAACACGACCTTCGTGCCCGCCGCCTTCGCGGCCTTCAGCAACGCGACGTCGGGCGCCTTGTCCTGGTCCACGATCACGATGACCGAACCCGGCAGGTCCGCCAACGCGACGGCCGGCAGCTGGCCGCCGAGCGTCAGGCCGTGGCGGCGCACATCGCTCCAGAACGCCGCGGCGTCCCCGGCCGGCGGCGCGAGGCCGAGATCGATCAGCGGGATGTTGTCGTTCGACGCCTGCGTGACGAGCACGTTGAGCTCGCGATCGGCGATCGGCACGAGTCCCGCCGGCGGGGCCGCGTCGTCCGGCAGCAGCTTCACCTTGATGTTCCTGAACTTCACCACGCTCGACGGATCGTGCGCCTGCAGCGCGAACGTCCCCGAGCCCAACAGCCGGCCCTTCTTGTCGTCCGGGCGGAACTCGTTGCTCGCCTCCGCGTATTCACACACGAGCTGGCCGTCGATGAACGTCTGGATGGTCTTGCCGACGACGCGGATGCGGTAGTTGAACCACTGGTTGTCCTTCGCCGGCGCGACCCAGGTGTTGCGCACGGCGTAGACGCTGCCGGTCATCTTGTGTTCGATGTAGCCGTCCATCTTCTCGGCCGGCGGATTCGAATTGATGACCTGCAGCTCATAGCCCGCGGCCGGCCAGCCCGGACCCTGCCATTTCGTGTGCACGTAGATGCCGCTGTTCGCGCCGGGCGACGTCATCACGTCGGCCGACAGCTCGAAGTTGCGGAACTCGTGTTTCGCCACCTTGCCGACGTAGAAGAGATGCGCGCGGTCGCCGCCCGAGACGAACGCGCCGTCCTGCACGGTCCACGACTGCGGATTCTCGGCGGGCTTCCAGCCGGCCAGCGACTTGCCGTCCTGCAGCGCGATCCACTCGTCGCCGAACGCGAGCGGCGCAACGAGCGCCGCGCAGATTCCGACCCATGCCAGACGCTTCATCACCGACCCCCTGCGAGACTAACTAGATGTAATGGACCTTGACGATCTCGTAGCTGTGCGTGCCGCCGGGCGCGGCCACGTCGACGACGTCACCGGCACTCTTGCCCACCAGCGCGCGCGCGATCGGCGAGGTGATGCTGATGCGATGGGCTTTGATGTCGGCCTCGTCCTCGCCGACGATCTGGTAACTGATCGTCTTGCCGCTGTCCTGGTCTTCGAGGTCCACCTTCACGCCGAAGATGACCTTGCCGTTGTCGGGCATCGTTGTCGGGTCGATGATCTCGGCCGTCGAGAGCTTGGCCTCGATCTCGCCGATGCGCCCCTCGATGAAACCCTGCTGCTCGCGCGCCGCGTGGTATTCCGCGTTCTCCGAGAGATCGCCGTGGCTGCGCGCCTCGGCAATCGCCTTGATGACCCGCGGACGATCCTCGCTCTTCAGACGCTTGAGCTCGTTGCGCAGCGCTTCGGCGCCGCGCAGGGTCATCGGATTGCGCTTCATGGACGGGCCTCTTTGTGCAGGTCTTGCAGCCGGTTCACGTCGAGCGCGTCGAGGTGCTCGAGCGCCTCGCACGTCGCCAGCGCGCCGGCCAGCGTCGTGTAGTAGGTCACCCGCTTGTGGACCGCTTCCTTGCGGATGGAATTCGATTCCTTGATCGCCGTCTTGCCTTCGGTGGTGTTCACGATCATGGCGAACTCGTCGTTCTTGATCATGTCGACGATGTGCGGCCGGCCCTCGCGCACCTTGTTGGCGCGCTTGCAGGGGATGCCGGCGTCGACGATGACACGCGCCGTGCCGTCCGTCGCCGCGAGCTCGAAGCCCTTCTCGTGCAGCTTCTTCGCCAGGACCACCGCGCCGGCCTTGTCGCGCTCGCGCACGCTGATCAGCACGACGCCCGAACGCGGCAGCGTCACGCCGGACGCGGCCTGCGCCTTCGCGTATGCCTCGCCGAACGTGCGGCCCGTGCCCATGACCTCGCCCGTGCTCTTCATCTCCGGACCGAGGATCGGGTCGGACTCGGGGAACTTGGTGAACGGGAACACGGCTTCCTTGACGGAGAAGTACGGCGGCACGACCTCGTGGGCGTTGTCCATCGTCTTCATCTTCTTGCCGGTCATGACGCGCGCGCCGATCTTGGCGAGCGGCACGCCCGTGGCCTTCGACACGAACGGCGCCGTGCGCGACGCGCGTGGATTCACCTCGAGCACGTAGATGATTCCGTTCTGGATCGCGAACTGGATGTTCATCAACCCGATGACCGACAGCGCCTTCGCGAGCTTGCGCGTCTGGTCGCGCAGATCCGCCAGCATCTCCGGCGTCAAACTATTGGGCGGCAGCGAGCAGCCGGAATCGCCGGAGTGCACGCCGGCCTGTTCGACGTGCTCCATGATGCCGCCGATCAGCACGTCCTCGCCGTCGCAGCAGGCGTCGACGTCGACTTCGATGGCGACGTCGAGGAAGCGATCGAGCAGCACCGGGCTGTCGTTCGACACGCTGACCGCGGTGTTCATGTAGGTGCGCAGGTCGTCTTCGTTGAACACGACTTCCATCGCGCGGCCGCCGAGCACGTACGACGGGCGCACGACCAGCGGGAACCCGACTTCGCGCGCCAGCTTCACGGCCTGTTCCTCGGTCCGCGCGGTCGCGTTGGCCGGCTGCTTGAGGCCGAGATTCTTGACGAGGATCTGGAAGCGCTCGCGGTCTTCGGCGACGTCGATCGAGTCCGGAGACGTGCCGATGATCGGCGCGCCGGCGGCCTCGAGCGCGCGCGACAGCTTCAGCGGAGTCTGGCCGCCGTACTGCACGATGACGCCCTCGGGTTCTTCCTTGGCGATGATCTCGAGCACGTCCTCGAGCGTCAGCGGCTCGAAGTACAGGCGATCGGAGGTGTCGTAGTCGGTCGAGACGGTTTCCGGGTTGCAGTTGACCATGATGGTCTCGTACCCGTCTTCGCGCAGCTGCAGCGCCGCGTGCACGCAGCAGTAGTCGAACTCGATGCCCTGGCCGATGCGGTTCGGACCGCCGCCGAGGATCATGATCTTGCGCTTCTTCGTCGGCTGCGCCTCGCACTCCTCTTCATACGTGGAGTACATGTACGCCGTCGACGTCGCGAACTCCGCGGCGCAGGTGTCGACGCGTTTGTAGACCGGCCGCACGTTGAGCGCATGGCGCTTCGCGCGGATCGTGTCTTCGTTCGTGCCCGTGAGCCGGCCGAGGCGGCTGTCCGAGAAGCCCTTGCGCTTGAGCTCGCGCAGGCGATCGGTCTCGAGCGCGGCGACGCCGCCCTCGCGCACGCGCGCTTCCTCCGTGATCAGCTCCTCGATCTGCGCGAGGAACCACGGATCGATGTGCGTCAGTTCCTCGATGCGCTCGCGCGACCAGCCGAGCCGGAACGCATCGGCGACGTACAGCAGGCGGCTCGGACCGGGCGCGCGCAGCTCGTAGGCCAGCTTGTCGCGCTCTTCTTCGGTGCCGAGATCCTTGAGGATCTCGTTGAGGCCGTCGAGACCCGTCTCGAGTCCGCGCAAGGCTTTCTGCAGCGACTCCTGGAACGTGCGGCCGATCGCCATCACCTCGCCGACCGACTTCATCTGCGTGGTGAGACGCGTGTTGGCGGCGGGGAATTTCTCGAACGTGAAACGCGGGATCTTCGTGACGACGTAATCGATCGACGGTTCGAACGACGCCGGCGTGGCGCCGCCGGTGATGTCGTTCTTCAACTCGTCGAGCGTGTAGCCGACGGCCAGCTTCGCGGCGATCTTCGCGATCGGGAAGCCGGTGGCCTTCGACGCCAGCGCCGACGAACGCGACACGCGCGGATTCATCTCGATGACCAGCAGGCGACCGTCCTTCGGGCTCACGGCGAACTGCACGTTCGAGCCGCCGGTATCGACGCCGATCTTGCGCAGCACCGCGACCGACGCGTTGCGCATGCGCTGGTATTCCTTGTCCGTCAGCGTCTGCGCCGGCGCGACCGTGATCGAGTCGCCGGTGTGCACGCCCATCGGATCCAGGTTCTCGATGGAGCAGACGATGATGCAGTTGTCGTTCTTGTCCCGAACGACCTCCATCTCGTATTCCTTCCAGCCGATCACCGACTCTTCGATGAGGACCTCCGAGGTCGGCGAGGCATCGAGACCGCGCTCGACGATCTGCTCGAATTCCTCGCGGTTGTAGGCGATGCCGCCGCCCGAGCCACCCATCGTGAAGGACGGGCGGATGACGCAGGGGAAGCCGAGCGTCTGCTGGATTTCCTGGGCCTGCGCCAGCGTGTGCGCAACGGCGGCACGCGGGCACTCGAGGCCGATCTCCTTCATCGCATTCTTGAAGAGCTCGCGATCCTCGGCCATGTCGATGGCTTCTCGCGACGCGGCGATCAGCTCGACACCATGGCGCGCCAGCACGCCCTCGCGCACGAGATCGAGCGCGGTGTTCAGCGCGGTCTGTCCGCCCATGGTGGGCAGCAGCGCGTCCGGTTCTTCCTTCTCGATGATGCGCGCCAGCGTGCGCCAGTTGATCGGCTCGATGTAGATGGCGTCGGCCATCCCCGGGTCCGTCATGATGGTCGCGGGATTCGAGTTCACGAGGATGACGCGGTAGCCCTCCTCCTTCAGCGCCTTGCAGGCCTGGGCGCCGGAATAGTCGAACTCGCAGGCCTGGCCGATGACGATCGGGCCGGCGCCGATGATCAGGATGCTTTCGATGTCGGTACGTTTTGGCATGTAAAGGTGTCGTCAGGCGGCCTTGTCAGGCGAGGGCTTCCCGCTGGACCGGGCCCGGAGCTTTTGTTGAAGGCGCCTCAGCATGAGGTGCACGAAGCGGTCGAACAGCGGCCCGATGTCGTGCGGACCCGGGCTCGCTTCCGGATGGCCCTGGAAGCTGAATGCCGGCTTGTCGATGCGCGCGATGCCCTGCAGCGAGCCGTCGAACAACGACCGGTGCGTGGCCTTCAGCGTCGAGGGCAGCTCGCTCTCGTCCACCGCGAAGCCGTGGTTCTGGCTGGTGATGAACACGCGGCCCGTCTCGAGATCCTGCACCGGGTGGTTCGCGCCGTGATGGCCGAACTTCATCTTCATCGTGCGCGCGCCGCTGGCGAGGCCGAGCAGCTGGTGGCCGAGGCAGATGCCGAAGGTCGGCATCTCGGCGACGATCAGCGCGCGGATCGCCTCGATCGCGTAATCGCACGGCTCCGGATCGCCGGGGCCGTTCGACAGGAACACGCCGTCGGGCTCGAGCGCCAGCACTTCCTCGGCGGTAGTTTGGGCCGGCACCACCGTCATGCGGCAGCCGCGGTCCGCGAGCATGCGCAGGATGTTGCGCTTGACGCCGTAGTCGTACGCGACGACGTGCAGGCGCTGGTGCGCGCGCATCACCGGGCGATTCTCAGGCTGCCAGATGCTGCCGTCGTTCCATTGATAGGAGCGCTTCGTCGTGACGACCTTCGCGAGGTCCATGCCCTTCAGGCCGGGGAATTTCTTCGCGAGCCGCACGGCGGCCGCGGCGTCGAGCTTGTCGCCCGCCATGATGCAGCCGGCCTGCGCGCCCTTCTCGCGCAGGATGCGGGTCAGCTTGCGCGTGTCGATGCCGGAGATCGCGACGACCTTGTGGCGCGTGAGGAACTCGCGCAGGTCTTCGCTCTTGCGCCAGTTGCTGGCGAGCGGCGGCACGTCGCGCACGACGAGACCGGCGGCATAAGCAGTGGGAGCTTCGAGATCTTCGGGCGTGGTGCCCGTGTTCCCGATGTGTGGATAGGTCAGCGTGACGATCTGTCTGGAATAGGACGGATCGGTGAGGATTTCCTGATAACCGGTCAGCGCGGTATTGAAAACGACTTCGCCCGTGGTGTTGCCCTTGGCGCCGATAGACTGGCCGCTGAAGATCGTTCCATCTTCCAGAGCCAGAACCGCGGTTACCGTCACGCGGATACTCCCCTCGAGCCTTTGAAGGCCCGACGTAAATGTGTCAGTGGATAGGTTGCTCTCCGCGCGGAGCGTACATGCACAAAGCGGGAGGAGTTCTCTCGAACATCCTCCCGCCCTGCGTTGGACTAACCCGTTTCGGATTAGGCGGCAATTTTACGAAGCGATCCCCGGGGTGTCCACGAAAGTTCTGAGTGGATTCGCCAAGAAAGTCTCTTGGAAAGTTCTAAAGCGGGGCTGCGAAAACCCGCTTAAGCGATTGTTTTTAATCCAAGTACGTGCCCCATGGTGTACCGGCCGGGTTTTTGCGCTGCAAGCCAGGACGCCGCCCGGACCGCCCCCCGCGCGAAGATCGACCGGTCCGTGGCCTCGTGGCCGATGGTCAGCCGCTCGCCGGACCCGGCGAAAAGCACCGTGTGGCTGCCAACAATGTCCCCGGCCCGCAGGCTGGCGATGCCGATCTCTCCCGGCCGACGCGCGGCCTGTCCCGCGCGACCGGCAACGACATCCGTGCGCGGATCCAGATGACGTGCGGCCGCCGCGGACTGCGCCAACGCGAGCGCCGTGCCCGACGGCGCGTCCACCTTGTGCTTGTGATGCGCCTCGGAGATCTCGATCTCGAACTCCGCCGGCAAGGCCGCGGCCGCGAGTCTCACCAGCTCCTGAGCGACGGCGACGCCGATGGAGGTGTTGGGCGCGACGAGCACCGCGATCTCGCGCGACGCGCCCGCGACCTTCGCCTCGAACTCCGCGCCGTGCCCCGTGGTGCCGACGAGGATGGGCACGCGCGCCGCACGACACGCATCGAGCGCGCGCAACGTGAGCTCGGGGCGCGAGAAGTCGATCGCGACCTGCGCGCCTGCAAGATCCGGCAGGTCCGCGGACACGGCAACACCGAGCGGCTTGAGTCCCGCGATCTCGCCGACGTCGCGCCCCGCCGTCTTCGTTGAACCGACCGCGGCGACGATGTCCAGCGACTGCGTCGCGGTGACGACCTGCACGATCGCGCTTCCCATGCGGCCGGTGGCGCCGATCAACACTGCTCTGGTCACGTTGTCTCCCTGGTGGTGGCGACAGTGTGCCGCAGCGCCCGCGGTCGTGCGAGACTCGGGCCCATGATTCGCATCGGCATCCTGGGCGCGGCGCGCATCGCGCCCCGCGGCATCGTCACGCCGGCCAACGCGCTGCTGGGTGCGGAAGTCGTGGCCATCGGCGCGCGCAATCTCGAACGCGCGCAGGACTTCGCCGCGCGGCACTCCATCCCGATCGCCGTCGGTAGTTATGCCGAGCTGGTCGCGCGCGACGATATCGACCTCGTGTACGTCGCGCTGCCGCCGTCGGCGCACGTCGAGTGGTGCGTGAAGGCGCTGCAGTCGGGCAAACACGTGCTCGCGGAGAAGCCGTTCGCGAACAACGCGCAGGACGCGGCGAAGGTCGTCGCCGCGGCGCGCGCCGCGGAACGCTTCTGCCTCGAAGCCTTCCACTACCGCTTCCACCCGCTGTTCGAGAAATCGCTGGCGCTGCTGCGCGGCGGTGCCGTCGGCAAGATCAGGCACATCGAGGCGACGTTCAACGCGAATCTGCCGGATACGCCGGGCGAGCTGCGCTACATCGAGGAGCTCGGCGGCGGCGCGTTGATGGATCTCGGCTGCTACTGCTTGCACTGGATCCGCACCGTGGCCGGCGACGAACCTTCCGTCGTCAGCGCCGCGGCGCGCTGCGTGACCCCCGGGGTCGACGTCGCCGTGCGGGCCGAGCTCGCGTTTCCCAGCGGCCCGACGGCGACGCTCGAATGCTCGATGCAGCCCGAGGACGGATCCCTGTTCCGCCGTTTGCGCGTCACCGGTGACAAGGGCGTCCTCGAAATCGAGAACCCGGTGTCGCCGCATGCCGGCGCCACCCTGTCCATCGAGGGAC
>Ga0335075_10006333_pt1 | contig 18281 bp, 13 predicted proteins | sample Lox_Sample_24_FD_206723 | JGI IMG/M metagenome (GOLD analysis project Ga0335075, IMG submission 206723) | Soil microbial communities from Loxahatchee National Wildlife Refuge, Florida, United States - Lox_Sample_2.4 | ecosystem: Environmental > Terrestrial > Soil > Wetlands | place: USA... | reverse complement strand
TCAAAATTGGCCGTCACTGTGTCGGTCGGCTGAAACGTCATAACCTCACGCGCCAGGTTCGTTCCCTTGCACACCGTCACGATCGTCGGCTTGCCCTGATCCACGTTGCCTTCGCTCACCACCTCGACCCAGCCCTTGTCGCCGAAGACGGTGACCCGGCCGTAATAGGGGACGCAGGAGAGGAGCGTGACGACGCCGCGGACTCCGGATGCGAATTTGACCGTCGCGCTGACAAAATCGGTCGCGGGCGGATCAAAGATCAGGCTCGACGTCTCGGCGCGGACTTCGGCCGGCGAACCGAAATATGCGCAGCAGAGATCGGTCTGGTGGATGCCGGTGGCGGTCATCATTCCCGCCGGCGCATGCCGCGGATCGAGCCGCCAGTTCGAGCGGTCGATGTTGCGGAAAAGATCGTGGCTGATATTGGCGTCAAACAGGAGCGGCTCGCCCAGGACCCCCTCGCCGATCAGTCGCCCGAGAAGCTCGAAGCACTCCTCGTAGCGCCTCTCGTGACCGACCCCGAGCACCTTGCCTGCTCGCGCGCACGCGTCGAGGACGCGCGCCGCGCCTGCCGCCGTCATGGTCAGCGGCTTCTCGCAGAAGAGCTCCTTGCCCGCCGCGAGAACCTGCAGACATTGCGCCTCGTGCAGCTGGTGCGGAGTTGCGAGGATGACGCCGTCGACATTGCTGTCCGCCAGCACGGAATCCAGATCCGAGACGTAGCGAACGCCATGGTCGGCGAGAAAGCCGTTGGCCGCTTCGGACGCGACAGGATCGACGCCATAGACGACCTCGAAACGCGGGCTCTTTTTCAGGCAGCTGATGATCTGCTTGCCCCACCACCCAAGACCTGCGACCGCGACCCGCATCGGCATGCTGATTTCTCTCCAAGGTTCGGGAAGGACCGCCTGTCAGACGGGGCAGCGCCAAACGTGAGGCCCGTAGGAATATGGCCGAAATGAAACATGCACGACGCGCTGCCAAGGCTCCGCGCGCGGCCGTTGGCCGCTAGTAATATCCGGCTGCGCGCATGACGCTGTCGGCCTCCCTTTGGGCGTTCCTGAGCGCCGTCCGGTCCGAGACCTCACCGCGAAGCGCCCGATGAATCTCCTCGCCGAGGATCGCCTCGAGCGCCAGATATTCGGGCACCGGCGGCCGAGGCCAACCCTTCAGCAGGTTCTGCTTCGCCAATTTGTCGACGACGCTGACGATCGGCGACGTCGCCGCGGCCTCCGGATCCGCCGACACGCTGAAGCGCGGCGCGACCGGAAACCCGTTTTGCACGTTCGCCTTCATCGCCTCTGGCGAGGTCATCCAGGCGATCGCCTCGAAAGCCAGCTCAATCCGCTCCTCCGGAAGATTCGATGGAATACAGAGGAGGAATCCGCCCATCGGGTTGTTCGAAGCCCCGCCAGGACCCCGAGGCTGCGGAATGTAACTGACTTTGCGCTTGACGGCGGAGCTGATGTCATTCTCGAACCGCGCGGCGCGCACGGTCCAGCAATAGGCGAGCGCTGTCTCACCCTTCAGGAAAGAGACCGTCCGGCGGTCCCAGTCCATGTCCAGGATATCGGGCGGGGACACTTCCTTGAGCTTGTGCAGATAGTCCAGAACGCGCAGCCCGGCGTCGGAGTCGATTTGCGGCCGCAGTTGCTCGCCGCGCGCCGCGTCGACGCCCATGGCGAGATGCGTCTTGGGAATGCGCAGGATCGACTCGCCGCAACATCCCATCAGGAACATGAAGGTGGAGGCGATCGGCATTCCGCGTCCGCCGTTCCAGGCGATGCCGTAGCGCTCCTTGGCGGGGGCGTGGAAATGCCTGGCCGCGGCGACCGTCTTCTCGAAAGTCGTCGGATATTCGAACCTGTCCTTTTCGAACAGATCCTTCCGCACCGCGAGAAGCTCGATGGTGCAGTAGATCGGGATGCCGAAATGCTCGCTGCCCCAGCACCCCATCGACCAGACGGAAGGATGAAAGTCGAGGGGCGAGATGGCCGAGCATTTGATGTAGCGGTCGAGCGGAATGACGAGATTCTTCTTCACCGCTTCGCCGAGCCACGGAGCATTGATCGCGACAATGTCGTATTCGGACTCCCTGGCTGCGGCGTTCTCGATCAGGCGCTCATGCAGCTGGGGCAGCTTGCGGAGATCGAAGCTCTTGCGGGAGGCGATGTTGTTGCGGAAATCGGCCCACATGTTCCTCATGGAGAGGAAATAATTGTCGTCGTTCAACAGGAAGCGGAGCTCATGCTTGCCGCAGAACAAGGTCTCGATCAGGCGCGGCGGCGGAATGATCTGGGCGGCGAAATAGGAGCCGCCGAAATAATAGTCCTCGTCGCTGTCGCTTTTCGACCGGAAGCCGAACGTCTCGGCGAGAAGGAACTTGATCCTGCGCGCATATTGCAGAAAGCTGTCGGACAGCTCCTCGCTCGGCAGAAGCCTGAACCTTTTGCCGGTGTCGCTCAATGTCTCAGTGACGATATGGCCGCTCTCCATCAACGCATGAATGCGGCGCATGGCTGTGGCGTGGGGAACGTTCGCCACGGAGGCGAGCGCCGACAGCGTCACCGGCGCGCCGGTCAGATGGCTCTTGATGAGGAAGAGGAGCATGTTCCATGTCGCATCCTCTTCCGCGATCGGGATCACGTCCTGGAACGGCTGTCGAACGCGCTCGAGGAATGTGATAATTCGCAGGAGTTCGTGCTCGGTCATTCGAAAGCTGTTCGGCCTCTCTTGTTTGGGTTCTCCCCGCCCACTGGGCCTGCTTCCACGGTAGTGTCCGGTGGACATGCTTGTCGAGTCCGCGCGCTTCACCGCGCCTTCCATTGTCGTCCTTTCGTCAAAAAGACCAGATCAGCAAACCAATTGATCAGGGAATGACGCGGTCCGCCCTCAAGGCGGCGAAGAGATCGCAAAAAGCGTCTTCCGTGCCTTGATAAGCGAGGAAGCCGCCCCTGCGGCTGAGCGACATGTCGGTCATCACTTCGATCGGCCGGCTGAGGTCGAGGTCGGTGTGCCACGGCGAGGCCACGCGCCAAAGGTCCGGCTCGACGAGGCCGTGCTTCTTCGCCATCGCCCTCCATACCGGAGCGTCATTCGCCATCTGCCCCTCGAGAGGGATGATCTCTCCTCCGAAGCCCTTCCACTCGACGCCAAACCACGCCGCGAGCCGCGGCCACATCCAGCTCCAACGGAAAACGTCGCCGTTGACGATGTTATAGGCCTCATTCTTGGCGAAATCATTGGTGCTGGCCCAGATGAGCTGCTTCCCCAGGATGCGGGCGTCGGTCATGTCGGTCAGGCCGTTCCATTGCGCCGCGCTGCCGGGAAAAGCGAATGGGCGGCCGACCTCCTTGCAGATCGAAGCGTAGGCGGCCAATGTCGTGCCCATATTCATCGCGTTGCCGATCGCTTTGCCGATGATCGTATGGGGTCGATGGACGCTCCAGGTGAAGCCGTCGCGTTTCGCCGCGGCGTAAACCTCGTCCTCCTGCGCGTAGTAGAAGTTGGGCAGCGGCAGCCTCGGCTGCTCCTCACGCACCGGCGTCGGCGGAGGCGTTCCGGCTTTGACATAGGCTTCGAACGGCCCAAGATAGTGCTTCAGGCCGGTGACCAGCGCGACATGCTCGACGCTGCGCGAAGGCGCGAGCGCCCCAAGCAGGTTGCGGATCATTCGGCTGTTCACTTCGATGTTCTCGGCCTCGGTGGCCTGGCGCGACCAGGTCGCGATGTAGACATGCGTCGGCTTCAGGCCGCCAAGCGACATCTTCAGCTTCTCTGGGTCGAGCAGGTCGGCCGCGACATGGCGAACGCCGGGAACGAGGCCCTCCCCTTTGCGCGACAGCCCATGGACCTCGGCGCCGCGCGCGAGCAGCTCCTGTGAGACGCCTCGTCCTGCTATGCCCGTCGCGCCGACGACGAGGCTGACAATCTTCATGCCTCACTCCCTACCTTCTCGCGCCCAAGAGCGGCGCCTCGCCCGCGAAAGCCCCGCGGGAGCGCAATTCCGATCGGCGGCGGCCTCACGCCATCTTGACCATGACTTTCATCTCGCTGCCGGCGGGATTGAGGAGCGACCGGAAGCCCTTCTCCACGATATTGTCGGGAGCGATCCGGCCGGTGATGATCTTCTCTACCGGCAGCTTGCCGCTCGAAATCATGCGGATCACGCGCGGCCACATGGTGATCTCGTAGCACCAGGTCGCTTCGATCGTGATGTCCTTCATCGCCCAGAGCGCAGGGTCGACCAGCGCCTTTCGAACATGGAGCCCGGTCTGGACGACGGTTCCATGGCTTCGCACCGCCTCGACGCAGGTGTTCAGGGCCGCTTCGATGCCCGAGCACTCGATGGCCGCGTCGACGCCGACGCCCTCTTCGGTGTTCGCGCGAATGTATTCGATGACATTGACGTGCTTCGGATCGAGCACGGCTGTCGCGACGCCGAGGCTTTCGATATGACGGCGGCGGTTGGCGTTCGGCTCGCTGACGATGATCTGCGAAGCGCCGAAGGCGCTGCACATCAGAATGACCAGCGCCCCGATCGGGCCCGCGCCGGTGACGAGGACGGTGCTTCCGCCAGCCACCTTGGCGCGCTCGACGCCGTAAAGCGCAACCGCGGCCGGCTCGACCATGGCGCCCTGCTCGTCGCTGAGTTCGTCGGGGATGAGGCTCGCGTTATAATCGTTGATGACGGCAAGCTCGCCCATGCCGCCCCAAGCCCAACTCAAGCCGACGCAGCCCATGCTCGGGCTCAGATGGTTCAGGCCGCGCCGGCTGTAATAGTCGTCGAGCGGCATGACGAGCGGCTGGACCGAGATGCGGTCGCCTTTGCGAACCCGCTTGACCGAGCTTCCGACGTCGATCACCTCGGCGGAGAATTCGTGGCCGAAAATCTGCGGCAGCACGGCGCCGGTGAACTTGTGCGGCTTAGCGGGGGTGACGATCGGGCCGCCCGCGAATTCATGCAGATCGGTGCCGCAGATACCGCAGGTGAGCGGCCTCACCATGACCTGCGTCTCACCCATTGCGTTCGGGGCGGGCACGTCCTCGACGCGAACGTCCTCCTTGGCGTAGAACCTGACCGCCTTCATTGTCTCCTCCGCTTCGGTTCGCCGCGTCCGCCGGGGGCCGTCCAGGCCGCCGCGCAGCGGTGTTCTTGATCGGACGATAGCGCCCCGGCCGCGCAAGGGGCGCGACGAAATGTTCAAAATGAGTTTTCGACCCCGAGAGGAATTCGGAGCGCGAGGCGAGGGCGACGAAATTGTCATTCTGGAGATTTTAGGCTCCATTGGGCGGCCACATCTTTGGCAATCTTGTTCGGCAAGCAATTCGGGTAGGAAGCGACCAACATGGCGTCCAGACCTAGGGCGGTTGAGAGCAAGCCGCTATTGAACGATGACGTCGGTCTCGATCGACGGCTCGAGCTGTTCCGCCTCCAGGTCGAGATCCGCGACTGCGAGAAGCGCGCCCATGACCTTTTCTTTCAGAATATGATCAAGGGCACGAGCCATCTCTCGCTCGGGCAGGAAGCCGTGGCGGCCGGATTTGGCGTGGCGATGCAAAAGGGCGACAAATCGTTCTGCACGTATCGCGGCCACGCCCACACGCTTGCGCGCGGCGCCTCGATGGAAGGGCTGCTCGGCGAACTGATGCTGCGGGACATCGGTCTGATGCGCGGCAAAGGCGGGTCGATGCATCTGACCTCCGTCGAGCATGACGTGCTGGGCTCGTACGCGATTATCGGCGCGCACCTTCCGATCGCCTGCGGCTCCGCATGGCGCGCCCAATATCTCGGCGAGAAGGATGTGTCGGTCGTCTTCTTCGGCGACGGGACAACGAACATCGGGGCGTTCCACGAGGCGCTGAACTTCGCCTCGGTCTGGAAGCTGCCGGTTGTCTTCGTGTGCGAGAATAACCTCTACATGGAATACACGCCGATCGGCGATGTGACCGCGGTCAAGCACCCGGCCGCCGATCGCGCGAGCGCCTATGGGCTCGAGCGCATCGTGATCGACGGCAACGACGCCGACGTCGTATTTCGCACCGCGCAGGCAGGAATTGAAAAGGCGCGCCGCGGCGAGGGGCCTTCGCTCATCGAATGTCTCACCTATCGGCATTCCGGTCATTCCCGCGCCGACCCGGCGAAGTACCGTCCGCCGGGCGAACTGGAAGAATGGCTGAAGCGCGATCCGATCGTCATCTACCGGCAGCGGCTCAAGGATTTCGGCGTCGCCGACGAAACGATCAGCGGGATCGAGGCCGAGAGCAAGCGTAAGGTGGAGGCGGCGACCGCTGCCGCGAAAGCGTCGCCGCCCGCGCCCGTCGAGATCCTGACGACCGATGTCTATGCGGATGGAGGCTGGGCGTGGCGGAACTGACCTATCGCGACGCCGTCACTCGCGGCATAGCCCAGGAGATGGAGCGCGACAATCGCGTCGTGTTTCTCGGCGAGGACGTCGCCAAGGCGGGCGGTGTTTTCAAATCGACGGTCGGGCTTTACGAGCAGTTCGGCCCGCTCAGGGTGCGTGACACGCCGATTTCCGAGCAGGCGATTCTCGGCGCTGCAATGGGCGCGGCGATGACGGGCTTGAGGCCGATCGCGGAGATCATGTTCTCCGACTTTCTCGCGGTCTGCTTCGACTACGTGGCCAATGAGATGTCGAAGCTTCGATACATGACGAACGGCCAACTCTCCTGCCCGCTCGTGATCCGAACCGGCAACGGCGGCGGCGCCCGGTTCGGCGCGCAGCATTCCCAGTCGGTCGAGAATTGGACGATGATGATTCCGGGCGTCAAGGTCGTCGCGCCCTCGACCCCGAGCGACGTGATCGGCCTGATGGCGGCGGCGGTTCGCGATCCGGACCCCGTCATCTTCCATGAGCACAAGTCTCTCTACGCGACGAAAGGAGAGGTGCCTGACGGCGAAATCCTCGACAAGCTCGGAACGGCGAAGGTCCTTCGATACGGCCGCGACTGCACCATCATCGCGCTCGCCCTGATGGTTGCCCGCGCGCTCGAAGCGGCGGAGTCTCTTGCGAAGGAGCACGGGATCGACGCCGAAGTCATCGACGTTCGCTCGCTTGTGCCGCTCGACACTCAGACCATCCTGGGCTCGGTCGCCAAGACCGGGCGCCTTTTCACGGTCGAAGAGAATCCGAGGCTTTGCGGCTGGGGCGCGGAGATTGCCTCGATCGTCGCCGATGAAGCGTTCTGGGATCTCGACGGGCCGATCGTGCGCATCACCACGCCTCATATCCCTCTGCCGGCGGCGGACCATCTCGAGGATCTGGCGCTGCCCAGCGCGGCGCGCATCGTCGACAAGGTTCGCCGGGTGCTGAAAGCCTGACCGATGAGCGATCCCGTCCTCATGCCGCAACTCGGCGAAACGGTTGCGGAGGGAAAGATCCTGACCTGGTTCAAGTCGATCGGCGACGAGGTCAAGGAAGGCGACAATCTGTTCGAGGTCGAAACCGACAAGGTGACGATCGAAGTCCAGGCGGTGGTCGCGGGCCGGCTGGCCGAGATCCGGGTGGGCTCGGGTTCTGTCGCGAAAGTCGGCGAAGCCGTCGCGATCATCGCGGCCGATGGGGAGGCGCCGGCTCTCGCGCGGAGTGAGCCGGCCGCGCCGCAGACAGCGAAGGTCTGGCGCGAGCCGTTCGAGGAGGTGTCGACGCCGAAGGAACGCTTCGGTCCCGCCAAAGGGCCGAACGGCGTCCACCTGACGCCGCTCGCGCGCCGGTTGATCGCTCAGAACGATGCCGACGTCGCCGCGCTCGCCGCGGCGGCCAAGGCGAAAGGATCCTCGCGGATCGACGGACAGGCCGTTCGGGCGTTCCTCGCTTCACCTGCAGCGCCGCGCGCGCCGAGCGCCCCGGCCGCGCCCCTTCCTCCGACGGAACCCGCCGTCTCGACGACGGGCCAAACAATCACGCTGAACACGATGCGGCTCAGAACGGGTGAGCGTCTGGCCGAAAGCTGGCGAACGATTCCCCACGTCTTCCAGGCGATCGAAGTCGACTTCAGCGCAATCGACCGCGTCCGTGGACGGCGCAAGCAGGCGTTCAAGGAAGCGCATGGATTCTCGCTGACCTATCTGCCCTTCATTGCCCGCGCGGCATGTCTCGCGATCGAAGCTTTTCCTCAGGTCAATGCGCGTTTCGATGGGCAAAGCCTGTCGCTGTCGGCGGCGATTCATCTCGGCATTGCGGTCGATCTCTCGCATAACGGCCTTGTCGTCCCGGTTGTCCGCGACGCGGGCGATCTGACGGTCGCGGGGCTGGCGAAAGCGATGCGCCGTCTCATCGACAAAGCCCGAGCGGGCAAGCTCGGTCCCGACGATCTTTCCGGCGGAACCTACTCGATCAGCAACAACGGCGCCTTTGGAACAGCGTTTACGGCCCCGATCATCAACGCGCCCCAGGTCGCGATCCTTTCGACGGACGCCATCCAATTGAAGCCGGCGGTGGTCTCGACACCAGAAGGCATATTCGTGGCGCCGCGCATGATGGGCATGGTCGGGCAGAGTTTTGACCATCGCGCATTTGACGGCGCCTATTCGGGCGCCTTCCTGTCGCGCCTGAAGCAAGTTCTCGAGACGCGCGACTGGGAAGACGAGTTCGGCGGCAAATCGTGACGATCGGCGCCGGGCTGGCGGACTCACCTGAATTCGAAGAGAGGACTCATGAAATACAACAGGCCGCACGCAACCGCCGCCTGGGGCATGATGGCGAAGGACTGGGAACAGGGGGTCGATTATCATCGCTTGTCCGTCGACCGCCTGAAACGCGCCCAGGACGCAATCCGCTATGCCGGACTTGGCGGCGTCCTCTGCTTCAATTTCGACAATATCCGCTACGTCACGGCGACTCATATCGGCGAATGGGCGCGCGACAAGTTCTTCCGCTACGCGCTCTGCCCTGCCGAGGGAAAGCCGTTCCTGTGGGACCCGGCGCCTCCGGCCAAGCGCATTTCCTCGCCCTGGGTTTCCGACAATGTCGCCGCGCCGCTCACGACGATGCTCGGCGCGATCCCGCCGTCGATGCATGTGCAGCAGGACTTCGCCAAGCAGATCAAGAAGGCGCTCGTGCAATACGGCATCGATAAAGAGCCGCTCGGCATCGACATGATGGAAATCGGTATGTTGCGGGCGCTCGAGGCCGAAGGCGTCGAAGTCGTCGACGGCCAGCAGGCGATGCTCGACGCGCGCGAGGTGAAAACCGCCGACGAGATCGAACTCCTGAAAGTTGCGGCTTCGATGGTCGACGCCACCTATGTCGACATCGCGCGGGCCATCCGTCCGGGCACGAAGGAGAACGAGCTCGTCGCCATCGCCAACGATCGCCTTTTCCGCATGGGCGCGGAGCGGGTCGAATGCGTGAACTCCGTGTCGGGGCGCCGTGGACGGCCGCATTCGCACACCTTCTCGGACCGCATGATTCAGCCTGGCGATATGATCTTCCTCGACATCATGCACGCCTTTAACGGCTACCGGACTTGCTATTACCGGACCTTCATTTGCGGCGAGCCCAACAAGCATCAGATCGACGCCTACGAAACGGCCTCCAAGTGGATCAGCGCCTCGATCGACCTGGTCCATCCGGGTGTCACTCCTGACGAGGTTGCCTCGGTGTGGCCCGACGCGCAGGAGTTCGGCTATCGCGACGAGGCGGAGGCGTTCCTGCTGCAATACGGCCACGGCGTCGGCTTGTCGCTCTGGGAGCGCCCGATTTTCTCCAAGCGTTTCCGCGGCCAGAATCGCCCGCTCGTCGAGGGAATGGTTTTCGCGCTCGAGACCTGGAAGGGCGCGGACGACGGGTCGGGCGCCGCCCGCATCGAGGAGGAGGTTGTCGTCACCAAGGACGGGTGCGAGATCATCACGAATTTTCCCTCGGATCGCTTGATTTCCTGTGGCCTTCCGGGGTGCGAGGTGTTCTGAAGGAGAGAGCCGCATGTCGAGCGACAGCGCGTGGGGCGAGATCAAGACGAGAATCCCCGTCGCTCTCGTTACGGGGTTCCTCGGCAGCGGGAAAACGACGTTCATCAACGCCGCGCTTCGCTCTCCCGAACTTGCAAAGACAGTCGTGGTGGTCAACGAATTCGGCGAGGTCGGGCTCGATCACCAGCTGTTCGCCAGCAGCTCCGATTCGGTCGTCGTGCTGGAGAACGGCTGCCTGTGCTGCACGGTCCGAAGCGACCTCGTCGGCACGCTGAATTCGCTCTATCACGCGCGCCGGCTAAGCGAGATTCCGAGTTTCGACAAGGTCGTCATCGAGACGTCCGGTCTCGCGGAGCCTGGCGCTGTGCTGCAGGCTTTCCTGTCGGAGCCGACCCTGGACGGGCTCTATCGGATCGCGGGCGTGGTCACGCTCGTGGACGCGGTCAACTGGCGGGGAACCGCCGAGGCCCATGATGAGGCGGTGCGGCAAGTGGCGCTGGCCGACCAGATCCGGATCACCAAGCTCGACCTGACGGACGACAGGGAGAGCGTCGCTTCCCGCCTTCTGCTTGAGCTGCGCCGGATCAACCCGTCGGCGGAGATCGCGGAGATCGACTGGTCGTCCGCGGCCGTTGCGAGACTGCTGACGGCTTCCGGCTTTGACCCGTCCGATCCGCTTGCCGATCCGCGGCCGTGGCTGGACTTGCAAGCCTACCGAAGCGCGCCGGGCGATCATCACGACCACCATCATCACGATGACGATCATGATCACCATGACCACCTCACTCATCTGGAGGGGCGGGGAATCGAGAGTTTCGTGCTGATGCGCGACACGCCCCTGACCCGCGAGGAAGTCCAGTTTTTGCTCGAGGGGATCGGCCAGAATCTGGGCGCGGGGCTCTTACGGGTGAAGGGCCTCGTCAATGTGGCTGAGGAGCCGGGCCGGCCCGCGGTGATCCAGGGCGCGCAGCAGCTTCTCCACACGATGACCTGGCTCGACCGCTGGCCGGACGCGGACGAACGCACACGGGTCGTCTTCATCACGCAGGGCATTGAGCGCGAGAGTCTCAAGGACATCATCGATCTGCTCGATCGCGTGAGCTCGCGGACGTTCAAGGCGCGCGCAAAGGGACGGCAGGCGCAGAAGGCGGCGAGAGCGACTGCGCGGACGCAATGACAGGTCGGCGCCCTCGTCATCGGGCCCGGGGCCCTGCGGTCATGTCGCCGCGATCCGGGCGAGACAGATCGGGATGAAGACGGCCATTGTCGAGCGCGGGCGCGGCGACACTGCCGCCGCAGCCGCCGGCGATTGCGCCGCCGATCGCCTCAGACCAGGATCATGCCGCCGTCCGACATGATGACCTGTCCGGTGATGTAGTCGGAGTCCGGACCCGCCAGGAACGAGCAGATGCCCGCAAGGTCCTTCGGCTTGGATGGATAGCCGAGCAGGATGCTCGACGAGAAGCTCTCGATGTATTCGCCCTTCTTTTTGATGACGCCGGTGGCGATCATATCCTGCTCAAGCCCGTCCCATAGCGGCGTCACCACGACGCCGGGCGCGAAGGCGTTGACGGTGATCTTGTGCTTGGCGAACTCGCGGGCGCCCGCTTGCGTCAGCATGATGACGGCGGCCTTGCTGCAGCAGTATGGGGCAAAGTCCGCGTAGCCCTGGCGGCCGGCGATCGAGGCGGTGTTGATGATCTTGCCGCCGCCGCCCTGCGCGATCATCTGCTTGGCGCCTTCCTGAATACCGAGCATCACGCCCCACCCGTTGACGCGCATGATGCTGTTGTAGTTGTTCTCGTCCACTTCGAGGAACGGCAGCGGCTTGTTGAAACCGGCGTTGTTGAACAGCACGTCGAGCCGGCCGAAGCTGCCGACCACCTGCTTGATCGCCGCCTGCATCTGGCCGCGGTCGGCGACATCCACCTTGACGCCGATGGCCTTGCCGCCGTCAGCCTTGATGCTGTCGGCGGTCGTCTTCGCCTTGTCGCCATTGAGATCGGCCACCGTGACCGAGGCGCCCTCGGACGCCAGGCGCCGGGCGATGCCTTCGCCGATCCCCTGCGCGCCTCCGGTGATCATGACGGATTTGCCTTCGAGCTTGCTCATGGTTCTCCTCCTGCGGTTCCGGTTTTCAGCGCCGCCGATGCAAACGATTGCTTCCGGCGGCCTAAAGGGGCGTTCCCAGTCCCTCGGTCTACTCGGGGTAAGCGCTGTCCATCTTCATAAAGCGCATCTCGACGTCCTTTTCCAAGAGGTCCATGCGCCGGTTGAAGAACGCGGTCAGCAGCGGCGTCTTGAGATGGACGTCGAGATCGGGCCTGGACCGCCAATTCTCATAGAAGATGAACTGGTTCGGATCGTCGTCGCTGACGTGAAGATGATAGTCGACGCAGCCGGGCTCTGCGCGCGTGGGCTTCACGAAAGCCCTCAAGGTCGCCATTAGCTCGTCGCGCTTGTCCGGCTTGCCCTGAAGAATGGCGATCAGCGTCAGTCCAGGATTCATTGATTCAATCCTCCTTTTACTCTTTCTTGAAAAGAGGCCGGAGAGCGTCCGCTGCTCTCCGCCCACAGGCAGCGTGTCCGAGGCTTGCGGGTCACGCCGCCTTGTTGTGCAGCGTGATCTTGATGCACTTCTCTGGATGCGATCCGAGATCGAACGCCTCAACCGCGTCGGTCAGCGGGAAATGATGGGTCTGAATCGGCGTAAGGTCGAGCCCGGTCCGCTCGAGGAAGCGGATCGCCGCCGGCCAGACGCCAGGCGAGCCGATGCTGCCCTTCATCGTAAGGCTCCGCATCTGGATGTTGCCGAGCTTCGCCGGAATCATGCGGCCGATGTTGATGCCGATCATCGCCACCCTGCCGTTCTGCTTCGGCAGGTCGAACACGACGCCGAGCGAGGCGTCGTGGCCGGAGGCCTCGACGACGAGGTCTGCGCCGCCGCCGGTGACCTCCATGACGCGCTCGACCGTATTCTCTGACGTCGGGTCGATGGCCGCGGCGGCGCCGAGCTTCATCGCCGCGGCGCGACGCGAGGCGATCGGATCGATGACGACCACGCTAGCGCCCATGCCGATCGCGGCCGCGGCGCAGACGAGGCCGATCGTGCCGCCGCCGGAGACGGCGACGGTCTGGCTCGCGTCCGTCCCGCCGACATTGTGGATGGCGTAATAGCCGCAGGTGAACGGCTCGATCATCGAGCCGGTCGCGTCGGTCATCGAGTCCGGCAGCTTGTGGATCCATTCCGGGCGCACCTTGAAATATTCGCGGAACGCGCCGTCCATCGAGAAGCCGAAGTGATGGATGCGGTCGGGCAGCGTGACGACGCATTCGCCGACGACGCGGTCGCCCGGCTTGAAACCCTTCACGCCCTTGCCGACCTCGACGACTTCGCCGATCCACTCATGGCCCGGCGTGACCGGATAGCTGATCGGAATGATGTAGCGCCCGTAGAGCAGTTCGTAGTCCGAGTGGCAGATGCCGACCTGCCGCATGCGCACGAGCACATCCGTCGGCTCGAGCTTCGGCTCGGCGACGTCCTCGACCACCGGCCGGTTGGGCTCCTTGAAGATCAGCGCTTTCATGGCGTTCTCCCTTAAGCGACCGCCTCGACGCGTCCGGACGACGCGCTTCGGACGATCGATTCGAGCAGCGAGATGTTGGCGACGAGCTGATCGCCGGTGATCGGGTAAGTCGCCTTGCCCCGGACCGCGTTCGCGAAGGCTTCAAGATTGTCGATGACCGCCTCGGCAGGGCCGATCTCCTCGGTCGCGATCCGCTCGCCCTTCGTTCCCCTGATGACGATCCAGCCCTCGGGCGCTTCGACATGCGCCTTGTCGCGCACCTCGACCCAGCCATGCGTCCCATAGACGGCGAAGCGTGAAACGAAGGGCGTCGCGAGGCTCGCCGAGACGTAGGACGTGCCGCCCCCTTTGAAGCGAATATAGGCCGACATCGTATCGCCGCCCGAAAGGTTCGAGGCGCGCCGCTCGCAGGTGACGAGGACCTCTTTCGCCGGCCCCATGAGCGCAATGGAGAGATCGGTCAGGTGGATGCCGGTCGCGGTCATGCCCGCGGCGGGCGCATGCTCGGGCTGCAGGCGCCAGTTCAGGGGATCGAGCGCGAGGAACCTGTCGTGGCTGAAGTTGGCCTCGATCTGCTCGAGCGTCCCGAGCCTGCCCGCGGCCGCATCCGACAGGATGGCGGCGATCGGCGGCTCGTAGCGGCGCTCGTGGCCCATGCCGAGCACGAGACCGGCGGACTTGCACAGCTCGACCGCGGCCACGGCCTCCTTTCGGGTGAGCGCGAGCGGCTTCTCGCAAAAGACGTGCTTGCGCGCGGCGACCGACTGCCGGACCTGCTCGCCGTGCAGCGCGTGCGGAGTGGCGAGGATGACCGCGTCGACCTTCGGATCGGCCAGCGCCGGCTCGAGGTCCGACGTGACCGGAACGCCGAGCTGAGCGCCGACCTGCTTCGCGGCGGCCTCGTTCGGCTCGACCGCCCGGACAAGCTCGATCGCCTTGCCCTGGGCCTTGATGAGCGCACCCATCTTCCGGCCCCACCAGCCTAGGCCCACCAGCGCTACGCCAACCATTCCAGACCCTCCTTATCCCTTGCCCGCCGCTCAGGCCGGATTGAGTTCGCGCACCCGCTCGATGAGCCTGCGGATGTTGGCGGGATCGGGCTTGAGCCTGCCGCTCTCGATCTCGAGCGCCATTTCGACAATCGCCGCATTGACCGGCGCCTTAAGACCAAGCCGTTTCGCCGCGGCGACGACCGCGCCGTTGAGATCGTTCACCTCGCTGTGGCGCTGCTTCATCCAGTCCTGCAGCACGGTGGTCTTGGTCGAAGGCAGGGTGAAGCCCTTGAGCAGCGTCTCGAGCAGAAGATCGACCACGCGGTTCGACTGGCCGACGTCGGCGTCGGTCAGGCCGAAGATCGGCAGGACGGGATGGCCAAGCGCGGCGCCGACGTCGAGCGCCTCCTGGCCCGAACGCAGCATCAGCTCGCGCGAAACGGGATTGGCCGCCCCTTCGTGGATCGAGCCCCCGAACAGCGCGGTCGAGACGAGCGTCGTCGCGTTGCTGACGAGCTTCATCCACTTGGTCGCCTGAATATTGTCCACGACCGACACCTTGCCGGCGTGGCGGAGGAGCGCCGCGATCTCCTCCGCCCGATCGTTCGCTTGGCCCGGATTGGGCCCGACGGCGAACCAGGAGCGCTCGTGGTTGGAGTCGCGCACGCTCACGCCGGGGACCATCATCGAGGAGGAGATCTCGATCACGCAGCCGAGCGTCCGCTCCGGCCCGACGACGTCGGCGATGGTCTCCGTCGTCATGCCGTTCTGCACGCCGACGAGCAGTCCGTCGCTCTTGAGATAGGGCTCGATGAGCTCAGCCGCCCAGCGCGAATCGTAGGCTTTCACCAGCATCAGCACGATGTCGAACTGTTCGCGAAAGGTGCAGACGTCGCAAAGGTTGAAGGCCTGCACAGGCACGGTCAGGACCTCGCCCGGCATCTCGACGCGCACGCCGCGCGCCCGCATCGCCGCGACATTCTCCGGCCATTGGTCGATCAGCACGACGTCGAGATTGGCGCGGGTCAGGTCCGCGCCGATCGCCGCGCCATTCGCTCCCGCGCCGAGCACTGCGATTGTCTTGACCATGCCTCCTGTCGTTCCCTTCCGATCTCTCGGGCCCGCTCGCCGCCGTGACACAGAGCGTTCAGGCCGCGATGACGATCACGCCCTTCAGGACATATGACAAACGGACCGTCGCGGTTTGTGAACCCGTCTTTTTGTCAAGAATGAACAAAGCTTGCCCGCGCCGCTTGACGGAAAGGGGTGACGCCGCGCCAAGAACGCCATCAGCCGCCCTCGCGTCCTCTGACGGCCGAGTAAACCAGCGCAGCGATCAGGATCAGCGCGCCCTGAAAGACGTATTCGTAAGTCTGCGACAATCCGAGAAAGGCGACGACGTTCAGCACTTCAGTGAGCAAGAGCGCGCCGATCGCCGTGCCGACGAAGCTGCCGCGGCCCCCGCGCAGGCTCGTGCCGCCGAGAACCACCGCCGTGATGCTCGACAACGTGTAGTTCACGCCCTGCCGAGGGTCGCCGACGCCGATCTGGACCATCAGCATCACGGCGCCCAGCGCTGCAAAGAGGGAACAGGCGATATAGCCGAGGACAACGACCCGGTCGATTTTGAGCCCAATGCGCCGCGCCGATTCCTGGTCCGATCCCACCGCGCGGAGCCGCCAGCCTGCCTGCGTCTTCCGCAGCGCATATTCACCCACGATGACGCAGGCAACGAGGGCAAGGAATGCAATGGGAATCGGCCCGAGCTGCCAGGTGATCGCCTGCGTGACCGATGCGTTGATGTACCCGCCCGGCCCGTCGCGAAGCAGAAAGCTGCACCCCTGCAACCCGATATACATCGCGAGCGTCGCCGCGATCGGGGTGAAGTTGGCGAAACGGATCAGGCAGCCGTTGATCGCGCCGACGATGATGGCGCCGGCGAACACCAGCGCGAATCCCGCCAGGATCATCGCCGGCGGCCGGCCATCATTGACGAAAAACGATGCGATCACGACCAGCAGGCCCGCCAGCGGACCGACCGACAGATCGACGCCCCCCAGCAACAAGGGAATGGTCTGACCCAGCGCGATGAAGCCAAGCGCCGTCGCCAGCATGAGGATGTTGGCGATGTTGAACGCGGAGAGAAAATTCGGATTGTGGTGGAAGGCGAACAGCGCCAGGAGAATTGTCGCGATCGCCAGTGGAATGGCGGGCGCGGCGTCCGCTTGCAGGAGGCGCCGCCAGTCGCTTCGCCGCGCGTGAGCCTCCGGCCGGGGCGCGTCCCCTTCGGCGTCAAGGTGGCGCCGGGCGCCGACCGCCGCGGCGACGATGCCGGCCTCGACGACATCGTCGCCGCTGAGCGTCTCGACGACCCGCCCGCGCGACAGCACGATGACTTTGTCGCACAACCCTTCGAGCTCCGCCGCATCGGACGAATTGACCACGACGGGCGTGCCGCGATTGGTGATCTCGCGCAGGATGCGGTAGATTTCGGCGCGCGCGCCGACGTCGACGCCCTGGGTTGGCTCGTCGGCCACGATCAGGCCGGGCTCCGCGAGCAATGCGCGCGCCATCACGACCTTCTGCTGGTTGCCGCCCGAGAGCGACCGGACCGGCGCCTCGAGGCTCGCGGCCTTGACGGCAAGCGCCTTGAACGCGTCCGTGACGTGGCCGAGCTCGCGATTGCGGCGGACGATCCCGAACGAGGCGAATCTTGCAAGCGCCGACATGGACGCGTTCTCGCGAATGGTCAGGCCTTGGGCCAGACCTTCGACAAGCCGGTCGGAAGGCATGAACGCCGCTTCGCGCACGAGATCGTGGCGCTTAAGCGCACGCCCGCCAAGACGGACGGCGCCCGCGGACGGCGCGAGGCCGGCAAGCGCGCGCATCAGCTCCGATTGCCCGTTGCCCGCGACCCCCGCAACGCCGAGAATCTGCCCGCGCCTTGCATCGAAGCCGACGGCCCGGAATTTCTGGCCGCCAAGCGCCTCGACAGAGAGGTTGATGTCTCTCGAAGCGTCCTGGCTCTTGGGCGGAAAGGTCGATCCGAGCGCGCGTCCGACGATCATGCTCAGGAGCGCTTCGTCGGTCACCTCCGTCACCAGCGCCTGGCCCCGCACGCGGCCATCGCGCAGCACGGTCACTCGGTCTGCGATCTGCCGGACCTCCGCCAGGCGATGGGTGATGTAGATGACCGCGGCGCCGTCCTTGACGACGGCGCGAATGCGGTCGAACAGCATGTCGGTCGATTCGCGGTCGAGCGATGCGGTCGGCTCGTCAAGAATGAGCACTTTCGGCCGCATCGCCAGGGCTTTGGCGATTTCAACCAACTGCCTCTGGGCGACGGTCAGCGAGTCGGCGCGCATGCCCAGCGGGACGTCGAGGCCGACGGCCTTCAGCATGTCCTCCGCGACCGCGCGAGGCGGTCGCCCCGAAAACAGCGATCGCGGCAGCGCGACCTGGAGATTGTCGAGCACGGACAGATCGTTGAGGACGGCGGGGTGCTGATAGGAGATAGCGATTCCCAGCGCCGCGGCTGTCTCCGGCGACATTGGAGACACGATCCGTCCGTCGAAGTCGATCGCGCCCGCATCGGGCTGGGTTACGCCTGAGATGATGCCCATCAGCGTCGACTTGCCGGCGCCGTTCTCCCCGAGCACGGCGTGAACCTCGCCGCCGCGGAACTCGACGCTCACGTCCGAAAGCGCGGCGACGCCCGAATAGTTCTTCGAAATCCCGGTCAGCCGGAGGGTGACGTTTCCGAGCGGA
>Ga0335075_10006332_pt1 | contig 18285 bp, 14 predicted proteins | sample Lox_Sample_24_FD_206723 | JGI IMG/M metagenome (GOLD analysis project Ga0335075, IMG submission 206723) | Soil microbial communities from Loxahatchee National Wildlife Refuge, Florida, United States - Lox_Sample_2.4 | ecosystem: Environmental > Terrestrial > Soil > Wetlands | place: USA... | reverse complement strand
CCGGGCTCCCCGCGATCAGGGTTTGGCGGCCGCGGCCGCAGTCGGGCACGGCCGCCGGGGCCAAATCCGCCTGGTGGGACCAGGGCGGCCTGAGCCTGCCATCGGTCGCCGTGCCGCTGCTGGTGCTGCCGGGCGGGCTGCTGCTGGTCGAATCCTGGATCGGCAAGCCGCTGTACGCCGACCGCTATGTGCTCTACGGCGAGGCGGGCGCGGCGCTGCTGGCCGGGGCCGGGGTGTACCGGCTCGGGCAGTGGCTCGCGCCCTGGCTCTCCCGTCACCTGGGCGGCGTTGCACCGCGCGGTGCCGCTGGCTGGCGGTCGCTGGTGTGGCTGCCCGGCGTTATCGTCTGCGCCCTGGCGCTCGTGCTGCAGTTCGGCGCGCAGCAGCGCACCCGGACGCCGCAAGTCCGCGAGTTCGACTTCGGCGACCCGGCCTTCTACATCGGTGCCCACGCCCAGCAGGGCGATGGCGTGCTGTTCTTCAACGCCTTCTACCGAAAGATCAGGCTCGGCTACCCACGGGACTTCGCGAAGATCGCCGACTTCTCGATGGGCGTCTCGCCGGAGCGGGCGGGCACGTACAACGGCATCAACAAGCCGTACCCGGTCGTGCTCTCGCTGATGCCCAGCTACCGGCGCATCTGGGTGGTTGGCCGGGCCCCCTCGGTGCACGTCACGTCGCCTGGCATCCGGGCCGAGGGTGAGCTGCTGACCAGCAGCTATACCCGCATCTTCTACCACCATTACCGGGGCATCGTGGTCACGCTCTGGGTCCGCCGCTGATCGGGCTCCCGATGGCTGACACCGGCAGAACGTTAGCCTCGGCAGGCTTAGCGCCCGGGCCCGCCCCAGCCACCCCCGCTCCGGCCCCGCCCGGGCCCGCCCCGCCCGGGCCCGCCCCAGCCACCCCGCGTACCCGCCGGGGACGGCTGCCGATCCGCTGGCTCTTGATCTTCGGTGTCTCGTTCGGGCTGCTGCTCGTCCGGTTTCTGGTCCCGGTACCGGTGGGGCAGGCCGACAACCGGGACGGGCCCCGGCTCATGTGCGGCCGTGGCCTGCACCTGGGACCGGTCGTTCCCCACGGCGACCCGAGGTTCTTCCGCTTCGCCTACTTCGCGTACGCGCCGAGCCCGTCCTGCAACAAGCTCCCGACCTATCCCTCGTCTGAACTTCTGCCGCTGGAAGTGGCGCGGCTGCTGACCCCGGTGCTGCGGCTGCCCGGCACGCTGAACCTGATCGCCCTCGGGCTGCTGATGTGCCTGCTGACCGCCGTCGGCATCGCCAGCCTGGCCACCGGCCTGCGGCTGCCGCTGTGGGCCCAGCTCCTGGTGGCCGCCGCCGTCTGGCTGATCATGGCGGACGCCGCGTTCTTCGACGTGGACGCCAGCCCGTTCAGCGAGCCCGCGGCCCTGGCCGGCCTGCTGCTGGTCGCCGCGGGCCTGGTCTACCTGGGCCGGGGCTGGCGCGAGACCGTGTTCGGCCTGGCCCTGGCCGGGCCCGGGGGCTTCCTCGCGATCCTGTCGAAGGAGCAGTACCTGGTCCTGGCCGCGCCGATCTGCCTCACCCTGGTGCTGGCGGCCGCCGACCGGGGCCGCGGGCCGGGCCGGCGTGGCCGGCTCGGCCGGTTCCGGACCCGGCAGGCGGGCGCGGCGATAGCGGTGGCCGCCATCCTGGCCGTGATGACCGGCGGCTACGTGCTGTGGGACCAGACCAGCCCGTACGCCACGCGCCTGCACCACGTGCAGGCCGTGGACATGATCTTCGACGACATCGTGACCGGGCACGACAACGAGCGCGCCGACCTGCGCGCGCTCGGGCTGCCCGCGAGCTGGGCCAAGTACGCCGGCGACTACTACTGGGACACGGTCTCGGTCCGCGACAGCCCGCTCTATCCGCGGTATGAGGACAAGCTGACCGACGGCAACATCGCGGGTTTCCTGCTGACTCACCCGGGCCGGGCCATCAGCATCGGGCAGCAGGCAGCCGAGTTCGCCCAGCAGTTCCGGGTGACGACGCTGGGCGACTACCCGCCATCGGCTGGCCACCCGCCTGGCGCGGCGGAGTCCCGGGTCACGGTCGTCACCTGGCTAATGCGCAGGCTGCCCGTTGGCCTGGGCTTGGGGTGGTACCTGCCACTGTGGGCGGTGATGACGGCCCTCGCTGCCTTCGCGCTCGTCCGGAGGCGGTGGGCCTGGCACCGGGACGCCGGGGTGCTGGTACTGTGCATGACCGGCTGCGCGATCGCCGCGTTCATCCCGCCTGCCTACTTCGCCGGCATCTCGACGACCCGGCACATGGTCGGCATGAACCTGGCCACCGCGCTGGCCTTCGTGGCCAGCGTCGCGCTCGCCGTCACGATCTGGCGGAAGCCGGACGGCCCTGGTATCCGTCATTGACCCGCTGACGGCCCGTTCAAGATCAGTAAAAGAGAACGCGCTGCCCGCTCACAGCGTGATCGGCGGCCACAGGTTGTGCTGCGAGGCGATCGGATCGCCGGCCCACTCCTGCATCGCGTCGAGGTTGTCCTCGGCCGGGTACTTGTCCGCGGCCGGGCCGTCGGCGAACGCGCGCAGCAGGTTGGCGCTGACGCGCTTGACGAACGCGCTGCCGCGCGCGTTCACGCCGAAGCTCGCGATTCCGAACGCGCCCGGGGTGAACGAGCCGACCCAGCGCATCGTCCCGGCGTTGAACACGCCGGCGCCGCTGGCGTGCGTGTAGTAAGCCGAGTCCGCGTAGCTGTTCACGCCGCGGCAGGTGAGCGGCGAGTGGGACAGCACCTGGATGGGCCGCTCGACCGGCGAGTCCGGGTTCACCCGGTCGTACTCGATGCCCACCAGGCCAGGGAAGCTGGTTCCCTTCCGCACGCCGGTGCCGGCGAACATCCAGGCCTCGGGGGTGGCGACGACGAAATCGGCATTAGTCGGGTTGGACTCATACAGCGTGCCGATCAGCGACGACTCAGGATCCGGGTTGGGCGGCTCCCGCCAGTCGCTCGTGACCAGCGCGTTGTCCTTGCCGTACATGGGATCCTGCAGGTAGCTGGTCTTGTAGCAGATGACCAGCCGCTGCCCGCCCAGGCCGGTGCTGGCCAGCCTGGTGCGCCGGAACATGCAATTCGCGCCGAGGAACGCGATATTGACCCCGGCGTCCCTGGCCGCGGTGACGTTGGCCCGCTCCGGCGGTGACCAGTACTCGTCGTGCCCCAGCGAGAACAGCGCGCTGGCGCCGTCGAGCAGATGCGGCTCGGTGGCGATCTCCATGCTGGTGACGTAGGCGAGCGGCATCCCCAGGCGCTCGGCGAGCTGGATCAGCGGACGGTCGTGGGCCAGGAACATGAAGGCCCCGTCCAGGTCGAACGGCCGGTCCAGGCTGACCGCCAGCGACCGGTTGTCGTAGTCGGCCGCGCCGCCCGGGCCGTTGTACAGGTCGTAGCCGCCCCAGGTGTTGTAGGCCTGCCAGGTCTCCGTCGAGTTCTTGAGCACCACCTTGCCGGCCGTGCTGGCCGACCGCACGGTGACCGGGACGTACCGCTGCGCGCCGGCCTCGGAGTCCATCCGCAGCAGGTAGGAACCCTCCGGCCAGTCATCGGTCGGGATGGTCAGCGACGGGCCCCAGTCGGTCTGCACGGTGTTGGTATCGGCGGTCACGGTGGCCGCGCCCTGCCGGCGGCCGGGCACGGTCGCCGACTGCCACACCAGCCGGGCCAGATCACCGCGGTACCAGCCCATCCGGTACGCGCTGACCGTGAACGAGCGTGCCGTCGTTGACGCGTACAGCGTGATCGGCTCGCCCGGGAGCACGCTGTACTGACCGGCGTAGCCGATCATCGCATCGGGTGCGCCGAGGTGGCTGATGGGCCAGTTCGGGTCGCCCGGGAGTTCGTTCTCGCTGACCAGCTTGCGAGGCGACACACGCCGCGCGGTCTTGGCCCGCGCCGCATCGGCCGAGGCGCCTGACCGGCCTGACTCGGTTGCCTTCACGGCCGCGACGGCGGCGGCCGGTACTGCCGCCGCGGCTGCGGCCAGGCCAAGGAAGGCGCGCCGCGAGTGGGGACGCGATGTCACCCTTAAGAATTACATCAGCAGACTCGTAGCTCACCACCCATCTTGGTAACAAGACCGGAACTTCCGGGCAAAGCGCGGATTTAAGTTGCCGAATAATGGCCTAACCGGCTGACGAGTCCGCCCCGGGTGCGGTGGACTAATTCCAGTCACGATTAGTAGTCAGAGCGATACTGTCCGGCGCCATGCCGAGCGAGGCCCTATGCCCGGTCCGGCGCCCTCACTCTCCTGTGTGGTTAGCGCCGTGACCTCTGATGGTGGTGCGCCCGAGCCGCAGCTGCTGCGGCAGGACCGGGCCCGCATGCTGCTGCGCCGTCACTGGCTCATATCGGTGCTGCTGGCGGCCGGGTTGCTGCTGCGGGCGGCCAGCGCGCTCGCGTACCGGCCGGCGCTGATCTACGTCGACACGCTCAAGTACCTGTACGGGGCGTCACCCAGCGCCGACCCGCTCGGCTACCGGGCCGTTCTGGTGGCCATCGGCAACCTTTCGGCGGTCGCGCTGCTCCAGCATCTGCTCGGGATGGCCATGGCCGCCGGAATCTACGCCGTGCTGCTGCGCCGTGGCGCTGCCCGCTGGCTGGCCGCGCTGGCCGCCGCCCCGGTGCTGCTGGATGCCTACCAGCTGCAGATGGAACAGATGATCATGCCGGACGTCTGGTTCGAGGCGCTGACCGTGGCCGGCCTGGTCGTTGTGCTCTGGCGTCCCGCCCTGACCGTGCCGGGCGCGGTCGCGGTCGGCCTGATCCTCGGCACCTCGGCGACCGTCGCGGCCCTGGGCCAGGTCCTGATCGTGCCTGCCCTCGCCTACGTGCTGGCCGCCGCCGGCGGGTGGCGCCGGGCCGTTGAGCTGGCCATCCCCCTGTGCGTCGCGTTCGCCCTGCCGATCCTGGGCTACTGCAGCGTGGCCTACGCCGAGACCGGGCACTTCTGGCTGGCCCGCGGGCAGAGCAACAGCGGCCGGCTGGCCGGGGCGGCCGACTGTGCCACGCTGAAGCTGCCCGCCGACGTGCGGCCCCTGTGCCCGACCCCGAGCGAGCAGGCTCGCGGCCCGGACTGGCTGGAGCACAGCGCGCAGTCGCCGCTGCAGCAGGCACCCCTTCCGCGAGGGACGAGCCGGGCGGCCCTGATCGGGGTGCTGGACTCGGCGGTCGAGCAGCAGCAGCCGGTCCGTGTGGCCGCGGCGATCGCCCGGGACTCGGTACGCCTGTTTGCCCTGACCCGCGACGGCGTCGAGTCGGTGACGCCGATCTCCCGCTGGCAATTCCAGACCACCTACCCGAGCGACCCGCCGTGGGTAAAGCTCGGCTCCGGGAACGTGATCATCGTCGGCGTGCAGGTGCAGGCGTTCACGCCGTTCCGCTTCCACGTGCTCAGGCCCGCCTACGGGGGCCGGGAACGGGTCGACCGGCCGGTGGCGGCGCTCCTGCGCTTCTACCAGCTCCGCGGCGGCTACACCCCCGGTCCGCTGCTGGCGTTGTTTACCCTGCTGGGCGTGGCCGGATCGGTCCTGGCGCTACTCCGCCGTGGCCGCGGCTCCCGTGGCCGCCAGCTCGCCCTGGCTTGCCTGCTGTTCACCGTCACCGCCTGGCTGGTGCTGCTGGTGCCGGACGTCCTGGAGTTCTCCTGGCGCTACCAGCTGCCTGCCCTGGTGACGCTGCCGCCAGCGGGCGTACTGGGTTCCGCGGCCCTGCTGAGTGGCCGCCGGGCGCAACGGGAATCCAGGGCGGAGCGTGTGATCGAAACGTCCGACTTGGCCTGGATCCCGTAGTCGGCCGCTGCCCCGCGGATCCGGTGGTTAGCCTCGTGACCTGCGGGTTCATCGGGAGCCTGGAGCAGTTCTGAAGGGTTCTCTCAGCGATGCCGCAGCATCACCGGGCAGCTTGGCTACATGACAGGTTTCGACCCACTGCTCACTGCGAGTCACTTAGCTGTGGTGCAGTCACGTGTGTCACAGAGTCTGGCCGCGCCGTCCCACACGAGCGTCCAGGCGGAGATTGTCGTCCCGGTCCGCAACGAAGAGCGTGACCTGGTTCGGAGCATCCGGCGGCTCGATGCCCACCTGCGCGACCGTTTCCCGTTTACCGCGTGCATCACGATCGCGGACAACGGCAGCACCGACGGCACCTGGTCGCAGGCCCTGGCGCTGGAATCCGAGCTTGAGTCGGTCAGGGCCGTCCGGCTGGAGCGGCCCGGCCGCGGCGGCGCGCTGCGGTCGGTCTGGTCGCAGAGCGACGCGGCCGTCCTTGCCTACATGGACGTGGACCTGTCGACCGACCTGAACGCCCTGCTGCCGCTGCTGGCCCCGTTGCTGTCGGGGCACAGCGACGTGGCGATCGGCACCCGCCTGGCGCGCGGCGCCCGGGTGATCCGCGGCCCGCGCCGGGAGGTCATCTCCCGTTGCTACAACCTGCTCCTGCACGCGACGCTCGGCACCAGGTTTTCCGACGCCCAGTGTGGCTTCAAGGCCATCCGGGCCGACCAGGCCCGGACCCTGCTGCCGCTGACCTCCGACACGGAATGGTTCTTCGACACCGAACTGCTGGTGCTGGCCGAACGAGCCGGGCTGCGCATCCACGAGGTCCCGGTGGACTGGATCGACGACGCCGACTCCCGGGTCAAGCTGATCGCCACCGCGCTGGCCGACCTGCGCGGCATCCTGCGCCTGGGCATCGGCCTCGCCCGGGGCACGATCGCCATCCCGGTGCTGGGAAACCCGTCGCCCCCTCGCTCACGCCAGCCGGGCGCCCAGGCCAGTGGCCCCGGCCGCATGGCCAGCCAGCTGGCCCGGTTCATCATGGTCGGCGTGGCCAGCACCGTGGCCTACGTTCTGCTCTACCTGCTGCTCCGGGGCTCGATGGCGGCACAGGCCGCGAACGCCATCAGCCTGCTCGTCACAGCCGTGGCCAATACCGCCGTCAACCGCCGGGTCACCTTCGGTATCCGCGGCCGGATGCACGCCGCGCGCCACCAGGCCCGTGGCCTGATCGCGTTCGGCATCGGGCTCGCGCTGACCTCCGGGGCACTGGCGGCGCTGCACGCCGCGTCGGCCCGGCCCAGCCGCGTCACCGAGGTGGGCGTGCTGATCCTGGCCAACCTCGTCGCCACCGTGGTCCGCTTCGGGCTCTACCGGAGCTGGGTGTTCCGGCGGGGCTGGCCGGCCGATCCGAAGAGGAGCCAACGGTGAGCGCCATCTCGACCCAGTCCCTGACGGTGCCTGCCGCCGGCCGCGGCCGCGCCGGGCGCTTGGCCCGGATGCTGCGCGCCCGGCCGGACGACCCGGCCTGGGCGAGGCCGGCCCTGCTGGCCCTGCTCGTGGCCACGGCCCTGCTCTACCTGGTCGGCCTGAGCCGCAACGGCTGGGCCAACGAGTTCTACGCCGCCGCTGCCCAGGCGGGCACGCAGAGCTGGAAGGCGTTCCTCTTCGGCTCGCTGGACCGCTCCAACTTCATCACCGTGGACAAGCCCGCGGGCTTCCTGTGGCCCATGGAACTGTCCGCCCGCATCTTCGGCGTGAACTACTGGAGCCTGCTGGTCCCGCAGGCCCTGGCGGGCGTGGCCACGGTCGGCGTGCTCTACACCACCGTGCGCCGCTGGTTCGGGCCAGCGTCCGCGATCATCGCCGGCGCGGTCGTGGCCTTGACCCCGGTGGCCACGCTCATCTTCCGCTTCAACGACCCCGACGCGTTCATTACCCTGATGGCGACCTTGGCCGCGTACTTCATCACTCGGGCCATCGAGTCGGGCCGCACCCGATGGGTGGCCCTGACCGGGGTACTGCTGGGGCTGGGCTTCCTGGGCAAGATGCTGGCCGGATTCCTGGCCCTGCCCGCCCTGGCCGTGGCCTATCTGCTGTGCGGGCCGCCCAAGCTCGGCAAGCGCATCTGGCAGCTCCTGGTGGGCGGCGGCGCCCTGCTGGCCACGGCGGGCTGGTGGGTGGCGATCGTGCTGCTCACCCCGGCCGCCAACCGGCCATTCGTGGGCAGCACCACCGATAACAACATCCTCAACCTGACCTTTGGCTACAACGGCCTGAGCAGGCTTACCGGCGGTCAGGGCGGATTTCCCGGCGGCGCCGGCCACACCGCCGGCCATGGGCTCGGCGCGGCCGCGGGCGAGGCGACCCGCAGGCCGGGCGGGTTCGGCGGTGGCGCGGGCGGGGCGGGCGGGGCGTTCGGCGGCGGGACTGGCCTCACCCGCCTGTTCAGTGCCGAGTGGGGCGGTCAGATCAGCTGGCTGATCCCGGCCGCGCTGGTCGCCGTCGCGGCCATGCTGTGGGTGTCGCGGCGGTCGGCCCAGGCCGACCGCACCCGCGCCGCCGCACTGCTGTGGGGTGGCTGGCTGGTGGTGGCCGGGCTGGTGCTCAGCTATATGTCAGGGACCAGCCACTCGTACTACTCGGTCGTGCTCGCCCCGCCGATCGGCGCGCTCGTTGGGATCGGTGCCGTCGGCCTGTGGCGGATCCGCCACACCTGGTTCGGGCGCGCCGCCATGGCCGCCGCGCTGGCGGCCACCGGCGCCTGGGCCTGGATGCTGCTCGGCCGGAGCCCGGGCTGGTTCCCGTGGCTACGCGTGGTCATCGTGGTCGCCGCGGTCGCCGCCATCGGCGCCATCCTGGCCGCTCCCGCGCTGCGGGGCGGCTTCGCCCGGTGGTCCCCGGTCCTGGCCGTGGCCACCATGTCGCTGGCCGCGATCGCCGTGCTGGGCGGCCCGCTGGCCTACAGCCTGGACACCGCGGTCAGCAGCTACAGCGGCGCGAGCCCGTCCGCGGGCCCCACGCTGACCGACGGTGCCTTTGGATTCGGCCGTGGCGGCTTCCCCGGTCGCGGCGATTTCCCCGATAGGGACGGTCTCCATGGCGCGGCCGAGGCGGGCCGGGCTCTGGGCGGCTTCGGCGGCAATACCTCGGTCAGCAGCGCCTTCGCCAAGCTGCTCGAGGCCGGCGCTTCCCGCTACGAATGGGCGGCGGCCACCGACGGCTCCGACAGCGCCGCGTCGATGGAACTAGCCACCGGCGGTACCCCGGTGATGGCGATCGGCGGCTTCCGCGGCACCGATCCCGCGCCGAGCCTGGCCGAGTTCAAGAAGCTGGTCGCGGCGCACAAGATCCACTACTACGTGGCTGACGCCGCGGGCGGCTTCGCCGGCCTGTTCGGGGGCGGCTTCGGTGGCGGGACCGGCGCGGACGGCCGGCTCGGTGACCTGGGTGACTTCGGTGGTCGCGGGGCTGGTGCGGACGGCCGTTACGGTGACTTCGGTGGTCGCGGGGCTGGTGCCGACGGCCGTTACGGTGATGTCGGTGGCCACGGCACGGACGCGGACGGCAGCCCCGCCGGGGCCGGTGGTTCCGGCGGCGGCGCGTCTACCGACGCGGGGCAGATCAGCACGTGGGTCGAGGCCCACTTCACCGCGAAGACGGTGGGCGGCATGACCGTCTACAACCTCACCGCCTCGCCCCGGTGATGGGCCAGAGCCCGCGTGCTAGCTGGCGCGCTTGTAGGCGCGGACGGCCAGCGGCGCGAACACGATGAAGATTCCGGCCAGCCAGGCCACGCTCTTCCACAGATCCGCCGCGATCGGTCCGCCGAGCGCCATCGAGCGCATCACGTTGATGACGTAGGTGACCGGCTGGTTGTTGGCGAACGCCTGCAGCCAGCCCGGCATGCTCGGGATCGGCACGAACGCCGAGCTGAGGAACGTCAGCGGGAACAGCCAGATCAAACCGAACGCCTGCACCGATTCCTCGTCGCCGATGGCCAGCCCGGTATAGGCGGCGATGCAGCAGATGGCCAGCCCGAACACGGTGGCCAGCACGATCATGCCGATCGCGAGGCCCGGGCCGTTCTGGAACCGGAACCCGACCGCGTACCCGACGCCGACCACGATCACGATCGTCACGAACATCCGGGCGGTGTCGGCGACCAGGCGGCCGGCCAGCACCGCCGAGCGTGCCATCGGCATCGACCGCAGCCGGTCGATCACGCCCTTCTGCAGTTCCTGGGCCAGCGCGATGGCCGTACCGAAGGTGGCGAACGCCGCAGTCTGCCCGATGATCCCGGGCAGCAGGAAGTTGACGTAGTTGGTGCCCGTGACCTTGATCGCGCCGCCGAACACGTAACGGAACAGCAGCACGAACATGACCGGCTGGATCACCGTGAACATGATGTAGGCGGGCACCCGCATCCAGACCAGCAGGTTACGCCGGGTGATGGTGAGCGTGTCGGTCACCGCCCAGCGGGCCTGGGTGAGCAGGCTCGGCCCGCTCGGCGCGATCGAGGTACCCACCCCGGCGGCCGGCGCGGCGGCGGTCATGACGACACCGCCTGGGCGGAGTCCCGGCCGCTGGAGCGGCCTCGCCGTCGGCCCTGTTTGGCTCCGCCGGGCTCCCCATCCTCCTCGGCGGCGTGCCCGGTCAGGGCCAGGAACACGTCGTCGAGCGAGGGGCGCCGCAGCGCGAGGCCCTGCGTCTGCACGCCGGCGGCGTCCAGGCTCCGTACCGCCTCGATCAGTGCATCGGAGCCCCGGCCCCCGACACCCACGTTGATCACTCCGGTCTCCTTGTCCACATGCGGCTCTCCCTCGCCGACGCTGGCGATCGCCGCGGCGGCGTCGGCGACCCGGTTGCGGTCGGGCACGGTGAACTCCAGCACGTCCCCGCCGACGCGTCCCTTGAGTTCCTCGGACGTGCCCGCTGCGATGACCTGGCCGTGATCGATGACGACGATCTCGTCGGCCAGCTCGTCCGCCTCGTCCAGGTACTGGGTGGTGAGCAGCAGGGTGGTCCCGCCAGCCACCAGCGACCTGATGATGTCCCACATGCCCAGCCGCGACCGCGGGTCCAGGCCGGTGGTCGGCTCGTCCAGGAACAGCACCTTAGGCCGGCCGACCAGGCTCGCGGCCAGGTCCAGGCGGCGCTGCATGCCGCCGGAGTAGGTCTTGGCCGCCCGGTTGGCCGCGTCGCTCAGGCCGAACTGCTCCAGCAGCTCGACGGCGCGGCTGCGCGTCTCGCGCCAGCTCAGGTGGTACAGCCGCCCGACGATCTCCAGGTTCTCGCGGCCGGTGAGCTCCTCCTGAATGGCCGCCGACTGCCCGGACAATCCGATCGTGCGGCGGACCGCCGCGGCCTGCCGGACCACGTCGTAGCCCTCGACCAGTGCCCGCCCGCCGTCTGGCCGCAGCAGCGTGGTCAGGATCCGCACGGCGGTCGTCTTGCCGGCCCCGTTCGGGCCGAGCACGCCGAGCACCGTTCCGCGTGGCACCGACAGGTCGATGCCGCGCAGTGCGTGGACCTCACCGAAGGATTTGGTCAGGCCTTCGACAAGAATCGCCGGCCCGGAACTAGCAGCTGCCACCTTTCCTCCCCTAACGGGCCGACGGCCCATGAACACCCCGCTCACCGAACCTACCGGCACCTGGCCAGCATGAGCGAATGGATAACGAGCAGACGAGTCCGCGGCCGCGAACTCATCGGCCCGAGCCGCCTCGACAATCCGTTTGCCATGACATCTGTCACGGGCGGATCATGACGCCGGGCATAAGCCCGGCGGGCCTGGCCGCCATACCCTGTAAGGGCACCGTGGGAACGCGGTGCGCGGCGTGCCGTTGCGGTCGGCTGCCGCAGCCCCTGAGGAGACAGTTGTGGCTCTCGAGATCGTCCTTGGCATTGCCGTTCTTGGCCTGGTGATCTACCGCCAGGTGGTCGCCCGGCCGATCAATGCGCGGGGGCTGCGGCTGATCGCGATCCTGACGATCATCGGCGTGGTCGAGACCGTCGACTACCTGCAGAAGTACCACAGCAGCACCGGGACCTACGCCGCGCTCGGCGGCAGCCTGGTTCTCGCTGCTGTCTTCGGCGTGCTGCGGGCGGGCACGGTGCGGCTCTGGAGCCAGGACGGCCAGGTGTGGATGAAGGGCAACTGGCTGACCGCCGGCCTGTGGATCATCGCGATCGCCGCGCACCTGGGCTATGACGCCCTGGTCGCACACGGTCACGGCAGTGCCGGCAACATCGGCACCGCGACGGTGGTTCTGTACCTGGCCGTCAGCCTGGGCGTGCAGCGGCTCGTCGCGCAGTACCGCGCGACCCGCATGGGCCTCGCCCCGGTCGGCCCGATGGGACCGGGCCAGTTCAGCTGAGCACGGCACGCGAAGCTGCGCAGGCCTACCGGCCTGGGCCGGTCCGGTGGATGATCCAGACGTTCGGCTCCCAGTACTCGCCGGTGTCCGCGTCCCGGTCGATGTGCACGGTGGCCAGGCCGGCCGGGAACACGTAATCGCCGGTCTCCGGGAACTGCAGGCCGGTCCAGGACTCCCATTGCCCGACGCTGCCGGTGATGTGCAGCGAACGGGGGACCGCCGGCCCGATCCGGGCGCCCAGGCGGGTGTGCACCCGCATCCACGGGTCGAACGGCTCGCCGTCCGGCCGGGTCCAGCGGGCGTACCGCTCGATGGGAATGGTGGGGTAGCGGTCCTTACGGCTGGGGCGCACGGGTGCGATCAGGTGGCCAAGCCCGGCCTCGCGAGTCAGGCGCGCCATCGCCGTCAGCACCACGCCGGACAGGCGGCTGCCCTGGTGCCGCGGCGGGATCTTGGCGGCCAGCGCGCTGGCCGCCGTCGGCTGCCCGCCCGCAGCGCGCAGTTCAAAGGCGGCGGCCATGGTCGCATCGATTCCTGGCCCCAGGCCGGCGTCGGTGCCGTCCCAGGCCAGGGGGATGGTGTTGCCCTCGGCCAGGACCATCTGCTCGTCGGGGTCGTAGAGCACGAACTGCCATTCGGGGAAGACGTCGAACAGCTGCGCCCAGTAGTAGTTGATGAACTCGCCGTGCAGGTTGTACTCGGGCCAGACCTCGTCCCCGAGACCGGCGATGCTGTCCCATAGGTCGGGCCGCTCGCTGTAGCGGAAAACCTGTGGGTCCACCCCGCCAGTATCGCCGGTGGCCGCTGCCGCCGCGAGTTAGCGGAGCCTGCTGCCGCGGCTGGCCGCGACCGGCTGTGACGCAGCGGACTCCGGCTCCGTGGCCTGCTCCGCGGTTGCGCCGTGCAGTTCATGCACGTACCTGCGGCCGCGCAGCAGCGAGGCGACGGCCGCGATCAGGCAGGCCGCGATCGCGAAGTCGAACGCGATGTCCAGGCCGTGCTGGAACGGCGCGGAGATCAGCGACGGGAAGAACGTGTGGCCGGTGAGGTAGGCCGCGTGGCTGGCGGGCAGCTTGCTGATGGCGTGCCCGAGCAGCGTCTGCACCGGGTTGTAGCCGAGCAGCGCGGCGAACATGATCGAAACCGGCGGCAGCGCGGCGATCCGGGCCGCGTCCGCGCGCGGCACGCCCTGGGCGACCAGGCCGTGGGTTAGCGCGCTCGGCAGGGCCGAGGCCAGGCCGAGGATGATCAGCGTGAAGAAGACGCCGATCGACAGCACCATGGCCGAGTTCTGGAACGTCGCGCTCATGCCGGCGCCGACGCCACGCCGCTCGGGGGGCAGGCTGTTCATGATCGCGGCGCGGTTCGGCGAGGCGAACAGGCCCATCCCGATACCGTTGAGCAGCAGGATGCCCGCGAACTGCCAGTACACGAAGTCAACCGGCAGCAACTCGAGCAGCAGGAACGATGTAGCGGCCAGGACCATGCCCCCCGTGGAGAACGGGCGGGCGCCAAAGCGATCGGACATCCAGCCGGAGACCGGTCCGGCGATCAGGAAGCCGATGGTCAGCGGCAGCATTGCGATGCCGGCCCAGAGCGGGGTGTTACTGAAGCTGTAGCCGTGGATCGGCAGGTAGATGCCCTGCAGCCAGATGATCAGGATGAACATCAGCCCGCCGCGGCCCAGGCTGGACAGCAGGCTGGCCATGTTGCCCGCGGTGAACGGGCGGATCCGGAACAGCGCCAGGCGGAACATGGGCTCGGCCACCCGCGTCTCAATCACGCAGAAGATCGCCAGGATCACCAGGCCGCCGATGATCAGGGTGAGCACTTGCGGGCTGGTCCAGCCCATCGTGTGCCCGCCGTAGGGCTGGATGCCGTAGGTAATGCCGACCAGAACCGCGATCAGGCCGACGCCGAAGGTCACGTTGCCCGCCCAGTCGAGCTTGGCCGGGCGGCGGATGCCCCGCTCCTGGAGCTTCAGGTAGGACCAGATCGTGCCCAGGACCCCGAACGGCACCGAGACCAGGAAGACGTAGCGCCAGCTCAGCGGGCCGAGCACGCCACCGAGCACCAGCCCGATGAACGAGCCCGCGATGGCCGCCACCTGGTTCAGCCCGAGCGCCAGACCGCGCTCGTTGGCCGGGAAGGCGTCGGTGAGAATCGCGCTGGAGTTAGCCATCAGCATGGCCCCGCCGACTCCCTGCAGGATGCGCATGCCGATCAGCCACCACGCTGCCGCGGTGCCGTGCAGCCAGGTCAGCGACAGCATGATGGAGAACAGGGCGAACAGCGCGAAGCCGAGATTGAACATCCGGACCCGGCCGAACATGTCGCCCAGCCGGCCGAAGCTCACCACCAGTACCGCGGTCACCACCAGGTAACCCATGATCAGCCAGAGCAGCAGGCTGGTGTTACCGGGCTGCAGGGGGTTGACGCCGATGCCGCGGAAGATGTCGGGCAGCGCGATCAGCATGATCGAGGCGTTGATGGTGGCCATCAGCATGCCGATCGTGGTGTTCGACAGCGCGATCCACTTGTAGTGCGTGGAAGCCAGCGGCATGGACATTCCTCCCCGGGGGATCTAGTTGCTTAATGCCAACTAACTAAGATTAGAGCATATTCCCGGTGCCGGGAGCGGCGTACCATCTCAGTCATGGCCGAATGGTGGTCGATCGAGGTGCTGCACGGCGACTTCTCGGCTTTCCAGTGGCAGCAGCAGCATGACTCGGCCTTGATCGAGGCGGCCTTGACCAACGGCGCCCTGGACGGGTCCTGGCATGCCGGCAGCTGGGGCGTGGCCTTCGAGGTGCTGTTCGAGACCGAGCAGCAGTGGGAGGCGTTCCGCAATCTGCCGGTCGTGCGTGCCGCCTTGGACGCCGTGCCGGACCCGGTCAGCGGCCTGCTGATCTACCGCGGCCGGGGCGGCGGAGCAGGGGCCGGCCAGCCGCGCAAGCCCAGGCCCGCCCCGGCCGCGAGCGCCGCTTCGCTGCCCGAACCCCAAGCCGAGCCGTACCTGGACCTGACCCGGGTGTAGCGGTGATTGATCCGGCGATCGAGAGTCATTACGGCACCGGCTATGAGCGCGATCGCCTCTTCCCTGACGGCAGGCCCTCGCTGGAGTTCGTCAGGTCGATGGAGTTGCTGGAGCGGCTGCTGCCGGCCCCGCCCGCACGAGTGCTTGACGCTGGCGGCGGCCCGGGCACCTATGCCGCGCCGCTGGCCCGGCGCGGGTACCAGGTGCATGTGGTGGATCCGATGCCGCTTCATGTGGAACAGGCCCGCCAGGCAGCGGCCGCCGACCCGGCGGCCGGCTTCACCGCCGCGCTGGGCGATGCGCGAGAGCTCGCCGAGCCCGATGCGTCGCACGACGCGGTGCTGCTGTTCGGCCCGCTGTATCACCTGACCTCGGCGGCGCACCGCCAGCGGGCGCTGGCCGAGGCCCGCCGGGTGCTGGCCCCTGGTGGCCGCCTGCTGGCCATGGCGGTATGCCGATTCGCCTCACTGCTCGATGGACTGCACCGGGACTGGCTGGACGATCCAGACTTCCGGGTGATCGTGGACCAGGACCTGGCCGATGGGCAGCACCGCAACCCCGATCCGGTCGGCCGGCCGGAGTTCTTCACCACCGCCTACTTCCACACTCCCGACGGCCTGGTCCAGGAGATCGAGCAGGCTGGCTTCACCGGCGCGACCGTCTACGGGGTCGAGGGCCCGGGCTGGCCGCTGCGCCAGGAGTGGGCCGACCCGCGGCGGCGCGAGCAGATCCTGTTCGCCGCGCGCTCCGTTGAGACACAGCCCTCGCTCATCGGGTTCAGCCAGCACCTCATCGCTGCCGCTATCAAGCCCTAGCTAATAGCTAGACGAGAAGTTCCGAATGTGGCCGCTGTAGACGTGCGAGGATTCCGGTCATCGGTGCATGAAGGCTGACATCGAGATCCTCATCACTTCACCGTGTAGGGCGTAGCGTCTTGACCTGCGCCCTGAAATCCTGAACCTGGCTGGCTGTTGAGCAGGCTTCCGCTTGCGCGAGGAACTTTCGTCTCGTCAGTGCGCTGCCTACAGCGCGACCGTGAGGTCGATCTCGACCAGTTGCCCGGAATATCCGAGGCAGGTCACGCCCAGCAGCGTGCTCGCCGTCGCCAATGCCGGCGCCATTTCCGATGCCGTCAGCTGGGCCCAGGCCGCGCCGAGCGTGCGGCTCTCGTCGCTCACCACGTAGATGACGCTCCGCACGACGTCATGCGGCCGTGCCCCAACCGCAGTCAGGATGCGAAGCCCGTTCGCGATGACCTGGTCAATCTGTGCCTCGAGGCGGCCGAGCCCGACGACAGCCTCATTCTCGTCAAGCGGGCAAAGACCTGCGAGGTGTGCGGTGCGTCCCGCTTCCGCGATGGTGACATGAGCGTAGCCCGCTGTCGGGTGCAGGCCGGGGGGATTGATCAGGGTGAGCTTTTCGGGCACCTGAGTGATACTTGCACATTGCCGCGTCCGGAGCACCTGATTAGCTGCGAGGTTCGGCGGGTGACGCACCAGTCCCGGCCCGCGCGAACCAATCGAGACGAGGCAGTGCCTCCTCAATCGGCTCGCGCACGACCCCGGTGGCCACGCCGCCGGACAGACAGGAGTTTCGAAGGCCACCGTCGTCATAGATGTAATGAGGGCCTCGATCATCGGTGTGTGAAGACAGACATCAAGACCGCCATCACCGCACTGTGCGTGAAAATCGACGACGAGCTGGTCACCGACCGGTGGTGCGGGCGGCCGCCGCTGCTCAGCGACTCGGAACTGGTGTGCCTGGCCGTGGCCCAGGCCTTGTTGCAGGTACACAACGAGGCGCGGTGGCTGCGGTTCGTCGAGCGACGCCTTGACGCGCTCTTTCCATACCGGCCGAAGCGTCCCGGCTACAACAAGCGGCTGCGCGCCGCACTACCCCTGGTCAAGCGAGTGATCCGGCTGCTCGCGCGGGACACGGACTTCTGGCTGGACACCGTGTGGATCACAGACTCGACCCCGGTGGCATGCGGGATGTCCAGGCCCACGGTCAACGCTCGGACCTGGCCGGATGGGCCAGTTGCGGTGACTGCGCCTCGCGCTCGCGCTTCTTCTGGGGACTGCGCCTCTACCTCGTATGCACACACTCGGGGATGCCGATTCTGTGGGCATTGGCCAACCCAAAACTCGCCGAGCGCGAGGTGCTCGCCGCGATGCTTGAGGAGGCCGACGATGCCGTGGCCGAGCACCCAGGCGTCCTGATGATCACAGACAAAGGCTTCTCCGGGCGTGCGACCATCGAAGGTGTCGCCATCCGCGTCGCTTAACGCGTGCTCGCGATGACCGCCGCGATCTGGCACAACTATCGCACCGGCCAGCTGGCCAGCAGCACGCGGCTGAGAACGATATCCGAACGCGATCTTCGATATTCGAAAATAGTCGCTACTCTAGCTCACACTGTGCTATTCTGTACGTACAGGTAATCGATTGATCGTCCCGTTGGGAGGGACCGGCCACGGAATCACCCGAGCGGAACAGCGAGCCACCCGGCGGTGGGATGCCGCCCGGTGGTGTCCCTGCCGCTGCGGGCCCGCACGCGGATAACACCTCCGGCGCTGACGGCAGCGAGCTGTACCTGTGGGACGACGAGCTCGCGCCCGGGGACGTGCTGACTCCCGCGCAGATCGTCGCCCTGGCCAAAGCTGACGGCGCCTGGGACGGCCAGGACGAGGATGACCCCGCGTGGGATGCGGGCGCGGACGAAGCGGAGTGGGGCGGGGCTGGCGCCGCGATCGCCGAGGCCTGGGATGCCGGGCTAGCCGGGTCGCGGGATGCCGGGCTAGCCGGGTCGCGGGATGCTGGGCTAGCCGGGTCGCGGGATGGCGGGCTAGCCGGTTCGCGGGATGGCGGGATGGCCGAGGTGTGGGGGGCTGGGTTTACCCATGGGCTGGCTGGCCAGGCCGGACGCGGGTTTGCCGCCGGTGGCGTGCTGGACCGGATGCTGCCCGGCCGCGAACTCGCCGCCTTCACCGGCACCGCGCTCGGCGATGGCCTGGACCGGCTAGACGACGACGAGCTGATCGGATTCCTGGGCGCGG
>Ga0335075_10006330_pt1 | contig 18289 bp, 18 predicted proteins | sample Lox_Sample_24_FD_206723 | JGI IMG/M metagenome (GOLD analysis project Ga0335075, IMG submission 206723) | Soil microbial communities from Loxahatchee National Wildlife Refuge, Florida, United States - Lox_Sample_2.4 | ecosystem: Environmental > Terrestrial > Soil > Wetlands | place: USA... | reverse complement strand
ATCGCGCCGCCCAGGCGGTCGCCGAGGGCGCGGCGGACCGGCGCGCCGCCGACGAGGCCCGCAGCCGCCTGAAGGAGAATCGTGAGCTGACCCAGATGATCCAGAGTCACATCGAGGAAGAGCGGCGCACCATCGCGCGGGAGCTGCACGATGAGCTGGGGCAGTCCATCACCGCGATCCGCAGCTTCGGCTTGTTCATCCAGCAGTCCGCCGCGGCGGATGCACGCCTGAAGGAGGCCGCGCGGCTCGTGGTCGAGACCGCCGGCCGCATGTACGATGCCGTACACGAAATGATCCCGCGACTGCGGCCGTTCGCGCTGGACTCGTTCGGCCTCGGTGATGCCGTAGGCGACCTGGTTGCCTCCTGGCGGCTGCGCGATGCGCACACCAATATCCAGCTGCACGTTCAGGAGCCTCTGCCGCAACTCCCCTCCGAGCAGAGCCTGTGCGCCTACCGGATCCTGCAGGAGGCGCTCACCAATGCGGTCCGGCACGCGCGCGCGCGCCAGATCATCGTATCCGTGACGACGGCCGCAGACCAACTGGTGGTACGGGTATCCGACGATGGCGTGGGCCTCGATCCGGAATGGGAGCAGCGCGGACATTACGGGGTGCTCGGCATGCGCGAGCGCGCGGTGGCCTCGGGAGGCACTCTCGACATGATCTCCGATCCGGGCAATGGCACGCAGGTCATCGCCCGCCTGACCCTGGGGACGCAGCCGTGAGTCCCACCACGGTCATGCTGGTGGATGACCACGCCGTGGTGCGGGTGGGCTTCAGACTGCTGCTGCAGGCGACCGAGGATCTGCAGGTGACGGCGGAAGCCGCCAGCGGCGAGGACGCCGTCGCGCTCTATGCGCAGGCCCGGACCGATATCGTGGTCATGGACCTGGCGATGGCCGGTGCCGGCGGCATCGAGGCCATCAAGCGCATCATCGCGCGCGACGCCCGGGCGCGGATCCTGGCGCTGTCGGCGCACGAGGACATGAGTCATCCGAAACGGGCGCTGAAGGCGGGCGCCCTCGGGTATCTGTCCAAGCGCAGCGCGCCGGAGACATTGATCGAGGCCGTGCGCATCGTCGCGGCCGGCGGCATGTACATCGATGCCGCGATCGCCAAGCACATGACCGCGCAGGACCTGTCCGGCAGCCACAGTCCCATCGAGCAGCTCTCGGAGCGGGAGTTCCAGGTCTTCATGCAGCTTGCGCATGGCGTCTCGGTCAACCGCATCGCGGAGATGCTGCACCTGAGCCCCAGTACCGTGGGCACGCACCTCTACAACATCAAACAGAAGCTGGCCGCCGGCAACCAGGCCGAGCTGACCCTGATCGCGGTCCAGAATGGACTGATCCAGATCGTATAAAGCTGCGCCATTGCGCAGGATATGATGGGTCGATGGACGACATGGCGTGAAGCAGATCCCGCGAAAGGGAACACTCAGCCGCAACCAGTCGCTGTGGGAGCAGCTCGGTCCGGGGCTGATTACCGGCGCCGCCGACGACGATCCGAGCGGCATCGCGACCTACTCGCAGGCGGGGGCCGCATTCGGCTACGGATTGCTCTGGACCACGCTGTTCACCTGGCCGCTGATGGTCGCGATCCAGATGGTCTGCGCCCGCATCGGCCGGGTGTCCGGAACCGGCATTGCGGCCAACATGCGCATGTACGGCAGACCGGGAATCCTCTACGGCATCGTCGCGCTGCTGCTGATCGCCAACACCATCAACATCGCGGCGGACATCGGCGCGATGGGCGAGTCGCTGAAGCTGCTGATCGGCGGCCCCGCGCAGTTCTACGCGGTCCTGTTCGGCGTGGTGTCGCTGTTGCTGCAGGTGTTCGTGCCGTTCCCGCGGTACTCCCCGTTCCTCAAGGCACTGACGGTCGCGCTGTTCGCCTATGTCGCGACGGTGTTCGTCGTCAGGGTTCCGTGGTCGCAGGTCCTGACGCGGACCCTGCTTCCCGCAGTGGTCTGGAACGTGAAGTACGGTGTGGCCATCGTGGCGGTATTCGGCACCACCATCAGTCCCTATCTTTTTTTCTGGCAGGCCTCGCACGAGGTGGAGGACCAGCGCGCGGCACCGAAGGAACAGCCGCTGAAGGATGCTCCGGAGCAGGCACGGCGCAACCTGCGGCGCATCAAGACCGATACCTACGTAGGCATGGCCTATTCCGCCCTCATCGCCTTTTTCATCATGCTCACGGCGGCCGTCACGCTGCACGCCCACGGGCTCACCGACGTGGCCACCTCGGCACAGGCGGCCCAGGCACTGCGGCCGATCGCCGGGCGCTTCGCGTTCTACCTGTTTGCCGCCGGAATCGTCGGCACGGGACTCCTCGCGGTCCCGGTCCTGGCCGGCTCTGCCGCCTACGCCGTCGCGGAGAGCTTCGACTGGCGGGTCGGACTGGGGCGCAGACCGGCACAGGCGCGCGGCTTCTACGCCATCATCGCGATTGCGACCCTGCTCGGGGTCGCGTTGAACTTCACGCCGGTGGATCCGATCAAGGCATTGTTCTGGAGCGCCGTCATCAACGGCGTGATCGCAGTGCCCATCATGGTGATCGTGATGCTGCTGTCGGCGCGCGCCGAGGTCATGGGCCGGTTCGTGGTGACCGGCCGTCTGCGGCTGCTGGGCTGGGCGGCGACGGTGGTCATGGCGGCGGCGGTGATCGTGATGTTCGCGACCTGGGGCAGCTAGTCAGCCGCCGGAGTCTATTTCGGTCTGCCGACCAGCAGCAGCGCACCGCCCACGACGATGGCGGCGATGCCGGCCCATACCGGTACGTCAATGGTCTTTTTTTCCTGAAGGGCAACATCCAGCGGGCCGACCTTCACTTCGTGGGTGTTCCTGGTGTACGAAAATCCGCCGTACGCGAGACCCAGGGCGCCCCCGATGATCAGCACCACGGCGATCAGCTTGACCGGATTCATAGACGTCTCCCAATGAATGGCCCATCGCTATATCCCTGGGAATATAGCCAACCACGGCCCGGACTGCTCCTAGAAGCAATCGTGCCGAGGTTTGTGCACAATACCCTACTGCGCGGTTGGGTAGCGGCACCTGTCGTGCGCGGCAGTGGAAGAACTAGATAAGAGGGTCCTGAGATGAAACGCGTGCGAATAATCATCGGTGTGGTCGTGCTCGTGTGCCTGGCATTGCTGGCCTGGATGACCTTCGTCCCCGGACCCATGGCTTTCGCGGGCGGCCAGAAGGTGCCGCTGGCGCAGTACCCGAGCAATCCCACGGGAGCGCCTGCCGATCTGCCGCAGAACGACCCCTTGGCCCGTGGGCGATACCTGGCGCAGGCCGCGGACTGCGAAGCCTGCCACACCGCCGAGGGGGGCAAGCCGTTCGCGGGGGGCCGGCCCTTCGAGACGCAGTTCGGCACCATCTATTCGCCGAACATCACTCCGGATCAGAAGACGGGCATCGGCTCCTGGACCGACGCGGACTTTCTCAAGGCGCTGCACCAGGGCGTGGACAAGAACGGCCAGCACCTGTATCCGGCCTTTCCCTACGCGGCCTATACCTACCTGACCGACCAGGACGCGCTCGCCATCAAGGCCTACATTTTCAGCGTGCCCGCGGTCAGCTACGTCGCACCGGCCAATACGCTGCATTTCCCCTTCAACCAGCGCGCTCTGATGGCGATCTGGGGAATGCTCTACGACCCCAACCACCGCTTCGAACCGGTCAGCGACCGCTCGCCCGAGTGGAACCGCGGCGCGTACCTGGCCGAAGCCCTGGGACACTGTGGCGACTGCCACACGCCCCGCACCCCTCTGCAGGCGCTGAACAACCGGCGCAAGTTTGCAGGCGGCATGGCCGAGGGCTGGCGCGCCTACAATCTCAGCAGCGACGCGGACTCCGGCGTCGGCAAGTGGACCCAGGCGGAAATGGAACAGTACCTGGAGACGGGTCATTCGATGAACCGTGGCTCGGCCTTCGGGCCGATGGCGCAGGCGGTGCATCTGAGTCTGCAGAACCTGACGCCCTCGGACGTGCACGCCATCACGACCTATGTGCGCACCGTGCCCCCGGTCTCGAGTCCCGATCTGCCCGCCCCGAAGCTGGAACTCGCTTCCCTTTATCCGACCGGCGGCGGCAACTCGGACGATCCTCAGCAGAACATGGGCCGCCATCTGTTTGCGGCCTACTGCAGCGGCTGCCACACCTGGACCGGCGCCAACGATTTCGTACCGTACGCCACACTGACCGGCACGCGGGCGGTCAACGACCCGACGGCAACCAACGTTGCGCTGGCCATCATCAAGGGTGCGAGTCCGCTGCCGGCCTCGGGGGCCATCGCCACCATGCCGTCCTTCGGGCCCACCTGGAGTGATGACCAGATCGCCGCAGTCTCCAACTACGTCATCGCCCGCTTCGGCGCCAAGCCTTCAGCGATCAGCCCGGAAGAAGTGGGCAAGCTGCGCCAGGGACTGTAGAACCTGATCCGGCGCCGGCGGTGGCTGGCGCCGGCGTCCCCCGCTCCTGCCGACATGCCGGCACGTTGACCTGTCAAGGCCACCCCCTGCGCCTCAGGATTTGCCTTTCCGCAGAGCGGGCTTAAGCTAGATCCCTGGCGTGAGGCGCGGATGCGGATCGCTGAAGGGGGATGTATGGGTCTTACACGATCGGGACGTGCGCCGCTGGCGACCCTGGCGCTGCTGATGTGCTGCTTGGCAGGCGCCACCGGCCCGCAATCGGCCCTGGCCCAGGGCGGCGCAGCCGCCACAGGCAATTGCGCGCCGCAGGGCAATCTGCACTTCGTCTGCAATCTCATCAGCGTCGAGGATTTCGTGCCGGTCTCGGGAGGGCGCTGGCTGGTGGGCGGTTCCTACGTGGAAAAAGGCGTGGGGCTCTATCTGGTGGATACCCGCGCCAAGACCGCAAAGCCCGTCGCCCTGTCGCCGGCCGCCAAGCCTGATCCCCTCTATGCCGGCTGCAGCGCGCCGGATCTGACCGCCCTGCAGACACATGGGGTGGATGTGCTGCAGGCGCACGGCCACATTACCGTCTATGCCATCAATCACGGCGGACGTGAGTCGGTGGAGATTTTCCGGCTGCATCCCGCGGCGGGTACTGCCGAATGGGTCGGCTGCGCCCTGCCTCCGGAAGGGGTCAGCGGTAACGCCGTTGCCGCGATGGGGCAGGGCGCCTTCGTGATGACCAAGTTCGACGATACCCGCGACAAGCAGGGCTTCCAGCACATCATGTCGGGGCAGGTGACCGGCGCGGTGTACCGGTTCACGCCCGGCAAGGGATTCGACGAAGTCCCCGGGACGCAGCTGGCGGGAGACAATGGGCTGGTCGTCTCCTCCGACCGGCAATGGATCTACGTGAATGCCTACGGCACCCGGGAAATCTACCGGCTGCCGCTGTCGGGCAATGGCGCGCGCCAGAGCGTCAAGGTCGACTTCTGTCCCGATAATCTGCGCTGGGCGCCGGATGGTTCCCTGTTCGTGACCGGTCAGTTCATCGACACCAAGTCCATGGCCATCACCGCACTGCATGGCTGGGCGACGGTGCGGCTGGACCCGCAGACCATGGCCATCACGCCGGTGGTCAAGGAACCGGGGCTGAAGGTCTTCGACAACGCCACGAGCACCGTCCAGGTGGGACAGACGCTGTGGTTCGGCACGTTCCGGGGTGATCGCATGGCCTACATGCGCGTCCCGAACAAGCAATAACGGCATCGCAACAAGGAGGGCTGCATGTATCAGAAACCCACCGTCCCGAGGTCCATCGGCGGCGTGCTCGACGATACCTTCCAGCTTTACAAGGCCGCGTTCTCCAGCTGCTGGCTGCCCATGGTGATCCTCAGCCTGATCGGCGTTGCCTCCGTCTGGTACCGCTTCAGCAACGTGACCACCGTGGCGCCCGGCACTGGCTTCAGCCAACTGCTGCTGCAGTTGCAGTCCGAACCACCCGGTTACCGGGCTCTGAGCCTGCTGACGGTGCTGGTGGATCTCGTACTCTATTCCGTGCTGATATTGAATATCGTCGCGGCCTCGCACGGGCAGAAGGCCTCCTTCGGCGCCTCGCTGGCGACGGCATTGCGGCGTTTCCTGCCGGCCGTGGGTGCCTCCATCATCTTCATCATCGTAACTGCCGTGGGTACCGTCCTGCTGGTGGTGCCCGGCATCTATCTCGCCTTTCGTTTGATGCTGTTCATGGTGCCGCTGCTCACCGTACCGGAAGGGCCCGGCACGGCGCTTTCAACCAGCTGGCGCCTTGTCGGGGGCAACTGGTGGCGTACGTTCATACTTGTGTGTGTCATGCTGGCCATCATGTGGGTCGTGGACATAGCCCTGATCACCGTCGTCGGGTCTGCCACCGCAGTGTTCCACAGCGGTCCCACCAACCTGGTGCAAGCCGCCGGATCGTTCGCCATCGGAGCGATCATCGTCGGCGCAATCACCCGTATCTTCACCACGCCGTTGCTGGTGGCGGTGCTGGTCACGGTCTACCAGGATCTGATGCTGCGCAAGGAAGGGGGCGATCTCGCCGCGCGCCTCGGAGCGTTGCCGCAAGGCTAACGTTGCAATGAGGCGGCGAACGGCGAGGGCATGGCCTGCACTGATGGTGCTCGCCGCGCTGTCATGGGGCGTGACGCCGGCGCAGGACGCCGTGGATCCGAGGTCCGTGATCCGCGAGTGCGGCATCCGCATCGACGCAAGGCCGACGGGTTTGACCGCACTGGAAACGGTGTGTCCCGGGTTGCAGTCGGCCCTCGCCCGGGCGCAGCTTCTGCCGCTACTCATCGACAGTTCCCGCACGCGGCTCGATCGGCACTCGTTGCTGCAGCTGCCGAGGCTGCTGGACCCGCCTGTGGCACATGCACCGGACATCGCGGCGCTGCAGCCGATCCTGCGTAGTCTGGCCGCCATCCGGGTTGTGCCCAGGCCCTGGTGGCGGCGGCTCTGGGACTGGCTGGTCGAGCATTTCACCCCGCGCCCGACCTCCTCGAACTCATGGTGGAGCGATCTGCTGCAATCGGCGCTGCAGATCCGCTGGCTGTGGCTCGCCGTCGTATGGATCACGCTCATCGCGTTGGTGCTCACCATCGCAGTCGTCGTCTGGCGCGAAATGAAGGCGATGGGTCGACGTTCGGCCGATGATCCCATCACCAGGGGTGACGGAGCGGTCCGGGGGCTGGTCCCATCGCGGTTGGCATTGCTGCGCGCGACACCCCTCGGGCAACGCCCCGCGCTGCTGTTTGCCATGCTGATCGGCAAGCTGGTCGCCGCTGACCGCCTGCCTCCCGACCGCAGCCTGACCCATCGCGAGGTGGCGCGACAGGCGCTGCTGGATGATGTCCGACAGCGACACCTGATCGAGTCCCTGGCGCGGCTTTCGGAGCGTCAACTGTACGCCCGGGCGCCCGCCATGCCGGACGGACTCGCGGACCTTCTGTCGCAGGCCGAGGACTTGTATACCACTGGGTGGGCGCGACCTGCGGAACCCCCGAAGTGAAGGAGCGGCTCGTTACTCTGGCGTTCGCCGCGTGTGCGCTGTGGCTCTTCTGGCTGCTGCTGTTTCCGAAACCACAAGCCGCCCGGACCCTGCCCCATCCGCTGAGCAGCGGCTCCGATGGCGAAGGCTACTCCGCAGTTTCGCGCTGGCTGGTCGCAGCCGGCACCCCCACGGTCAATCTGCACCGGCGATTCGACCAACTGCAGGATTCCGTGCTCATTCCGGCAAGCCGCGGCAATCTGTTGATCCTCACCCTGCCATTCGACACGGGGCTGCATCCGGGGGAATACCCGCAGCTGGATCGCTGGGTCGGCGCCGGCAATACCGTCCTGGTGCTGGCGGCGCTGGACGACACACCCGAGTGGAGCGTCGCCAGCGACAACTTCCTGCTGTCACTGCAGCGGATCACTGCGATCTCATTCACGGCCAGGCAGCAGCAAGGGGGCAGCGATCCGCTCAGCAAGGCCAGGGCGGGTCTGGCCGCCGTGCTGACGCCCGCGAACCGCGCCGTCGAGCTGCATCCCAGCGGCCACATCGGGTTGCTGGAGGGCGTGCGGCACCTGGCGACGCTCTCGCCGCTGCCGTCCACCCAGTGGCAGGCACAGGCCATGGATACCGATCCGGTCCTGGAACTGGCGCGGCGGACCGACACCGCAGATCCGGTACTGTGGCTGAAGAGTTCCGGCCGGGGCGCATTCATCGTGAGCGCCTATGCCAGCCTCATCAACAACCAGGTGATCGGCAAGGCGGACAATGCGGCCTTGGTGTCGAACATCGTGGCCTGGGCATTGCGGCCCGGCGGCCGCGTCATCTTCGACGACGGGCACCAGGGGGCCATGGATGAGTTCGATGCGCAGAAATTCTTCGCGGACCCGCGTCTGCACCATACGCTGGGATGGCTCGCGCTGCTGTGGCTCGCCTGGGTGCTCGCGTCCCAGCCGCTGCGCGCGGCGCCGCCATATGCGCCGGGGGTCGACGAGGGCGCGATGCTGCGCGCGACCGCCGGGTTCTTCGCCGGCGTGCTGCGTCCGGTGGCGAGTGCGCAATGGCTGCTCGACGAATTCTTCGAGCGCGTGCGACGACGCCACGGGCTGGCGCACGGCGCCGATCCACCCTGGGAGTGGCTCACGACCAACGCGCGCATCGGCAGCGGCGATGTGCTGGAGCTGCGCGAGCTGTACCGGCAGGTCCACGGTGGTGACCGTGTCAGTCTGACGCGATTGCAGAACGTCATTTCGAGAATATCAGGACAAACCTCATGAGCAATGCATTGCAGGAATTCGAGAGCCTACTTCAGCAGCGCATCGGCGAGGTGGTGCTGGGGCTCAATCCTGCCGTACGAGCGCTGTGCATCGCCGTCGTCGCGCGGGGCCACGTGCTGGTGCAGGGCGTGCCGGGCCTGGGCAAGACGCTGCTCAGCAAGTCCCTCGCCGGTGCGCTCGGCGGCAAATACAAGCGCATCCAGGGAACCTCGGACCTGATGCCCACGGATATCACGGGGACGCACCTGTTCGATGCCGCAAAGAATTCCTTCGTGTTCCGCCCCGGGCCGCTGTTCGCCGACGTGGTGCTGTTCGACGAGGTCAACCGCGCAGGTCCACGGACCCAATCGGCGCTGCTCGAGGCCATGGAGGAGCGGCAGCTGTCGGTGGATCGGGCCCTGTTTGCGCTGCCTGCGGATTTCCTGGTCATCGCCACGCAGAATCCCCGGGAGTTCGAGGGCACGTACCCATTGCCCGAGTCGCAGCTCGACCGGTTCATGCTGCGCCTGGAGTTGTCCTATCCGGGACGCGAGGCCGAAACCGAGGTGTTGGCCCGCTATACCCGGGTCGCGGCCGAACCCGCACAGGCCGTGAGCAGCGCGCTGCCGGCGGGGTTGCTCGCGCAGGCGCGCGGCGCCGCCGAGCAGGTGAATATCTCGCCTGAATTGTTTGCCTACGTGCTGGCCATCGCCGCAGCGACCCGCGAACACGCGCAGCTGTCATTGGGACTTTCGACGCGCGGTGCGCTGGCGCTGCTGCGCGCCGCGCGCATTTCCGCGGGCATCGAAGGCGCCGAATACGTGACTGCCGATGACGTGAAGGCGGTCGCTCCCCTGGTATTGCCGCATCGGCTGATGCTCACCGGGGACGCGTTGTTGGCCGATGTAGGCGAGTCCGAGGTCGTCGCACGGATCCTGGAGCAGGTGCCCGCGCCACGATGAACCTGCGGCAGAACGGGATGATGCTGCTGCTCGCAGCCGCGCTGCTGGGCATTGCGGCGCAATGGGCCCGGGAGCCGAGCCTGGGCAATCTGTGGGCGGCTCCCCTGGCGATGCTGGTCCTGGGCCTGGGCTATGAACGTTGGGTATGCGCGCGCGCCGCGCTGAGGATGAGCATCCTGACCCCGGCGCCGTGGCACCTGGCATCAGCAGGGCAGGTGCGTTGCGCGCTGACGCACCGGCTGCTGCGACCGCTGACCGTGACGTTTGCGCCGCGGCCGCCCCCGGGTGTCGACGTTCACACGCAGGTCCGGCTCGTGCAGGTCCCGGCCCACGACGGAGCGAGCATTGACCTGCCGGCGGTCGCACGTCGCCTGGGCGAGGTGCGCTGGCCCGCGCAGCCGGTGCGGATCGCAGGTCCCCTGGGCCTTGCCTGGTGGTCGGAGCGGCTGGCGGATCACACCAGCTCGACTGTCGTTCCGGCAATGCTGGAACTGAAGGAATCTGCGGCTGGCGTGGTCGTCGGTGGCGCCCGCGTCAGTCATGTGCTCGGCACCGGGGCACAGGTGGAGCAATTGCGCGATTACCGCCCCGGGGATCCACTGCGGGTCATCGACTGGCGCGCCACGGCGCGGCGTCGCCAGCTCGTCAGCCGGGATTTCGTCGAAGAGCAGCACCTGGATGTGATGGTTGCGCTGGACGTGGGTCGCGCCAGCCGCATCCGCTGCGGCGCCCTGGATCGGTTGGGCCACTATGTGAATGCGGCGGCACGGCTGGCCCAGTACGTGGTGGCGCAGGAGGACCGCATCGGTCTGGTGCTGTTTGGCGACCAGCCCCTCGCGGTACTGCCGCCAGCACGTGGACATGCGGGCGTGATGCGCGTGCGGGATCTTCTCTCGGGCGTGCGGACCCAGAGCACGGATTCCAACGTGCTGCATGCGGCCTCGCAAGTGCTCAGGCGCGTGCACCAGCGCAGCCTCGTGGTGCTGATGACCGACATCGAAGATGCCACCTCCGAAGGGGCCCTGGTGGCCGCCCTGCGGCTGTTACAGCCGCGGCACCTGCCGTTCGTGATCGGCCTGACCGCGCTCAATCCGACGCTGCTGGCCGATCAGGCGCCCCGCGACTGGCTGGATCCCTGGCTATCGCTGGCAGCCGGTCATGTGCTCAGCCAGCGCGAACGCACCATCCGGGCGCTCGCCGCGACCGGCGCGCAAGTGGTCCTGAGCACGCCCGCCGAGTTCGAACGTACGCTGTTCCAGCGCTATACCCAGTTCAGGCAGCAGCGGCGGATCTGAAGAATCGGCCGGTGAGCACCGCGTACATCAGGCCGAGATTCGCAAGGCCAATGATCAGGCGCGGAATCCAGCCAATGGCGGGGTCCGGGGAGACGAAGCCTTCGATCAGGCCGCAGATGATCAGCAGCGGAATCAGCGCCGCGAACAGCCGGGCGATCCGGCCGGTGCATTGCTCCAGGGAATCACGTCTGCTCGCGAGTTGGGGCCGGATCAGCGATTCACCCAGGGCCACTCCGGCCGCGCCACCCAGACAGATCATCGGCAGCTCGACGGTGCCATGGGCAAAGATGAATTTCAGCAGATCCCCATCCAGGCCATGCAGGCGCGTGAACGCGAAAACCCCGCCCAGCATCAGGCCGTTGGTGGCAATCACATAGAAAGTCCCGAGCCCGTAGAGGATGCCGGCGACGCAGGCGAATATGGTGACCACGATGTTGTTGGTGAAGATCCGCACCGACAGCACCGAGGAGGGCGTGATGTTGAGAATGCCGTCCGTCCACAACTCACCGCGCTCCACGTGCTGCACCATGGCTGGACTCGCCACGAGCCCCACCAGCGTGGGCCAGGTGTGCACCAGCCACCACCCGGCGCCGGTACTGAGCGCGAACAGCAGCCACACCCCCAGCAACTGGGGTTTCAATTCCTGGAATGTCGTCGGCAGCTCCACGGCGTACAGATGCCGCAGCGACGCCAGGGTATGGCGCGGCTTGCGGTTTACGATCGCATGCAGCGATGCATAGAGCGTTTCCAGGGCCGTGGTGATCGGATTGCCGGGCAATGCCTTGCGCGCGCTCGCAACATCACGCGCCAGACCGCGATAACCCTCCAATGCCTTCAGAGCATCCTGGCGCGAGAGCCTGCCGCGTCGCCAGGTCGTCAGCGAGTCGCCCAGGCGGCCCCACTGGGTGAACCGTTGCGCGAGCCAGGAGGGGTTGAGGCCACTACGCTTCATCTTGGCCCGCCCGAGAGCGCATCGCGCAGCTGCTGCCGCAGCTGCGCATCATCCAGCGTGTCGGCTCGTGGACCGGGAGGCGTTGCGGCCGGGGCAATGCGCGACAGCAGCTGGTGTGCCAGTCGGCGTCGAGTCAGCGACTCGAGCTCCTGCCACCGCAGCAGCAGGTCGTTGCCCAGCGCCAGTGTCGCTGCGTCGAGTGAGGGATTGAGGGATAGGGCACCGAGCTGCGACAGTGCCCTGGATTCCCGGTCGCCATCATGGACCAGCAAGGTGCCGGCGGCCAGGTCCCCCAGGCGTACCCGCTGCGCGCTGAATATCGTGATGGCGAGACCTACGCCGTAAAACGCGGGCAGGCAGTCGATGAGGCGGAACGCGTTGCGGATCAGCAGCGCGAGACTCGAGGGCGTGCCGCCCTGACGATCGACGATGCGCACGCCCGCCATGCGCTTGCCGGGAGTCCTGCCCCGCATCGCCAGTTCCAGTACCGGGTGGTAGAGGAAGTAGATCAGCAGGGCCGGGAAGAAGGACAACAGGAAGGCAACCGTGGTCGAGGACCCGCCCCGCCAATGAAATACCCTGACCGCAATGGCGAAAGCCGCCAGCCACCCCAGGGCAACCAGCAGCCGGATATGCCAATCGATCAGGAAGGCGTAGGCACGGCTGCCGGGTCCGGCGATGGCCAACTCGACGTCGACCCCCGTGGGACTGCTGACGACCAGTGCGTCCGCGTTCACGATCAGGGCAGGAATTCAGCGCCGGGCGGTTTGCCGTCGATCCACAGCGGCGAGGGGTCCCAGTGCTCGGCGATCAGGCCCTTGTCGTTGAGCCGGAACATGTCGAACCAGGTGGTCGAATAGATGTGCGACGGATCCTTGGTGTCGCGCATCTTGCGCACCGTGCTGACCATCACGTACGGACCATCCGCCATGATGTTGATGACGTGCATCTTCATGCGCGGTTCGATCGGCCGCGGCGGCCCCATCTTGCTGAAAAGATTGACGAAGGCATCGCGTCCGGAGACGACGTTCGGATTGTGCTGGATGTAGCCCGCGTCCATGTACTTGGGGGCCTGGTCCAGGTGCCGGCCCTCGTAGACGATGCGCCAGAAGTCGAACACGAACTTCTTGTTGCGCGCCAGTTTTGGATTGCTGTCCTTGAGCATCGAGAGCTGATCGGGATTCTCGGTCGGCGCGACCTGCGCCTGCACGGAGCCTGCCGAGGCAGCGAGCAGGGAGGTCAGGATCACAGCGGGCAGGACGCGGTAGAGGTTCACTTCATGGACTCCAGCCAGATCGGGATGATCGGCAGGGATTCTACCGGTTGACGGGTCAATCCAGTACTGCCCGCAGGCGCTGGTAGCCGTTCCTGGACATGGGCAGATGGCTGCCATCGCTGAGGAACACCTGCCAGCTGTCCTTGGCGTAGGGCTCGATGCGCGCGATGCGCTCCACGTTGAGCATGAAGGAGCGGTGAATGCGCACGAAGCGGGCGGGGTCGAGCTGTTTTTCCAGTTGTGCGAGCGTGAGCTGTTTGCGGTAGCGCCTGGGTCCGGCGGCGATGACCAGGTAGTCGTCCTGGGCCTCGATGTAGTCCACCGTATGGGTGGCGACGACGTGCACCAGGGCGCCCTCCCGGATCGCGATGCGCTGCAGCCATTGGCCGGGTGGCCGGGCTGCGACCGCAACCTCGGCGCTGAGCGCCGCGCGCTCGGCGGCGGGCGCTCCGAGCCGCTCGCGGGCGCGTCGCAGCGCCTGCTGCAGCCGGGAAGGCTCCACGGGCTTGAGCAGGTAGTCGACGGCATGGATCTGGAAGGCGTGGACCGCGAACTCATCATGCGCCGTGACGAAAATCACCGCCGGGGCCCGTGCTCCCAGCAGCTCCATGACCTCGAAGCCGGAAAGCTTCGGCATCTGTACATCCAGCAGCATCAGGTCGCAGGGCAGTTCCTCGGCCATCTTGACCGCATCGAACCCGTTGCCGGCTTCGCCCGCGATTTCCAGGTCATCGCTGGCCGCCAGCTGCTCCCTGAGGTAGGACCGCGCCAGCGGTTCGTCGTCAACGATCAGGATGCGCACGCGAGACCTCCACGGGGGTCGCCGGCAGTGCCAGCAGCACCCTGAACTTTTCGGGTGAACTTTCGGTATCGATGCTGGCGCGGGTGCCGTACATGGACGCCACCCGGCCGCGGACGTTGCCCAGCCCGACGCCCGTGCCACGGGATGGGGGCCGGTCGGGGTCACAGCTGTTCTCGACCGCGATGTCGAGCAAGGCGCCCCTGAGTCTCGCGCTGACGCAGATCTCCCCGCCGGCCACCAGATGGGCGATCCCGTGGTGCACGGCGTTTTCCACCAGCGGCTGCAGCAGCAGCGCCGGGATCCCCATCGGCAGCGCGTCTTCGCTCACGTCCAGGCGGCGGCGCAGACGCTCGCCGAAGCGCACCTGCTCGATCGCCAGAAAGGTCTCGATCAGCGCGAGCTCATCGCGCAGCGCAATGACCTGCTGCGCGCTGAACTTCAGGCTGTTGCGGAAGAAGTCCGCCAGCAGCAGGCACATGCGCCTCGCGGCAGCCGCATCCGTGCCGATCAGGGCCGCCACGGAGTTCAGGCTGTTGAACAGGAAGTGCGGATCCAGCTGCCGGCGCAGGAAGCTCATTTCCGCCTCGCGCGCCAGCGCCCGCAGTTCCAGGGCGCGGCGTTCGGCATCCCGGGAACGCTCGAAAGCGGCCGCCGTATACAACCCCAGGATCGCAAGCAGGATGCCGACGCAGCCTGCGAATACGAGCAGCGGCATCAACATTGCCGAATCCACGTTCGGCGCCGGATCGAGGGCTTTCAGCACCCGTAGCCAGCCGCTTGCAATCGCGACCCAGATGCACAGCAGTACGAAGCTTGCCGCGATCCACGTTCCGAACAGCCGCCAAACCGGGATCTGCGCGGAGGCCATGCCCCGCACGAGGTACCAGCACGGCAGGCACTGCAATCCCATCAGCACCGCCAGCGGCACTGCAAACAAGCCGGCCCATCGCAGCGGGGCCTGGCCGCTCACCGCGAGGACTCCGGCGAGCAGCGCCCCGAAGGTGACCCACAGCAGCAGGTAACCCGCGAGGCGCCAGCGGTTGCCGATGATCGGATGCATCAGTCCTTGATCTCGACGCCGCCCATGATCGCCATGCCCTGGATGATCAGATGGTGGGTCGCCGGCACCGAGGACGGACGACGCTTGTCCGCGCAGCCCCCCATGAGCGAGACCACCTTGACCGTCACGTCCCAGTCGCGGGGCACGAAGATTTCCGCGCCGCCCATCAGGGCGAACACGTCCACGACCGCCGTCTCCCGGGCCATGGGCGCGTTCGACAGGTCCAGTTTGACGCCGCCCATGACGGCCGTCAGGTCAGCTCCCTCGAAGGGTACGGACGGGCGCATTTCGGCACCCGAGAACAGCGAGAAAGCGCGGACATAGGCATCGCCGGCGCCTTCGGGCAACGGCCGGTTGAAGGCGCGCCACACCACGGACCCGCCCACCAGCACCAGGATCACCGGCCAGGCGACCGCCCAGAAGTGGATCTTGACCCACTGCTGTTGGGTGGCAAAGCTCCAGGCGCCCACGAACATGAGGATCAGTCCGAGCAGCACCTGGTCATGTCGCCGCCGGGCCAGCAGCGCCGCGCCGAAAACGAACAGCAGCACCGGTCCGAAGTTACGGAACACATAATGCGCATCGATCAGGCCCAGGTTTCCTGCGAGCAGGACCGCCCCGGCGGCGATGATCGCCAGTCCGAATATGGCGACGCTGATACTGCGTGCGCGGGCATCGCTGGAGCTGGTGGGTTGCGAGTTGTACATACGGCCTCCTGTCGGTTGCTGGCGACCTTACGCGCGAGCTGCCGGGACCTTCCAGAGCCTACCGGCCAATTGCGGGCGGATACCGGCGAGTCCGCCGACAGGGGCCGAGGCGGCCCGCGACCACTAGCCGGCAGCCCATCGAGTTGTGTTAGGATCGCGCCCCCGCAGCGGCAGGAGCCGCCGGCTCAAGTCGAGTCCGCCAGGGCCCCTCCGGGCACCCACCAGGCTCGCCCTAGTGTAAATCATTGATTACATTGGAACTTGGGTCTTGGCCATCAAGGCCGCGGCGTTCCGCATACGCGCCCGTAGCTCAGTTGGATAGAGCGCATGGCTACGAACCATGAGGTCGGGAGTTCGAATCTCTCCGGGCGCGCCATTCTGTCAGGCACTTAGCTACTCTTTGGACCGGTGAAGCCATGAGGTTGCGGGAGTTTTGCTGGACTTTCGATCGCATGGTCCTTTTCCAAGCGATTGCGTGACATTCTCTGCCTGTCTTTTCGGCATCCGTTGAGGCACGATTTGACTGCATCGCACGACGTAAGTGAGCACGCCACCGCGGAACATCAATTCGCGACAGAAGGCTACGCGGTGATTCCTGATGCGATCTCTGATCTGGTTCTCGCAGAGGTGATCGCGAAGCTCGCAAGCCTCTCGGAAGGCCGTGCCGGATCTCGTAGATTATTGGATGCCCGTTGGTGCGCAGATCTGGGCACGAGCATTAACACGGATCGGCGATTCCAAGCTTTCCTACCGGTAGCCGCACGCGCCGTTCAGTGCACGCTTTTTGAGAAGTCGAGCAGCAAGAACTGGCTGGTCACGCCTCACCAAGATCTCAGTATTCCGGTAGCTCGGCGAGTTCCGAGCTCGGCATGCCGTGGCTGGTCGGAGAAGGAAGGTGAAGTTTTTGTACAGCCGCCCCTCGAAGTGCTCAGTCAACTGACTGCGGTCCGTCTCCATCTAGATGACTGTGACGAGGACAATGGCGCGTTGCGGGTGCTCCCCGGTTCTCATTTGCTTGGGCGATTGTCCAGTCGAGAGGTGCTGGAAACGCGAGGCCGTGTGCGCGAATGTGCCGTGTCGGTCTCGCGCCGAGCGGCGCTGGTGCTGAAACCACTCCTGGTGCACGCTTCGTCCAAATCAACGAGTGATCGTCCCAGGCGTGTTCTTCACTTTGTTTTCGGTCCGGCGAAGCTTCCCGATGGACTCGATTGGCCAAACCGAAAATCTGGCTTGACGTTTGGCGTTGTTTGCTAGGTCGCGAGCGCTTTGAGCACATGTGCCGGGTCGTTCTTGATTGCTGTAAGCAACGCTTTAGCAGGACCAGTGGGTTCCCGTCGTCCTTGTTCCCAATTGCGCAGCGTGCCTACGTCCACGTGCAGCAAAGCTGCAAACTTAGGTTGGCTCAAGCCAACCTTTGCACGAATTTGCTTAATGGACACGACATCAATGTGGAACTCCCGCGATGGCGCACGTTCCCCGCGCACGATCTCATTCATCTGGGTCATGCTTTCGACGAGTTCGGCGAACAGCTTCTTGTTCATGGTTTCTTACCATTCCTCGTTGAGCTTTCGAAGTACCTTCTTTTCGTCCGGCGACAAAGCGTCTTTAACACCCTTGCGATAGATCAGAAGCAATCTGATCTGATCTTTGCTAGCAACGTGCAAATAGATCACTCGCGTTCCGCCGCGCTTGCCGCCGCCTTCGGTTGTCCAGCGCACCTTTCGTAGTCCACCGGTCCCCGTAATACATCTCCAGCCTTCGGGAAAAGAGCCAAATGCCACTGCAGGCGACGGTACTCATCATCCGTGAGCAGCTCTCGCACCTACCATGCCATACCATACGCCAATGACGCACGTACGTCAATGACTCACGTACGTCAATGACTCATGGTCGTTGTGAAGACATGCGGTTGCGGGACTGCTGCGGGAGCGGGTCTGCTCCGTAGTGCTTTGGGGTGCCAAATGCAACGGGCACCACGCGGATTAGTCATTTATAATCAACTAGTTAAGAATAGACATCCATCCACGAACCATGAGGTCGGGAGTTCAAATCTCTCCGGGCGCGCCATCTTGCCAAGTCGTAGCTGAGGCGGACAGCGGCGGCGCCTTGCGGACTTGGCGTGGCGCGCAATGCGGAAGTGACTCTCCTCGCGGAGGCATCTCGCCCCTGTTCGGCGCCGGCTTTAATCGCCTGGCGAAGCATCGGTCATCGATCGCAGCACGCTCCGACCCCGCCGTCAGCGAGACACTGCCTTGCGCTAACCTACTCTACGAGACGCTCGCCGCGTTTGAGCTATGCTGCCGGTCGCGTAAGCCCCGGTAGTCATTGCAACTCTGAGCGACGGATTAGGAGATGTCCGCAAAATCGACTTGGCCTTCAGGCGTTGGCGAAATGGCCTGCCGCATCCGCGAGCACGACTGGGCCGCGACGCCGCTCGGCGCGATCGCCACCTGGCCGCAGGCGCTGCGGTCGAACGTGGACATGCTAGTGGCCAACGGCTTTCCGATGGTTGCGCTATG
>Ga0335075_10006329_pt1 | contig 18289 bp, 19 predicted proteins | sample Lox_Sample_24_FD_206723 | JGI IMG/M metagenome (GOLD analysis project Ga0335075, IMG submission 206723) | Soil microbial communities from Loxahatchee National Wildlife Refuge, Florida, United States - Lox_Sample_2.4 | ecosystem: Environmental > Terrestrial > Soil > Wetlands | place: USA... | reverse complement strand
CCACGTGTCGTCACATCAGTCACTGGAACCTCTTCAGCGCGTCCAGTAACACAAGCGCGTCCAGCCTGCAATTTGAACGGCAAGGCTCACGCGACACTCGCTCGAACAGGGCCTTCAAATCCCTGTTTGAGCGGTGTCGCCAACTAAGGTTGTCAAAATCACCGTAAGAGCGAGCGTCTGGACGAACCTGGGCAGGGCTGCCTCATGGTTTGCCGGTAAATGCAGCGCAGGGGCGCCTGGCCCCTGCAGGAAAGGAGATGAGCAACCATGGGCAGTGTGTCCGTTTGGCCGGAGCCAGGCAGGCCCCGCTTAACCCGGGCACCGCGGGCTTTCTACTGCGTGGCCGCGGGACTCGTCCTCGACGTGGCAACCGTGATCGTGTGCGCCTGCAATGTCGTCAGCGCCCAGCAGGCCATCGCAATGGCGCTGCCCGCGGGGCTGATGACGGCAGGCGGCATGATCGGATTGCTGCTTCCTGATCCGTGGGTTGCGTGGCGGCGCGGTTTTCAGCAGGGCTGTGCCGCAGCCGCCGGATCTGGCAGCGGTCCAGTGGCCGTGAACGACACCACGAAGTGTGCCCGCCAAGTCCGGTTAAGCGCATAGGTGGGGCTCACGCCCCCGGATCACCACCGAGCGCGTTGAGCGGCCGTGATCGGGCCTACAGTGCCGTCGCGGCCTGGAGCGGCTCCCGCAGCGCCGTCGCTTTCATCTGGAGCGACGGCCTGCGGGGCTCGGCGGGCACTCATGTCCTCAACGCCGAGCAGGGCAAGAACCTCCGCGACCGTCGCTCCTGTCGCATCGGCGATCCGCTTGACCGCGGACACGGTCGTGGGCTCGCGAGGAAGGCCCTCGGCGGCGAGAAAGGCATGAATGACGTCCTCGCTGTAACCGCGCTGTCTCATCCGCACGAACATCCAGCCAGCCAGGCGCTCACCTGACGTTGGCGGGGCGTACTCGGTCGTGATGGGATTCATCTCCGCTTGCGGGCCAATCAGGAGCGCATTGGGCTCGCCGCCCAGCAAGACCGACTCAACGCTGCCGGGAGCCCACTGGTACATGGTCTCGACGGCCCCGAGGGTCGACTGGGGGTAGTAAGCCCGCTCGCCCTTCTCGAGGCGGCTGATCGTCTTTACGGAGATCTTTCCGTTCCCCCGCTCCCTGGCGAAACGGGCGCGCTGGCGGAAACCATAGCCGAGCTCGCCCCTGCGACGTTCAAGCATGCGTCCGAGGCGTAGCCAGGCTTCGGGAGAGTAGGTGTCCGTCACGGTCCGTCCGTGGTCGCGGAGAAGCACAGATTGTTCTGGACATAGCTTGCCACATCCCGACTGAACATTCAGGTCAACGAGATTAGCCGCAGCCAAGCCCGCTGACATGCCAGCCTTCGCCGGGTCGGCCCGCGGCGGAAGCAGAACGCCGCCGCGGCATAGCCACTCGCTCGCCGGTGGCCGACCTGACTACCTGCGGTTTTCCCCCCTGCATGCAGGCGCGATGCCCGTCGAGCGACGATCGGGTGCGCCGTCGGCGGTCATAAGTTACTGAAGGGTACCGTCCACGGAGCCGGACCAGTCGGCCAGCGCTACGCCTCCCGCCATTTCTTGGCATGCCGCTAGCCATCTCGTCTGGACCTTTGGTGACCATCAATGTCTTGCTTCGTGTTGCGAACGCTGCGGCGGTGACCATAAGTTATCCCGCATGAGCGGGTCACAAACGGTCACGGTCACCACGGCTAAGCGAGAACTCCCCAGCCGGGTGCAAGCGAGACTGCGCCAGAACGGCGCCGCTATCCGCAGCCTTCGCGAGAAGGATGGCTGGCATCAGCCCGAATTTGCACGGAAAGTCGGGATGAGCCAGTCTGCGCTGTCCAACATCGAGCGCGAGAAGCGCAGCGCCCGTCCGGCGACCATTCACCGGATCGCCCGGGCCCTCCGCGTTCCCGTCGCCGCGATCACTCGTGAGCAGGAGCCGGCTGATCAATGGCCGGAACCATTCACGAGCATGACCGGCCGCTGACGGGCAGCCCACGTCAAGCTCAACATCCACACCAAGGAGAGAGAAAGAAGTGCCAACAACTCAAGCCCACCCCGCGTCGCACCCGCTCCTGACCCCTGCCGAAGTCGCGGCCGCGTTTCGGGTCGATCCGAAAACTGTCACCAGGTGGGCCAAGGCGGGGAAACTAAGTTCCATAAGGACGCTCGGCGGGCACCGCCGCTACCTTGAGGCCGAGGTCCTCGCCAAGCTTTCAAGCGTTCCCGCTCCCGAGGATCAGCCTTTGTGGTTAGCCCGGAGCAGCGGTCCCGCCGAGGACATGTAGCAGCCATGGGACGCGCATATTGGCCGGGTGCAGATTGCTCCCGCGCGGCCGTCCGGACCGGGCGGAATCGCCAACAGGCGCGACCAGTCCATTGCCAGGCACGGGGGACGGGCGGATGATGACGACGTGGTTTGCCGGGTTCTTGCTCCTATGGGACGCCGGATATGAGCCCCGACACCGCTCGAAGCGCCAGGTAGGGACGGGCATCGGCCGACTCCAGCGCAGGCGGGAGCTTCCCCCCGGCGCTGGAGTCGGCCAGCGGCTCCGGTCCGAACCTCCGGATGGACCCTGGATGCCCAGTTCCGCCGCGGAGCCCGAGTTCGACGACCAGCCGGAGAGCGACCATGTTTACCGGATGCTTGAGGGCTGTGCGCTCGATGACCTCGCCCGGATGATCCCCGAGATGGTGCAGGTCATCGCCCGCTCGTCGGCGGACACGATGACAAGTGCGTGGAATGACTTCCGGGAGGCCGCCTGGAATGCGCGGGCACTGCGGGTCGCCCCTGGTCTCTGGGCAGAGCCCTTCGATGAGAGACATCTGACTCCCTGCTCGGAAGAAGCGCATCCGTACTGGGAGGAAACAGATCCCTACCCGGAAGAAGATGCGGTTGTGATCAAGTTCGGCCAGGCGCGCGACGCGCTCTGGCTGATCACGAACGCACCGGAAAAGCACGCGGTACGCAGCCCCTGACCCGCGGGCAGCCGCCTCCGCGAATGACGTGGCAGGTGCCTCGCTGATTCCCCCTGGCGGGGCACCTGCCATGGGCCGCCTGCACCGCAGCGCGGTGCAGTGTCGCCGAGCCACACCCGAATGGCCGCCGGCGAGGCGCTTGGGGGGCGCCTTGCCGGCGGCGTAAGCGGTGGCAGAGACTGGTTGCAGCAGTCGGCGCAAGCCGGCGTGCGGATGAGAACGCACTGCTGCGAGGAGGTCTTCGTGCGGATCGGCAACCTCGATGGCCGGCTGGCTATCCTGACCGACGCCGGCGCCATCGACGTGGAGCAGGCAAGCGGCGGCCGGTTCGGCGCCGACCCGCAGGCGGTGTACGAGCGCTGGAACGAGTTCGCGGCCTGGGGCGCGACCGTCCGGGCCAACGGGGAACCCTACGACAAGGCACTGCTCGGCGCCCCGTCACCAGCACCCCGGCAGGTGTTCGGGATCGGTCTCAACTACCGGGACCACGCGGAGGAGTCCGGTTTCGGTGTCCCGGACTACCCGAGCGTGTTCACCAAGTTCCCTAGCTGCATCGCCGGCCCCTACACCAACGTAGCCCTGCCGCCGGGCGGCCACAGCGACTGGGAGGTCGAGCTCGTCGCGGTGATCCGCGCCGAGGCCTGGCACGTCGGCGAGGACGCCGGCTGGAGCTACGTGGCCGGGCTGTGCGTCGGGCAGGACCTCTCGGAGCGGGTCACCCAGATGGCGAGCAAGCCGCCTCAATTCAGCATGGGCAAGTCGTTCCCGGGGTTCGGGCCAACCGGGCCATGGCTGGTGACGCCGGACGAGTTCGAGGACCCTGACGACCTCGAGCTCGGCTGCTCGATCGACGGCCTGCAGGTGCAGAAGTCGCGCACCTCCAACCTGATCATCTCGGTGCCGCAGCTCGTCGCCAAGCTCTCCTCATCCGTGCGTCTGCTTCCCGGCGACCTCATCTTCACGGGCACCCCGGCGGGTGTCGGCCAGGGCCGGAACCCGCAGCGCTGGCTGGCCCCAGGCGAGGAGTTGGTCAGCTACGTCGAGGGAATCGGCGAACTGCGGCAGCACTTCACCGCCGCACCGGGCAGCTAGTCTAGCTGCGGGCACGGCCCGGCAGCTCAGACCAGCAGCATCCCGCCAACCACCAGCGCCGTGATCGACCCGGCCATCCAGAGCCAGACCCAGGTCCATCGCCAGAGGCGAGTAATCTCTACGAGCTTTCCGGCATCGACGGCTTTGCTGCCGTGGTCGATCACCTTCCGCACACCCGAGAGCAGCAAGAACCAGGTCACCCCGTAGGCCGCTGCCGTGTTGGCACCGACCGACCCGTAACGCACGATGAGGTAGATCAGTCCGGCCACGATAAGCACCGGCATGTAGCTGAAGGCCTTGCGCAGCACCACCAGGAGCAGGATCAGCAGGAACAGGGCCAGCCACAGCACGGCGACGCTGTGCCCTACCTTGATCAGCCTTGCAGCGCCGAGCCCGAATGCGCTCGGGCCAAGGTACCCAACGAAGTAGAACAGGATGTCTCCGGCGGCACCGCCCGAGTCCACTGCGGTCAGCCCGTCACCGTTCTTGCTCAGCGTCACGCCTCGGACTTTGCGGCCGACGCCCGACCCTGCGATCGCGTGCGCGCCCTCGTGCGCGATCGTGTTCGCATGTTGGAGAAACAGCCATATCTCCTGGATGCCGACGGTCACGACTGCCGCCAGGCCGATCAGCACGGCCACGGCGGCCGGCAGCGGTGCCTGGGTCTCGCCGATCCGGCTCAGCACGGTGCCGATTGATGGTGCGGGGGTCACCCGTCCACTCCGCTCACCAGGCCTGCCGAGTAACTCACCCTTCGCCGGCAACGCTGCCCTGCCGACCCGAATCATCCATGTTTTTCCGGGGCTCATCAATGCCCGGTTCGCCATGAAACTGGCGGTGAAAATGCCATCCGGCCATTCTCCGCTGCCGGATTTGGCCGCCCAGTTTGACGGCTAATTTGCTAGATGTCACACTGCGCTGGTGTTCGACACGGCGCCTGCCAAGCTCGTGTCCGCCAAGGACTGGGCCTTAGCACGGATACGGGCGCGGGTCCACGGGAGCGGTTCGAGCCGGGGGTCAAAGCTCTCCATTGACGGCCGGCCACCGAACTCGGGGTCAGCCGCACGCCGGTACACGATGCCTTCAGGCAACTGGAGCGCGAGGGGCTGGTCACCATTACCTCGCGCGCTGGCGTGTTTGTCCGCCGCCTCACCCGCGCAGAGGCGGAAGACATTTACCGGATTAAGGAAGCCGTCGAACCGTTGATGGCCCGCTGGGCCGCCGAGCGGCCCTCGGTGGCCCAGTCGGCCGACTACCGCGACGCCTTTGCCGACCTCGGGACGGCCGCGGCCGCGGGGGACGGCGACGCGTGCGTCACACGCCTCGAGGCGTGCCGCCGCCAACTACTCCGCTTGGCAGGGAGTTCCCCGTTGCGCGACATCCTGGCCGTCATCAACGGCCGGGTCAGGCTGCTGCGCTACTGCTATCTGCAGCGGCCAGGCGTCCTGCAGATCTCGGCCGAGCAGCACGGCCGGATCGCGGCGGCCATGGCCAGCGGCGACGGCGACACCGCCTTCTTGATCATTGACACCTTTCACGCGATTCCATCGCTCCGACGCCCGTTTCCAATCCTTTTGCGGCAGGGGAAACCGTGAAAAGCGGCGCGCCGATGATCTCGACGTGGGTTTGATCTTGGCACGCGGGCTCGTTCGCATGATCGTGGTAGCTGGCGAGCATATGTGCTCGTTATCTACCACGATCATGAAACGCCGTTGGATCCCGCCAGTCGGCGGGCGAGGCCGGCCAGCGGGCCAGGGCAGCGGGCGGCGCGGGTTCTCGCGGCGCGCCAGGCCAGCCAGCGGGCCAGGGCAGCGGGCAGCGCGGGTCCCAGCGGCGCGCCAGGCCAGCCAGCCGGCCAGGGCAGCGGGCAGCGCGGGTCCCAGCGGCGCGCCAGGCCAGCCAGCCGGCCAGGGCAGCGGGCAGCGCGGGTTCTCGCGGCGCGCCAGGCCAGCCGGCCGGCCAGGGCAGCGGGCAGCGCGGGTCCCAGCGGCGCGCCAGGCCAGGGCAGCGGGCAGCGCGGGTCCCAGCGGCGCGCCAGGCCAGCCGGCGGGCCAGGCCAGCCGGCCGGCCAGCAGCGGCGGGGCGGCCTGGCGGCGGGCCAGGTCAGCGGGCGGTGTCGCCGGGGTGGCCGGCGTGACGTTCAGGAATGTCATCCAGAGCAAAGCTGAGGTAGCGATCGGCGGAGTGCCCAACGGCCGCCGAGCCGTCGGCTGCGACGTTGCGGCGCCACCACGCGCCGTAGATCCGGTCGAACCGGAACGGCTCGATGAGGGAGAGGGCGCGCCGGATGACGCGGGGGCGTTCCGGGATGAGGTTGGGATAGCTGTACATGAAGCTGACCCAGCGGCGGTCCGGGACCACGGTGAAGATGTCCCCGGAGAAGAGCGCGCCCCTGCCCTCCGGATCCGCCGCCCAGTGCAGCACCTGGCCGCCGTCGAAGTGCACGCCGGCGTTGATCAGCGTCAGACCGTCGCCGATCTCACGGGTATCGCCGCGCCAGAAGATCACCGAGTCGTCCGGGCGCGCCACCCACTCACGGTCCTTCTCGTGGATGTAGACCGGGGCGCCGAACGCGTGCGCGAACTCGATCATCGAGCCGTAGAAGTGCGGATGGCTTATTGCGATGGCGCTCACGCCGCCGAGGCTGGTGATCTCGCTGATCAGGTCTTCGTCGATGTAGGTGATCATGTCCCAGAGGACGTTCCCCGAGGGGGCACGCGCCAGCAGTGCTCGCTGGCCGATCGCGGTCGGCGGCTGCGCGCCGATCCCGACGACGCCCGGGCCCTCTTCTCTCGCCTGACCGCGGTGACCCGCGTCGCGGAGTTCGGCCAGGGTGGTCCACTGCTGCCCGTCCCAGCCCACGTACTGGCGCTGGTCCAGGCAGATCGGGCAGTCCTCGCGCGGCGCCGGGTACTGGACGCCGCAGGTGCGGCAGATCGGCAGATCGGCTTGCATGGTTCTACGTATACCCGGGCAAGGCCGTCACCCGGGTGAGGTTGTCAGTACCCGGGCCGAGGTTGTCAGTACCCGGGCCGAGGCTGGCAGCAACCGGGCCGAGGCTCTCTTCACCCGGGCCGAGGCAGGCAGCACCCGGGCCGAGGCTGGCAGCACCCGGGCCGAGGCAGTCTTCGATCGTTCGGGTTCGCCACCTGAGTAACGCGCGGCACGGCCGTATCGCTCTCGGGGTGTCATCTGCTGCCCTGGCTTCCGCCGGGGCCTGACCCCAAAGGAGTCCCATGCGTGCATCCCTGATGATGCGAGCCGGATCGGCCGCTGCCGCTGCTGTGATCGCCACGACCGGGGCGATGGCCGCCACCAGCGCCGCGGACGCGTCAACGCACCACGCGCGGCGGCTGCACACCCACCTGTCCATCGTGAAGGTGAAGGCGATCGCGCACCACAAGCACCTGATCGCCGGACGGCTGACCACGCACGGGCACGGGCTGCCGGGCCGCGTTGTGTTCCTGGACCGGCTCGCAGGCAGGCACGTTGTCAAGGTGCGCCGCGAGCGCACCGGCAAGGCCGGGTTCGCAGCCTTCGTGGTCGACCCCAAGGGCACCGCGAAGTTCGTGATTGTCTTCGAGGGCACTCCGCGCCTTATCTCGAGCCACAGCAGGGTCGTCACCGTCAAGGGCTAGGACCATGCAAGATCACACAACGGCGGGCTGGCTGACCGGACGCTGGAAAATGCATTACCAGATGCTCGGAAAAGCGATGTGTTCGCCCGGCCAGCCCGCCGGTGTGGAAGTCTTGCTGGCGCAATGGCGAGAAAGGCTGGTGACCCGGGCGGCGCGCTCGCTAGGGCCCGGGCCGGCGACGAGGCCGGGTTCCTCGAACTTTGGCGTGCCTTGCAGCCCCGGTTGCTGCGTTACCTTCACGTTCTCGGCTGCGACGATCCGGATGATGTCGCGAGCGAGACATGGCTGCAGGTGGTTCGCGACCTGCACAAGTTCGCCGGCGACGACGAGGATTTCCGGCGCTGGCTGTTCACGGTCGGCCGGAACCGCGCGATCGACGCCGCGCGGGCGCGGACCCGGCGCCGGGTCAGCCCCGTGGCCCAGGGTCTCGATGGCTTCGCCGACGGTCAGATGGTGGAGGACCAGGTCCTCGACGGAATGTCGGTTAGGACGGCGCTCGCGATGCTCACCGGCCTTTCCCAGGACCAGGCGGAAGCTGTCGCGCTGCGGGTCATCGCCGGACTGGACACGCCGGCGGTGGCCAGCATCCTGGGCAAGTCACCCGGCGCGGTCCGGGTGGCGCTGCACCGCGGCCTCAGGGCGCTGGCGGCCGACCCGCGGGTCCGGGCGCTGGCCCTCGCCGCCGGTGCCGGCGCCGCCGGCGGCGGCGTTGGCGCTGGCGCTGATCCGGCCGCCGGCGCTGCGGCCGGGACCACGACGGTGCCCGGCGCCGACCTCGGCAGCCCGGCACCCGGATCCAGCTTGTTTGCCCTCGGGGAGGTGGAGTGAGTGAGCGCAGACGTTCCCACCCCCCGCCGCGACGACCCTCCCCGCATTCCCGGTGACCTCCTCGGCGACATCCTGTCCACCGAGCCAGGGCTAGACGCCCTGCTCGGGAGGCTGACCGCGGACCCGGAACCGGACGAGCTCGCGGGCGAGAACGCCGCGCTGGCGATGTTCCGCGCAAACGGCCCCGGCGCCCCCGGGGCGGCTGACGCTGCCGCACGGTACCGCGCCCGCCGGGCCGTAACGCCCCCGCGGGCCGGCCGGTGGCACGCCCGCCGGGCCCGCGTCATCGCTGCCACGGTCACGCTCGCGGCCGCCGGGTTCGCCGTGGCGGCCTATACCGAGGCGCTGCCGACGCCGCTGCAGCAGGCGGCGTACCACGCCCTCGGGTTCGCCGGCGTTCCCTCCGCCCACCGCTCCGGGCGGGCCGCGGCCTCGTCCCGCCCGTCGGCGCACACGGCGCGGCACGGCACCCCGGCCGCTCCGGCTGGTTCACGGCACACGGCCACGCCGGCCGCGTCGCAGCACGGCACGCCGAGCCAGGCGGCGAGCCCGGGGCAGGCAGGCCTGTCCCTCACCGCTGCCAGCGGACGGATCGTTGCGGGCCAGAGCGTCACCTTCGACGGCAGCCTGACCAACCAGTCAGGAGGCGTCAAGGCGGCGACCCTCAAACTTCTTGAACGTTCCGCAGGCCAGCCGGGCTGGCATCTCGCGGGGACCGCGGCAACGGGCAGCAACGGCGAGGCGGTGCTCACCGTCGCCGACCTGACCAGGAACGCCGCGTTCCGGCTCGAGGGCCCGGGCGGCATACTGAGCCGTCCGGTGCTGGTGGTCGTGGTGCCGCCGATAACGGCCAGCGTCAGCAGTCCCCGCCGTGGGTCCAATGTGGTCACCGCCAGCAGCCCGCTCGCCGCGGCCGGCGACACCGTCGTGCTGCAGGTCCAGGCCGGGGCCCACTGGCGGAACGTGCAGAAGGCAAAGCTGGACGGCGCTCGCCAGGCCAGGTTCACGGTGCCGTCACGGGCCAGGCAGCGCGAGTACCGGGTGGTGCTGCTGCCGACCATCGCGCACGCGATGTCTGTGAGCAATGCGGTCATGATCCCGGCGCGCTGAGCGCGCCGGCGGGCGGCGGGCGGACGGCAGATCCCGCCGCCGTGGTCAGCGCGGCGCGACCAGAAAGGTCTGCAGCGCGGTGCCGCACGCGGCGTGCACGTCAGCGACCGCGGCCAGAGCCGCCGTGGTCAGCGGGCGCAGCCAAAGCCGCCTTGGCCAGCGGGGGCCCGCCGTGGTCAGCGCGGCGCCACCAGAAGGGTCTGCAGCGCGGTGCCGCACGCGGCGTGCACGTCAGCGACCGCGGTCTCGGCCACGCCAGTGCCCTGGTCACCGATCGCGGTGACCGCGTCCAGCAGCAGCCATTCGCCCACCGGGTCGCGCCGCAGGACGACCGTCAGGTCGACGTTGATGAACAGGAACTGGGCCGGGCTGAGAGCGGCGCTGACCCCGCTGCCGGAGTCAGCGAGCAGCAGGGCCAGGCACATCGGGGACAGGTCCTCGCCGGGCAGGAGCGGGATCTTCGGCCGCGCCCAGACGACGGCGGGACCTGGCGTGTCGAAGCCGCCACCCGCGACGTAGCGCCACTCGACGGCCTGCAGGTAGCCGGCCATGTGAGCGCCGGGGAATTCTGGCTGCGGCCCGGGCTCGGCCGGGATCGGCGGAGGCGCCGCTGCTGGTTCGGTGACCGGGACGTCACCGTGCGGAAGCGCGAACCGCCAGCCCCGCGCGTGCAGAACCTCCTGCCCGTCAGCCTCCGCCACGGCCTCCAGCAGGGCGACCCGCCGCCCCGGCCGCACCGTCCGCGTCCTCACGGTGATCTTCCCGACCGGCACCGGACGCAGGATGTCGACGGCCACCCTGGCCAGGCGCTGATTATCGTCCGGCTCGTGCAGCTGCAGTGCTCGCGCCGCAAGCGCGGACGGCGGCCCGCCGTGCTGGGCCTGGGCGCTCCACGGCCCCGCGGTCGCAGGCGTCGCCACGAACGCGTCCGCCCCGGCAAACTCAAAGAAGACACTGTGCACGCTCGGGACGTTACCGGAGGGTTGCGGCACGTTCGCGTGGCGGCATCCCGGAGCACGGCGCGCCTCGGCGCGCCTCGGCGCGGCGCGCGCATCAGGCCAGATAGCCGGGCGGCGGCCAGGTTCGGGTCTCTGTGATCACGGCAGCTTGTATTGGCCCCACCGTTCCAACTTCTTGTGGCCCCAGCGGGGGCGGGTCGGGGTTGGGGCCAGAAGAAGTTGGTATGAGAGCGGTCGGCGGGTTCTAACTTGTTGTGGCCCACCTGTTCTGTCGCTGGTAAATCGGCCTGTTTCGCGCAATTTGCCCCGTTAGGGTCATTTAGCTCGGCCCGGCTGGCCCAGGCAGAGATGATCTCCACTGCCAGCCAGTGTCCGAGAAGTTCCGGCTGCTAGGCGACGCTTACGGTGCCGTCATTCGCAGTGGCGAGCGGGCGGGCTGCCCGTCCGGATACGGTCCGGTTGCGGGCAGGATCCGATGAGTTTTGCCCCGCCAGATCGTCCGTCTCTGAGAACCAGCCGTCGCCAGCCCCGGAAGGACTCTCGTGAAGCGGATCAAGGTCAACGGCGTCGAGTTGTGCGTGCAGACCTTCGGGGACCCGGCGGACCCGCCGGTGCTGCTGGTCGGCGTCACCATGCTGAGCTGGCCGGATGAGCTGTGCGCGGCGCTGGCCGGGCGGTATGTGGTGCGCTATGACCTTCGCGACGCCGGCCAGTCGACGTTCGCCGACCCGGACGCGCCCGCCTACGACCTGCGCGACCTGGTCACCGACGCGTCCGAGCTGCTAGTGGCGCTGGATCTGGGGCGTGCGCACGTGGCCGGGGTGGGCGTCGGCGGTTTCATCGCGCAACTGCTCGCGCTCGACCATCCCGGCCAGGTCGCGTCGCTGACGCTGGTCTCCACCCGTCCGGTCGCGCCCGGTCCGGTCGATCCCGACTTGCCGGACCACACGGCGGAGATGAGGAAGCTGTTCGGGCGTCCGGCGCCGGACTGGACCAATCGCGACAGCGTGGTCGACTACATGACCGGCTCCGCGCGGGTGATGTCCGGGTCGCGGGGATTCGACGAGCAGGACGTACGGGCGGCTGCCGGATCGGTCTTCGACCGAGCGGGCCGGACGGCGAAGGCGCAGCGTGCGAGCCATCTCGGCAGCATGTTCGCGGCCATGGACTGCCAGCCGCGGTGGCGTGAACGGCTCGGCGAGATCACCGTACCGACCCTGGTGGTGCACGGCGACGAGGATCCGTTCTTCCCGCACGGCAACGGGGTGGCGCTGGCCGCCGAGGTCCCGGGCGCCACTCTGCTCACACTGCCCGGCATCGGCCAGGGCGTGCCGCGCGTGACGTGGCCGGACGTCGCGGAGGCACTGTTGCGCCACACCTCCTGACCGCCATCAATCGGGGCCAAAACAGGTTCGCATAATCATCTCTGTCGCCGTGAAGGCGCGAGCGCTACGTTGTTCGAGTGCAGCCGGTGATCCGCCGAGTGGTCGCGACCACGTACGTCAGGGATATCGAGACGTCGCGTGCGTTCTATGAATTGCTGGGCTTCGCCGAACAGCGCTCCGGCCAGGGCACGGCCTCCGCATGGTCGGCCCTCCGGAATGGGCGGCACGGCGTGCTGCTCACGTCGACCAGCCCGCCGCTGCAAGTTCCGCAGCTACCTTTACTGTTTTATTTTTTCGTCGATGACCTCGATGCGGCCCTCAGAGCGCTCGATGCTGCCGGGGTAATAGCAGTCCCAGTGGGGCACCCGCCGCACGCGCCCGGCGTGCGAAGCGAAGGTGAGCGACCCCGACGGCAACACGATCCTGCTCGGCCAGGAAGAGCGGTCACCATCCCAGCCACCGGTCCCCGAGGAGAACGACCAGGAGTGGTTCTCCATACTGACGGAGGCCGCGGCCGCGGTGCAGGCTCGCGGCGGCACGACCGCTCAATGCGAGATCAGCCCTGCGGGGGAGGCATGCTGGCGGCAGGCTGAGGTCAAGCTCGCCGATTCGGCAGGCCACGCGGCGTGGGCGTGCCTGGCGCACGCGGACGAGATGCTGGTAACGCTGCCCGGGGCATTCATCGCCAGCCAGGACGAGGGCCTCGCCGCGTTCCTGTCCCGCCGCTGACAGCCGGGCCTGGCGTGATCACGCCGGGACGCCGCCACAGCCGGGCGGGCCGCTGGCGCTGCGTCGCCTCGGGCCGCTCTGATCACAGCCGTGCGGCGACTGCCGGATCGGTCCCGCGAGTCGGTACGCTTCGGTTGATGGCCCGGCGCCGCCGGTGTCACGGGGTGTTAGCTCAATGGTAGAGCAGCGGACTTTTAATCCGTGGGTTCTGGGTTCGAGCCCCAGGCGCCCCACCGACCGTCCCATTGCGCGAACCGGATCTCCGGTTGGCGTGGTTTGGCCTGCTGCTCTGGGATCGCTGTCTGGGATGGGAGTGCAGGGTCCGGGGATGCGGAATACAGGGATAACGCCTTCCTCGGTGAGTCGGATCTCGGCGACGAAGGCTTCAATGGCGGCTTTGCGTTCGGCCTGGGCGCCCCCGGTCATGACGTCAGCCAGGTAGGTCCTGCAGGCGCTCGATGATGCCGGGTGGCGGGGGTGCAGGTTCGGTGCCGATGGCGTCGGCTAGTTCTGCGGCGCAGGCGGTGAGCTGGGTAATCTCCCCACGTAGTGCTTGGAGTCTTCCCCCTACGGTTTCTTCTGTCATGGTGCCGTTCTCGAACGCGGACTGACCAGCGCCGAGTCACTTGCCGCCAGCCCGGCAGGGACCCACGATGCTGCTGGTGGGCCGTCTGCTTGGCAGGTCCGCTGGCTGGTCCGTGCGGCCGCTTGCGGCTGCTCGCGTTGGGAAGGGCAAGCTGGCTGTAGCGTTCAACGCGGCCTGGCCCGGGGGGGTGCACGTTGGCCGATGCCGCGAACACGTCTGCGGACTTGGCTGAGATCATCAACCACCTGTTGGCTCCCGACACGGGCGGGCGCTTCTCGACCGGTGTGCTCAGACGTACCCGTCGCCGGGGAGGGACCTATCAGGGACCTGCGAGGCACCTTGGGTCTGCGGCAGAGCATAGCCGCAGGCAGATGGCGAATTGGACCTGCCTGGCACGGCGCGGCCGCCGACCGGCCAGGGCCGCAGTCAGGTGACCAGTGCCACCTCTTGGGGCCATGGCCTGGCGCTGGTCACCTGTGGGGCTCCGCTGCAGGTAGGAATGCTGCCATCAGCATCCGCAAATGGGAATGCCCACAGCCGGGCCATGGCGACTTCTCCGTCTTCCAGTCCGGCCTCCAGTCCGGGGTCCTATCCGTATTCCTACTGGACACCGGAAACCCCGTGGCCATGGCTGTGTGCAGGCGGTGCCCGTTTTGGACCTTCCGGTGGACTCCCAGACTGATACAGCACACAGGCTGTAAGACAATTACGAAATGTGGCCCGCGTGGCTGGGAGACGGCCACCGGGTATCGGTGCCTGGCCCGGTCCTGGCGCCTGCTCGTCGGCTGGTGCCGGGCCGCCCACCGTGACGCCCACGTGGCCACGGTGCCCTCGACGCAGGCCCAGCCACCCACCCGCCTTCACCAGGCCGCCCGCCCCCGGCGGCGGCGCAGTGGCCGTCACGGCGGCGCTGGCGGCCAACCCGGCCCGCGAACGCCCGGACCAAGCGAGCATTGACCCCGAGTGTTAACGTTCGCGGCCGTTGGCACCGCTGAGTGGCTCAGGAGCTGGGGGCTGGCCGAGCCGTGCTGGTGGTCTACTCGGCCGCGCCGAACAGTGCGTCCTGCGTGATCGCCTCGCTGGTCTTGCCGGGGGAGGGGGTTTGGAGGTCGATGGCGGCGATGCCGAGCAGGTCGGTGAGGGTGACTCCGGCGGGCCATGCCCTCGCGATGAGGGCGGGCAGCAGGAGGGCGGCGGCCATGGTGTCCCACAGCGCCCGGTGGGGCTGGCTTCCGTCTGCGAGGCGCTCGATCTCGGCGGTCAGGCCGAACTGAGTGGTCAGGGCGCTGAGGCTGTTCTTGGCGCCGAGCTTGAGGTGACGCGCCAGGCGGAGGGTGTCGATCAGCGCGGCGGGCGCGATGGCCGGATGGCGGCGGTGTAGCAGCCGCCAGTCCACGCCGATGTTGTGCCCAACCAGGATGCGTCCGTCGATGCGGCGGGTCAGTTCAGGCTCGACCTCGGCAGAGACGGGTGCAGTCGCAAGAGCAGCGTTCGTCAGGCCCGGTGAGATCCACGGGCGGCGGGGAATGCGCCGACCTGGGTTGATGAGGGTGGTGTAGGCGGCGGCCGTGTCAGGCCGCCCGGCGGCTAGGGGGACGACGGCGATTTCGAGGATGGCTTCATCCTCATGGTCTTGGGCGCCGCTGCCCTCTAGATCCAGGGCCACCAGGGAGGCGCTGGTCCACTCCTCGCTGGGGCCGCCCGTCCGAGCGCCGGGGTTGGTCATCATGGCGCGGGCTCCGTCCGTGCCGGTGGGTGTTAGTCGTCTGTATATCGCGTCTGGGTGATCAGTTGCTCGCGCAGCGCGGTGAAATGCCCGGCCTGGGCGGGGTCGAGGCGGTGGCCGTGCGGGGCGCGGCCGTGGGCGTACAGGTAGTGGGGCTGGTCGAGTTCCCAGATCTGGTGGCGCAGGGTGTGCTGGACGGCGTAGCGACGCTGCTCGCCCAGCCCGTGGGTCCACACGTGGCCGTCTTCGATCAGATAGGGGCTCTGGTAGCCGAACATGGCGAGCACTCGGTCCATGTCGGCCGGTGTGGGCTGGCGGTGGTCGTCGGCACAGCGCCGCTGCTGGGTGGCGGGGCAGATGTCGCAGATCTCGCGTACTCCCCAGTGGCCGTTGTAGTCGGGCGTGCCGTGGACGTAGGCGACGCCGCAGGAAGTCTTGCGGAACAGCGGCGTGCTGATACGGGAGGCTCGCCAGGCGGCGATGACGGCCGCGTCGAGGTCGGCGGGCATGGCCTTGCGGCGGTGGTAGTCCTCCTCCCCATACGGCAGAGGGACGCCCTGCTCGCGCAGGTAGGTGGCGTTTTCGGGCTTGTGGTAGTAGCCGGTGAACACGATCGCATCGGCGTCCCGCCCGATGTCGAGGACGTCGGCCATGGTGGCGGGCTGGTCGTTCCAGCCGGGCACGATCGGCCGCCAGTACAGCACCACCCCGGTGCGCTGCTTGTGAGTGCAGGCGGTGCGCAGGGAGGTGATCGTGATGCGGCTCTTGGCGATCGGTTCGATGCGGGGGTCGATGATACCCGAGTAGGTGAACAGCAGCGTGACGTGCAGGTGCCGCAGGCTTTCCAGTTCGGCCATGTCGGCGGCGGTGACCTTGAACCGGGTGATGATCAGCACGTGGTTGGTGTAGCCGCGCTGGTCCAGGGCGTGCAGGACGGTGAACAGGTGCGGGCGGACGCCGGGCAGGAACGGGTCGGTGGCCTTATTCAGAAGCTGGATCGGGGTGGTGCGCGGCTGGAACGCGTGGTGGCCGGTCAGCAACTCCACGGCCTGGTCATCGGTGCAGAGCAGGTGCGGGGTCTTGACCTCGAAGTTGCCCCAGAAGTGCCGGACGCAGTAGCCGCAGTCCAGCGGGCAGCCGATGATGTGGTTCAGGCTCAGGCCGCTCTTGCGGTAGCCGACGATTAACGCCATGTAGGGATCGAGTGCTGCCTGCTGGTCGGCGGGCATGAGCGGCAGGGTGCGGGGGCCTTCGCTGATGGCGGGTACGGTCACAGTTGTTCCTCCGGGATCAGGGGGTGAGCAGCGCGGTCGCGCCAGGCCCGAACCACACGGCCAGGTCGCGCGCGACGACGTCGGCGTGGTCGGAGCTGTGGATGAGGTTGTCGATCAGCCGGCCCTCGGAGCGGGCCTTGCGGAGGGTGTCGGTGCCGAACCGGCCCCGGATGGTGTCTGGCCCGGCTTCGGCTGGGTCGGTGGGGCCGAGCGCGGAGCGCAGCCGGGCGGCGGCGCCGGGGCCGTGGCCGAGCGCGACCATGACGGAGTGGCCCAGGTAGATGCGGCGTAGCTCGGTGGCCACGTCGACGCCGAGTTCGGCCGACAGCGGGAGCATGTCGGCGTAGTGGGTAAAGACCTGCTCTTCTGTCGGGTGGACGATGCGCTGTGCGGTCACCCGGACGTGCTCGCCGACCATGGCCAGCATAGGGCCGGTGAGGTTGCGGGCCAGGCAGTCGGGCTTGAGTAAGATCACTGTCCACTGCGACCAGTCCACACACCTGGCGGCGTCATCAGAAGGGGTGCGCGCGGCGCCCGGCCTGGTCATCGCGGACCGCCTCTAGGAGCAGCGGGGACGGTGCGCGGCCAGCGGTGGCGAAGCAGCCAGCGGTGACCTGGGTGGAGCGCGGCCAGCGTCGCGCCGTCCACCGTGTCACCAGGGTGGTGGGTGATCTGCCTGTGCGCCTCGAAGAGCATCACGATCTGCTTCCAGTACGGGTGCAGCCCGGCAAGGTCCGGGTCGCTGGGGGTGGCGGCGCGCTGGTTCACGCGCAGCGCCTGCTCCCACGCCAAGACCTCGGCGAGGTCATCGAGGTGGCCGGCTGGCATGGCGGCGGCCGGGAATCGCGGCGGTGCGGTGTCCGTGGCCTCGCGCACGATGGCGCGGGCCTTGGCCAGGTCGGGGAGGTTGATGTGCATCGACCCGGCGTGATGGGTGTAGGTGCCTACCTTGGCGCCGAGCAGCCGGGCGGCGTACTCCTGGATGAAGGTGAAGGAGAACACGTCGCACAGCAAGCCGGTGACCGTGTCGTTGGCTCGCATGAGCGCGGTCATATGCAGCGCGCCGCCGCGCAGTATCAGATGCAGGGCCAGGGTGCAGGCCACGTCGGGGTTGGCCGGGTCGGCCAGCTCGCCGGGCTGCATGACCACCATGGCGGCGCGCTTGGTATCGGGGTCGGCGCGCAGCAACGCGATGATCTGGTCGAACTGGCTGGCCGTATCTGAGCCGGGCCCGAACAGCCGGGGGCCGTAGGCGGTACCGGTGAGCCGCTGCCCGTCCGTGGAGAAACTGCGTAACCGGGGAGCGTAGTGGCCGATCATCGCCAGGTCATCGCGGCCGGACAGGTACCACAGGGCCTCGGCGTGATTGAACACGATGTTGGCCTTCCGCGCCGCCAGGTACGGACTGCGGGCAAGCGGGTCATCGACGGTGAAACAGACGTTGAGAATCTCCTGTGCGGTGTTGCCGCGTGTGGCGATCTCGTGCCGAGGACTGTCGGCAACCTGCGCCAGCACGGCGAGGTAAGCATCGGTGAACGTAGCGAACGCCGGGCCGGTTACCCCAGGATTCGAAGCATCTGGCCGCCCGCGTCCCGAATCGTCAGACACCGCGATTCCCTTCAGGTCTTGCATGGCTGATGTTCGCGCGGCAGAGTGCCCAGACGACCTTGCCACCCATTTGCGGCGTCGGATAGGAGCCCCACCGCTGGCTGAGCGCTTGGACCAGCAGCAATCCACGGCCGCTCTGGGCGTACTCGTCTGCCTCGACGGGAGCTGGTGGGTGCGGGCTGGCGTCCCACACGAGAATGAGAATGCGGGTGGTGTCCGCCAGCAGCCACAATCGTACCCGGGAGATGGGCTCGGTCTCGCGGGCGGCGGCGATGCCGTTGGTCATTAATTCCGAGACCAGCAGTTCGACATTCTCGCTGAGCGCGGAAAGGCCCCATTTCCAGGCGATCTG
>Ga0335075_10006328_pt1 | contig 18290 bp, 18 predicted proteins | sample Lox_Sample_24_FD_206723 | JGI IMG/M metagenome (GOLD analysis project Ga0335075, IMG submission 206723) | Soil microbial communities from Loxahatchee National Wildlife Refuge, Florida, United States - Lox_Sample_2.4 | ecosystem: Environmental > Terrestrial > Soil > Wetlands | place: USA... | reverse complement strand
TCCTGTTCGCCGGTAATTCGACCGACGCGGCGATCGGCCGCTTCTACCAATCGGTCAACGAGCGCGCGACGACCATCAGCTCCCAGCTTCTGTTCTTTTCCCTGGAACTGAACCGGCTCGACGAGGCTGTGCTGGAGGCGAAGCTGGCCGACCCGGCGCTTGCGCACTGGCGCCCCTGGCTTCGCGACCTGCGGGTGTTCCGTCCGCACCAGCTTTCCGATGAGCTGGAAAAACTGCTGCACGAAAAAGAAGTGACCGGCCATTCCGCCTGGAACCGCTTGTTCGACGAGACCATGGCCGGCATGCACGTCCCTGTGGGGGATGAGGAGCTGACGGTCACCGACACGCTGAATCGCCTGTCCGACAAGGACCGGGGCGTGCGTGAAGCCGCTGGCCGTGCGATCGGCGCCGCCTTTGGCGAACGGGTGAAGCTGTTCTCGCTGATCACCAACACGCTGGCCAAGGACAAGGAGATCGTCGACACCTGGCGCCACTACCCGCGTCCCGGCAGTTCGCGCAACCGCGCGAACATGGTGGAAGATGAGGTGGTCGATGCGCTCGTGACCGCGGTGCGCAATGATTATCCGCGCCTGGCACATCGCTATTACCTGATGAAGGCAAAGTGGCTGGGCTTGCCGAAGCTGATGCATTGGGACCGCAATGCGCCGCTGCCCGATGACGACGACCGCCAGATCGACTGGCCCGAGGCGCGCGAGCGGGTGCTGTCCGCTTACGGCGCATTCAGCCCGGAACTCGCATCCGTCGGCAAGCGCTTTTTCGATGCGCCGTGGATCGACGCGCGGCTGAGTCCCGGCAAGTCCAGCGGTGCCTTCGCCCATCCCACGGTGCCGGCCGCGCACCCGTATCTGCTGCTGAACTATCACGGCCGCACGCGCGACGTGATGACCTTGGCGCACGAACTGGGACACGGCGTGCACCAGGTGCTGGCAGGCGACGCCCAGGGCTACCTGATGTCCGGCACGCCGCTGACCTTGGCGGAGACGGCCTCGGTGTTCGGCGAGATGCTCACCTTCCGCGCGTTGCTGGACTCGGCGAACGCGAAGCAGCGTCGCATCATGCTGGCGTCCAAGGTCGAGGACATGCTGAATACGGTGGTGCGCCAGATCGCATTCTACCGCTTCGAAACGCTGCTGCATGACGAACGCCGCACCGGCGAGTTGCTGCCCGAGCGGATCGGCGAATTGTGGCTGCAGGTGCAGACCGAGAGCCTGGGACCGGCCTTCGAGTTCACGCCGGAATACAGCGTGTTCTGGGCCTATGTTCCGCATTTCATTCACTCGCCGTTCTACGTGTATGCGTACGCCTTTGGCGATTGCCTGGTGAATGCGCTGTATTCGGTGTTCCAGAACGGGCATCCGGGATTCCAGGCGAAATACCTGGACATGCTGCGCGCGGGCGGATCGAAGCGGCACAAGGAACTGCTGGCGCCCTTCGGCCTGGACGCATCGGACCCCGCGTTCTGGAAGAAGGGCCTGGACGTGATCGCCGGCTTCATCGACGAGCTGGAGGCGGCGTGATGACGCCTGAAGGACCGTGCGCTCGCTCCCGGCGCGGGAGCGGTGGGGCGGTCTGTAAAATTCACTACGAAGGCACGAAGACTCGAAGGTCTAGATTAAGCTTCGTGCCTTCGTGCCTTCGTGGTAATTTTTTCTTGCTGCATGCGGGACTCGGACGCTGCGGCGGAACCGCTTAGATGGCCGAGGGCAGCAACCTCCTCGGCGAAATCCGCCGCATGGCGCGCACGTCCGGGGCCGTCGGCGGCATCGCTGCCCGCGTGGCCGGCGCGCGCATGTTCGGCATCAAGACCGACCGCGCGTCGCATGCCGAAGATCTGCGGGTGATTCTCGGCGGGCTGAAAGGCCCGCTGATGAAGGTGGCGCAGTTCCTCTCCACCGTCCCCGATGCACTGCCATCCGAATACGCCGACGAACTCGCGCAGCTTCAATCCAACGCGCCGCCGATGGGCTGGAATTTCGTGCGCCGCCGCATGGCGAGCGAGCTTGGCCACGGCTGGGAATCCCGCTTCCGCGAATTCAGCCGTGAAGCAGCGGCAGCGGCGTCGCTCGGCCAGGTTCACCGCGCCCGTCTGCCCGACGGCACCGACGTCGCCTGCAAGCTGCAATACCCCGACATGCCCAGCACCGTGGAAGCCGACCTGCGGCAATTGAAGCTGGCGATGGCGATCTATCACCGCATGGACAACGCCATCCAGCATGAGGAGGTCTACAAGGAACTCACCCAGCGCCTGCGCGAGGAACTCGATTACGAACGCGAAGCCGCGCATATGCGTCTCTATGGGCTGATGCTGGCGGGCGATCCGCTGGTGCACATCCCGGTGCCGATCTCCGGCTATTGCACCAGGCGCCTGCTGACGATGACCTGGCTGGATGGCCGCCCGCTGCTGCATCGCCTGCAAGAAGACCCGCCGCAGGAAGAACGCAACCGTATCGCTGAAGCACTGTTCCGGGCGTGGTACGTTCCATTCTACCGCTTCGGCGTGATCCACGGCGATCCGCATCTCGGCAACTACCAGGTGCGGCCGGACGGTTCGGTGAACCTGCTCGACTACGGCGCTATCCGCGTGTTCAACGCCAAATTCGTGCGCGGCGTAATCGATCTGTTCGAGGCCGTGCGCGACAAGGATGACGCCAAGGCGCGCCACGCCTATGCCACCTGGGGTTTCACCAACCTCAGCGATGAAAAGATGGCGGTGCTGAACCTGTGGGCGCATTTCCTCTACGAACCACTGGTGGAAGACCGCGTGCGGCGCATCCAGGAAACCGACGATCCGATGTTCGGCCGCGAAGTGGCCGAGCGCGTGCACGCCGGCCTGCAACGCACCGGCGGCGTGAAGCCGCCCCGCGAGTTCGTGCTGATGGACCGCTCGGCGATCGGCCTAGGCGGCGTGTTCGTGCGGCTGAAGGCCGAGCTGAACTGGAGCCGTTTGTTCCACGAGCTGATCGCGGATTTCGACGAGGCCACGCTGGCGAAGCGGCAGGCCGAGGCATTGGAGCAGGCGCAGGTACCGCCGGCGGGATAGGGGCACTGAGGCGGGGCGAAACGCTGATCATTTTGCTTGCGGCCAGCGACAAGCGAACCCAGTGCCGCGATATCGCAGCCGCGAAGGAATTGGCTCGGGAACTGAGGGAGCAACTCTGATGTCGCTCGAAACACGCCCATTCGATCCGGCTCGATACCTCGACAGCGATGAGGCATGTGCCGCCGACATGACCGAAGCGCTGGAGACAAACGATCCTGCATTCATTCTCGATGCGCTGGAAGTAGTGGCACGAGCACGTCGGGAGCAGGTGGATCGCACTGATAGTCCTTGGAACAAATCCCCTGCTCTTGCCCTGGATCGTGACGGACAACCGGCGCTGATCACAGTGCTGCGAATGTTTCGGGATTTGGGGCTGCGTCTGACCGCCAGGCCTTTGGCATCGTAGCGTCGATCAACGGGGTCTGGTCGCCACCCCGCCGTTCTTCTGACCAGCCCAGTACTTCACGCGTCAAACGCTATTTGCCACCTGCGGAGCGTTCATACCAACCCCGCGAGCGGCGAACGATATGAACCACCGAAAGCATCACCGGCACTTCCACCAGTACCCCGACGACCGTTGCCAGCGCCGCGCCTGACTGGAAGCCAAACAATACGATGGCCGTTGCAACGGCGAGTTCGAAGAAATTGCTGGCACCGATCAAAGACGACGGCCCTGCGACGCACCACGCAACACCAAGCCGCCGATTGACCCAGTAGGCAAGCCCGGCATTGCAATACACCTGGATCACGATCGGCACTGCCAGCAGTACGATTACCACCGGCTGCCGCAGGATCTGCTCTCCTTGCAGTCCGAACAGCAGTACAAGCGTCAGCAGCAATGCGGACAACGACAGTGGAGCAAGGGCACGCAATGTGTGCGCCAACGCCGGCGGGCCACCACGCGATAACAGCACATACCGCCAAAGCTGCGCCGCGATCACCGGCACCACGATGTAGAGCACGACGGACAGGAACAACGTGTCCCACGGCACCGAAATCGAGGACAGGCCGAGCAATAACGCCACGATCGGCGCGAAGGCGAACACCATGATGGTGTCGTTCAAGGCGACCTGGCTCAGGGTGAAATGCGGCTCGCCGTCCACCAGGTTCGACCAGACGAACACCATCGCGGTGCAGGGCGCCGCGGCCAGCAGAATCAGCCCGGCCGTATAGCTGGCAATCTGTTCGGCCGGCAGCCATGGACGGAACAGATGGGCAATGAAGATCCAGGCGAGCAAGGCCATCGAGAACGGCTTGATCAGCCAGTTCACGCCGACCGTGGTGGCGATACCGCGCCAGTGCTCGCCTACCTCGCGCAGGGCTGCGGGATCGATCTTCAGCAGCATCGGCACGATCATCAGCCAGACCAGAGCCGCGACCGGCAGATTGACCTGCGCAACGGTCGCGTCGCCGAGGGCGCGGAACAAGCCAGGCACCGCCTGTCCCAATGCGATGCCCGCGACGATGCAGAGCGCCACCCAAAGTGTCAGGAACCGCTCGAACATGCCCAGAGCGGGTTTTCGCGCGGCGGTGTCGCCGGCGGCAATGCTGGATTGGCTCACGATGCGCGATCCTCGGCGGTGTCGGGACGAAAGCGGCCGATTGCATCGACCTGGCGCTGGATCGCCATGCGATCGAGCGAATCCAGCGGGAGTGCAAGGAACAACTTGATGCGCCGCTCCAACATGCAAAATGCCTCGCGAAACGCGAGCATGCAATCGGCGCCGGAGCCGTCCGCGGCGGCCGGATCGGCGATACCCCAATGCGCCGTCACGGGATGCCCGGGCCACACCGGACAGACTTCACCCGCGGCCTGATCGCAGACCGTAAAAGCGAAATCCATGACCGGTGCACCGGGCGCGGCGAATTCGTTCCACGATTTCGACCGCAGACCCTCCAAGTCCAGGCCTTGCTCCTTCAGCAGTCGCAGCGCGAGCGGATGCACGTCGCCTTTCGGGAAGCTGCCGGCACTGAACGCATGAAAGGTACCCTTGCCGATCGCGTTCATAATGCATTCGGCAAGGATGCTTCGTGCCGAGTTGCCGGTGCAAAGGAACAATACGTTGTAGGCACGCACGCTCACGCGCAGCAACTCGGTGTGCAGCATGCCGCACCAGGTTTGCGCGCCTCGATGCTCGCCGAGGCCACGCAGTGTTCGATGCCGCGCCCCGGCGCCCAGCTTGCCACCATGTCACGACTGTCCGGCTTCACATCAATGCTCACGTCCCGGAAACCAGCGGCGTGCAGCCAAGCCTCGATGTCCTGCACAGGCGCCGCCCCGGCAACGCAGCCGCATAGCAGCGCGCGATCATTGGCAAGATCGGGCGGCAGCGGTCGGACATTCACCACGTCGGAGATCGCCAGCCGCCCGCCCGGCTTCAGCACGCGAAAGGCCTCGCGGAATACCTGCGCCTTGTCCGGCACCAGGTTGATGACGCAGTTCGACAGAATGACGTCCGCAGTATTGTCCGCGATCGGCAGATGCTCGATCTCGCCCAGGCGGAATTCGACATTGGCCGCGCCGACCCGTGCCGCATTGTCGCGCGCCTTGTTCAGCATCTCGTGCGTCATGTCGACGCCGATCACGTGGCCGGCCGGTCCCACCTGCCGTGCGGCGAGCAAACAATCGAAGCCGGCACCGCTGCCCAGATCCACCACGACTTCGCCCGACTGCATCGCCGCGATCGCCTGGGGATTGCCGCAGCCAAGGCCGAGATTCGCGCCGTCCGGCACCGCGGCGAGTTCATCCGCCGAGTAGCCCATCCCGCGCGCCTTCCCATCAACGCCGGTGGCAACCCCCGTGGCAACGCCCGTGTCAGGGCCGCAGCAGGACGATGCCGCCGGCGCGCAACAATCGGCGACGGTGCCCGCCGCGATGCCGCCGTAACGGGCACGCACCATCGCCTTGATCTCGGCAGCGTCGAAAATCCGGTCCGGCATCGTTCAAACGCTCCTCCGTTTCGGTATCGCAAGATCGGCGTCAGCGCACGGCTGACAAACGGCCAAGCATTGGCTCGCGGGACGGCCGCAGCAATTTTCGGTCAAGAACAGCAGCAGCGCGTTCATCACGTTGTATTCGGCGGCGTAGATCAGCGACCGGCCGTTGCGCGTGCAGCCGATCAGTCCCGCGATCTTCAATTCCTTCAGGTGGAAGGCGAGCGTGGCCGGCGGCAGGCCGAGTTCCTCGCCGATACGGCCGGCGGCCACGCCGGCCGGCCCCGCCTGGACGAGCAGGCGATAGATGTCGAGGCGGGTTTCCTGGGCGAGCGCGCCGAGCGCCGCCAGCGCTTCGTTCTTTTCCATAATTCCATTGTATTGGAATTATCGTAACTCGTCAAGCCCGCCCCAAACACCAAACGCCACCGCTTCCAACCTTCGACCCCGCCGCCCGCGCATGCCAAGATCGCGCCACATCAAGGAGCCATCCGCATGACCACGACCCTTCCGACCGCAAAGCCCGAAGATGTCGGCCTGTCCGCCCCGGCCCTGGCCCGCCTCGCCCGCGCGCTGGAGGAGCGCGTGGCGGCCGGCCACATCCCCGGCGCGGTCGCGCTGGTCGCGCGCCATGGCAAGGTGGCGTTCCACCAAGCGTTCGGCCGCCTCGATCCTGCAGCCGATACGCCGATGCCGCCGGATGCGATCTTCCGCATCTATTCGATGACCAAGCCGATCGTCTCCGTCGCCGCCATGATGCTGTGGGAGGAAGGCCGCTTCCTGCTCTCCGACCCGATCGCGAAATACCTGCCGGCGTTCGCCGCGCCGCGGATCGCCGTGATCAGTGGCGACACGATGGGCTGGACCGATGCCGACCGTCCGATCACGGTGCAGGACCTGATGCGCCACACCTCCGGCCTGACATACGAATTCCGCGGCGACACGCCGCTGCACCGCGCCTATGCCGAGGCCCGCGTCGCCCGCCTGCGCCAGACCAATGCAGAGCACGCGGAGACGCTGGCGAAGCTGCCGCTGCTGCACCAGCCGGGGACGCAGTGGGAGTACAGCCGCTCCACCGACGTGCTGGGGCGGCTGGTGGAGGTCTGGTCCGGCCAAACGCTGGGCGCATTCCTGGCGGAGCGGATCGTCGGCCCGCTGGGCATGGCGGACGCCGCGTTCTCGGTGTCCGACGCCCACCACAACCGCATCGCCGAACCCTTCGCCCACGATCCGGAGAGCGGCATGGAGGTGGCGCCGCTGAACATCCGGCGCCCGGCAGTCTTCGAATCGGGCGGCGGCGGCATGGTCGCCACCGCGATGGACTACGCCCGCTTCATGCAGATGCTGCTCAACGGCGGCATCTTCGGCGGCACGCGCCTGCTCGGGCGCAAGACGATCGAACTGATGGCATCGGACCATCTGGGCGACATCCCGGACGAATCCGGCATGCTGCCGCCCGGCCACGGCTTCGGCCTGGGCTTCGCGGTGCGGCTGAAGGCGGGGCTGGCGCCGTTCCCCGGCTCGGTCGGCAACTACTATTGGGGCGGCGCGGCCGGCACCACGTTCTGGATCGATCCGGCCGAGCGCCTGACCGCGGCGCTGATGATCCAGGCGCCTGGCCAGCGCGAGTTCTACCGCGTGATGTTCCGGGATCTGGTGTACGCGGCGGTGACGGATTGAGAAACGGCGGGCTTGGATAGGCGGCTGCCGGGTCGATTGCCCGCAGACTGGCGCTGTGTCAAAAACCGCCGCGTTCAGGGATGACGTTGCAGATTTGCCATCGCATATCCGAGACAGGTGGTTTCCCCGGTGTCAGGCGCTGCGCCATCGCATAGAGGACGCGTTCAAATGCAGGGCGGCGGCTTGAATGACTCCGAGCCATGGGCGCAGACACTGCCATTGGAGGCATCGCAGGGACGGGCAATGCTGATCGCACTCGAGGCACGGCTCCCTTATCGTGAGTTGCTGCTCAGAATGAAAGCCATCCTCGCCGCTGGGGCATTTATCGACAGGTGCGAGACGGCCGGCGGGATCAGCGCGCCCGTAAGTAGAAGCTTTTACGTATCAGGCGACAGGGCAAACAGGCGCGTCGACATCGAAATCATCAGCGGCGTTGCATTCGCCCCGCCGCCGTTGCCGACTGGTCGACCGCAAGGATCACCATCATGATAACCACATCCGAAATAAGGCACCCTCGGTTTCGTGAGGTCCGCGACGAATACCTGAAGTCGCAGCAAGAGTGGTTGGACGTCTTCAAGTCTGCGACTGGGTCCGCGTGCCCGGAATGTTGGGAAGATTGGCTGCGGGACCCATTTCTCGACGGCACCCCAATTTTCAGCAGGATCAACCGCGGCACAAAAAGGGGGATTGTGATCAACCAAATTCTTCCGGCGGATGACGATCTGCAGTTTCGCGCGTACACGGACACCTTCGCATCCGGTTCTGAAGATCAGGTGGACCATTTGGTCATCACCAGCGTATTGACCAACGAGGCCAAAGAAAAAGCCCGGACGTTGATCGAAACATACGTCGCACAAGACCTCCGGCCCGAGGACATCGAGCGCGTGTGCCAGACGCTCGGAAGTTGACAATACGACCCGCCATCTGATTGATCGAGCGTAACGCATGGACTGGCCCGAAATCGCAGGCGACCCACGCTTCTTCCACCGCAGCGGCCCCTGCACCCTGGCCGCGGTCGCCGACGCGGCGGAAGCCGAGGCGCCGCCCCGCCGCCTGATGCTGACCGGCGTCGCCCCCCTCCAAACCGCCGGCCCCGACGAGGTCACCTTCCTCGACAACCGCAAATACCTCGCGGCATTGCAGCAAACGCAGGCCGGCGCCGTGATCGTGCATCCGGACATGGCCGCGCAGGTGCCGGCCACCGCGGTCGCAATCGTCACCCCCGAACCCTACGCCGCCTGGGCCCGCGTCGCCGCCCTGTTCTTTCCGCTGCCGCCGATCTGCCCCGGCGTCCACCCCTCCGCCGTGGTCGCCACCAACGCCACGATCCACCCCAGCGCCGAAATCGGACCGCTCACCGTGATCGGCCGGGGCGTGGAGATCGGCCCCCGCTGCCGCATCGGCCCCCTGGCGGTGATCGGCGACGGCGTCGTGATCGGCGCCGACTGCCGCATTGGGCCCCACGCCAGCCTCTCCCACGCCTTGCTGGGCGACCGGGTCTATGTCTATCCCGGCGCCCGCATCGGCCAGGAAGGCTTCGGCTTCGCCATCACGGCCGAAGGCTTCCGCAGCGTGCCGCAGCTCGGCCGGGTGGTGCTGCAGGACGACGTGGAGGTCGGCGCAAACACCACCATCGACCGCGGGTCGTTGCATGATACGGTGATCGGCGCCGGCTCCCGCCTCGACAATCTGGTGCAGATCGGGCACAACGTCCGCCTCGGGCGGGGCTGCGTCATTGTTGCACAGGCCGGCATTTCCGGCTCCACGATTCTCGAAGACCACGTCATGCTGGGCGGCCAGGCTGGGCTGACGGGCCATCTGAGGATCGGGCGGAAGGCACGGATCGGCGCGCAGGCCGGGGTGATGGCGGATGTGCCGGCGGGCGCCGACGTGGTGGGCAGTCCGGCCCAGCCGGTGCGGGCGTTCTTCCGCGAGATCGCCGCAATTCGCCGGCTGGTGCGCGGCGGCGCCAAGCGGCAGCAGGCGCCCGGGAGCGAGGCTGGGAAGCAGACGGAAACGGACTAGCAGGATGGACGCGACCACGGGGCCGGAGGTCGAGGGTTCGGCAGAGCAAGGTGAAACCGTCGGCGCCGTGGTGCCGCTGGTCGATATCGCGCGAATCATGCACGCGATCCCGCACCGCTATCCCTTCCTGTTGCTCGACCGCGTGGTGGATCTGGTGCCCAACGTGTCCGCCATCGGGGTGAAGAACGTCTCGGTGAATGAATCGTTCTTTGCCGGGCACTTTCCCAACCATCCGGTGATGCCGGGCGTGCTGATCATCGAGAGCATGGCGCAGACCGCGGCCGTGCTGGTGGTGGAAACGCTGGGTCCCGACGCCGCCGGCAAGGTGGTGTATTTCATGTCGATCGAGGGCGCGAAATTCCGCCGCCCCGTGGTGCCGGGCGACCAGTTGCGCATCCACTGCACCAAGGAGCGCAACCGCGGCAATGTGTGGAAGTTCAGTGCCATTGCGCGGGTGGACGGTGTGTCCGTCGCCGAAGCCACCTACGCGGCGATGATCATGGATCGCGCGGCACCGGTTTAGGCTTGGTCGCGCTGGGCCCGGTCCAATGCGCCATCGGGTAGTGGGTCGATCTGAATCTCGGCTCTCGACCCGGAGCGGACTCAGGCTGAGCCGGACGCCAACGTGGCGACAGCATGGTGGAGTGCCCGACTGACGAGTGCACCGCGCAGGTATTGGTGGAGCTGTGCCCTCGGACTGCCTCTCCCGATGAACCAACGAAGGTTCAAGTTCGCCTAATTACTTCAACCAGGTTCTCAGAGACACGCACAATGACCCTCCGTCCGGCTGAAGAAACCGCCACCGATAGCTCCCTTGTGCCGATGTGCTCCTGTATGACCTCCCCGGTAGAGTTCGCGGGAATCTGGTCCCGCCCTACCTGGACGGCACGGCGTAACCGAACGGTTGTTCCAACGCACGGCATACCCTGGCACATCATCCCCCCCAAGTTTTGTCACCGCAGACGACTTTAGCCACTCACGACTTTAATAGTAAGCACCTTGTCGGCCTCGGTATCAGCTTTGCTTTGGCGACCGTCCACAAAACCCCGCAACGCATTGTAGAGGTCGATACGGGAACGGACGGAGATAGCCAGCCAGACGACGCCAAGCAGCATTGCGAGGGGATATGGCAACCCTCCCTCCCGATAAGCAATGTTCACAATAAACAACAAGAACAAAGCTAGAGTTATGTTCTGGTTTAGCCTAAGATATTCAAAAGCTTTATCGGAAATTAATTGAAGAACTACGATAGATTCCTCATCTATATATTTAACGTAACCATCGGGCAGGGAAGCGCATCGGTCTTTCGCATAATAACTCACAAGCGGCTGTACTGTAATCGTCCTCAAGGAGTCAATTACGGCGCCACAGAAGAAAATCGCAGAAAGCAATAAGCCAGCGCCGGTGATATCAGCGGGCTTATTTACGATATGCCACCGGTCTACACTGATTAGGACTTCGGGAGCCACACCAAGCAATAACAAACCGCCGGGAACGAAGAACACCAGGACAGTGGTGAGCGTAAGGTCAAATTTCACGGGATTCTCCATCATTGGCCGTATGGCAGCTGATGTTAGCAATTTCATAGCCCGACCGCCTACTGCTAATCCGGAACGGGAGGTGATCTCTGGCCGCAATCAGGGAATGTCTCCTCCCCACCCAAATCCGAAGTCCCAACCGGGCTACTGCCCACCGTTGCCACGCATCGTGTCTTGCCCGACTCAGTGCCGCGGTAACGCCCCCCCTCGCCGCAACGTATCCATCGCACACCCCCCTCCCCGATTTGTCCGCCGGCCAGCCCGCCGCTAGCATCGCCCTGCAAAGGACACGGGAGGAGGCGGAAGCCATGGCGGCAGACACATTCAAGGCCGGTGACCTGATTGTTCACCGCATCGTCGAGATGGAATGCGGCTTCACCCCAGCACTCGAGTTCCTGCCGGACCTGAAGCCCGAAGTGCTGGCCGAGAACCGCTCCTGGCTCGCGCCCGCGGCCATGGATGCGCAGGACAACCTGGTGCTGTGCTTCCAGTCCTACATCGTGCAGACGCCGCGCCACACCATCCTCGTCGATAGCTGCATCGGCAACCACAAGGACCGCCCCGCGCGCCCGCTATGGCACCAGAAGAAGGACGATGCGTGGATGCTCGGCCTCGCCGCCCTGGGGCTGACGGTGAATGACATCGACATCGTCATGTGCACCCACCTGCACGTCGATCATATCGGCTGGAACACGCGGCTCGAAAACGGCCGCTGGGTCCCGACCTTTCCGAACGCCCGCTACCTGTTCTCGAAAACCGAGCTGGATTACTGGCTGGCCGAGAACGACAAAGTGGGCCTGCCGCAGATCGCCGACAGCGTGGTCCCGATCGTCGAGGCGAAGCGCTGCGACATCATCACGTCGGATCACGCGGTGGATGATACCGTGTCGCTGATGCCGACTCCGGGGCACACGATCGACCACTACGCGGTCAAGCTGGGCCGCGGCGGCAAGGATGCGGTGATCACCGGCGACCTGATCCACTCGCCATTGCAGGCGCGCTATCCGGAGCTGTGGATGCGGGTGGATTACGATGCGAAGCAGGGATCGGCAACGCGGCGCAAGTTCCTCGAGACGTACTGCGACACGAACACGCTGTGCTGCTTTGCGCATTTCCCCTCGCCGTCGCGCGGATACATCAAGCGTTGGGGCGACGGCTTCAAGTGCGACTATGTGGCGAACTGAGAGGAGACACGACGATGGCGTTCTACGAATTGCGGCAATACAAGGTGCTGCCCGGCCGAATCGATGGATGGGTCCGCATCATGGAGGAGGAGATCATCCCCTTCCAGGTATCCAAGGGCATGGTGATCTGCGGCAGCTTCCGCGGCGAGACGGATGCTTCCGTGTATGTGTGGCTGCGCCGTTTCGAAAGCGAGGCGCAGCGGGAGGCTCTCTACAAGGCGGTGTATGAAAGCGAGTACTGGAAGACGCAGATCGCGCCGCGTGTGCCGGAGTACCTGGACCGCTCGGCCGCTGTGATCACCCGCATCGTCCCAACGCCGCATTCGACGGTGCAGTAACCCGGATAACCTCTCCCGCCTGCGGCGGGAGAGGTCGAGGCGCGCGAGCGCCGAGGGTGAGGGTGATCGGGTCGGTACGCTATTTTCTCACCCGACAACGGTCACAAATGCGCAGCACCGACCCGATCACCCTCGCCCCCAACGCTTCGCATCTCGCATTGATCCGCATCGCGGCTCAACCCCGCGCTGCGTGAACGCCGCAGCGCGGAAAAGGTTACCTCTTCCAACACCCGCAGCACGTCTCTCTCCTGGCGCTCCAACCCGTACCGCTCCGTCACCCAGTCGCGGTACAACCCGGGCCGCGCCGACCGGATCAGCGCCACCGCATCATCGGTCGCCAGGAACAAGCATTCCGGCGGCCATAAGTCCGCCGCGCCGGGGAAATCGTGCACGACCGGGAACGCCCCCACCGCCATCGCTTCGCCGATCGCCATGCCGAAGCTCTCGTACATGCTGGTGGAGACCAATACCCCCTTGTCCGCGTACCACGCCGGCATGTCCGCGACCGGACCTTCGAATCGCACGACATCGCCCAGGCCCAGTGCCGGCACCGCATGTTGCAAATATCGCAGCGTGCGCAGATCAGTGAACGCGCCCGCGGCATGGATCGTGTAGCGTGCATCCGCCTGCCGCAGCCGATGCGCGATTTGCAGCAGCAGCATCGGGTTCTTCTTCGGCTCCACATGACCGACCCAGCCGATACGGAATCGGTCCGGTGCGCCCGGGGCAAACCGCGCCGTGTCGATCCCGTTGGCAACCAGCTCGATCCGCACCGACCCGGCGACCGCCGGGAAGCGGCTGGCCAGCAGCGCGGCAATATCGCCGCCGACCACCACAAGCCGATGCACCTGCCTCCAATCCACGCGCGCCGGAAAATCGGTTTGCAGCGCCTCGATCGAATGCAGCCGCAGGACGCAGGGACGGCCCGCCAGAACGCCCGACGTCGTCGCCCACACCGCGTGGTCCCAGCACCATTCCAGCCACACCACGTCCGCCTCGGCGATCGCCGCGGCCAGCGCCTGGCCCGGCGGCAGCGAGACGAAGCGCACGTCGTAGGCGCACCGCAACGCCGGCAGCAACGGGCGCAGGAAGCTGTCCTGCTCGCCCTTCACACGGTCGGCCAGCAGCAGGCGCGGCAAGGGCATGGCGATGGCTCCGGCGACAACCTGGTCCGGTCAGGCCTTGCGACTTGCCGAGGCGTGACCGCTCGAACCGGAGGCCGGCGCCGCGGCCTCTCCGGGCAGTGGCCGGCTCCATTGCCGGTACGCCTCAAGCTGGCGCAGCGTGGGGATCGACGTGGTGACGTCGCCGCTGGGATCGCGGTACTCGATCACCACCAGCCCCGACGCTACGTCGAACCGCAGCGTCGGGTTGGTGATCACCACCGCCGGCGATTGCGGCGGTGCCTGCGCCGGCGGCGTAAATGTCTCCGGCTTCGGCTGGGCCGGGTTTTCACTCGAGCCGAGAACCGGGCCGACAGCTTGCACGCTGAGATCGGTCGGCATGGCGGAACAGCCTGTTGCGGTTGCGCCATTCTGGCGCACGGGACCCGTGGGAAAGGATGCGCCAAAAGAGGTTAATCAACAGTTAATGCGGCGTGGCCCCGCAAAGCGCCACGCGAAAATATTACCGCGCGAAGGACCGTCCCCGCCGCCGCCACACGGCAAGCTGCAGCCCGCCGCCGGCGGCGGGCGAGGCCGTCCAGTGCACCGCGATTGGAATGGTCCCGTGCCGGCGGGGCGTTGAACCTGGTGCGGCGTGCCTAGTACCCGCTATCCTAGAAGCAAGAGTCACGCGCCCAATGTCGTTGCAAGGAGAAACGCAACGAACCAATCTCGTTCGGGGAACCCTCGAGACCGTCCGTGTGCGCACACGACCGGGATTGCTTCGCCGCTACGCTGCTCGCAATGACATTTCCGGACGGCGTCGCACTTCGACAGCGAATGACGTGTTTCGCAGTTACGACGTCGCCGGTACCGCGATCCCCAGCAGCCGCGCCGCATTGCCGCCCAGGATCGCCCGCCGCGTCGCATCATCCAGACCCGGAGCGCCTTCAATGAACCCGATCGGGTCGATCTCCCCCATATCCGCCGGATAGTCCGTACCGACCAGGATGTGGTCGGCGCCATATTGCGCCACCAAATATTCAAGCTGCGCGTGCGTATACACCAGCGAATCGAAATACAGCCTGCGCAGAGAAACGCCCGGCATTTCCTTCAGCCGCGCCGCGGTATCCGTCCGCGCCGACGCCGCGTGATCGATCCGTCCCGCATAGGCCGGCAGATACCCACCGCCATGCGCGGCCACCAGCTTCAACCGGGGACAATCCTCCAGCACGCCACCGAAGATCAAATGATGCAGCGCCACCGTGGTATCCAGCGGATTGCCGATGACATTGGCAAAGTAATGCTCGCGGAACCGCCGCGCTTCGGTGAACCCATCCGGATGCAGGAACACCAGCATCCCGAGCTCCTCGATCCGCTGGAACACTTTTCGAAATTGCTCCGCCGCCAGGTCCTCACCGGCCACATGCGTCAGGATCTCGATGCCCCGCATGCCCAGCGACGTGTGCAGCCGCTCCAGTTCCGCAATTGCCAGCTCCGGCGCCTGCAACGGAATGGTCCCCAACCCGGTAAAGCGCTCGGGATAGCGCGCGACGATGTCGGCGATCTCGTCGTTCAGCACGCGCGCCGTCGCCAGCCCAAGATCCGGATCGGCACCGTAATACGTCTGCCGCGGCGCCGGCGACACCGCCTGCATGTCGATGCCCATCAGGTCCATGTCGGCGATGCGTTGTTCCGCCGACGTGCCCTGCGGCCGAGTGCGCTCTGCATTCTGCCGGTTCACCGCCTGGCTCTGCGGATTCGCCGCGGTTTCCAGGAACCAGCGCGACACCGCCTCGTTGCCGTCCACCATCGCCGCAGCCTTCGGGCTGCTCCAATGGCAGTGGATGTCGAGCGTGAACCATTTGCCACGCGGATGCGGAGGGCCAGGAAAACGGCCGGGAATGCGGGCGCCTTCCGGCAGGCACGAGAACAGCATCGTTTCACTCCCCTGTTTGAACGCGGTCAGCCGCGCGCGGAGCGATGGTATTCGCGGTTCGGCATCATGTCGGTCGCCGAGGCCATGCGGTTCGACAGATTGAAGAACGCCACCGTCTCGGCGAGGTCGAAGAGGTCGTCATTCGACAGCCCCGCCGCGCGCAGCGCATCGCGGTCGGCGTCCTCGACCAGCCACGGCGTGGCCGTCATCTTCCAGGCATAATCCAGCATCGCGCGCTGCCGCGGATCGAGCTTCGCCACGCGGTAATTCAGCGCCATCATCTCGCCCAGCTCCGGATCGCCGGACAGCATGCGCACCGCGGCACCATGCGCGACCAGGCAGTAGTAGCAGCGGTTGGCCGACGACACGACCACCGCCACCATCTCGCGTTCCAGCCTGGACAAGCCAGAGTCCGACAGCATGATCTCGTTGTACATCGCCATGAAGTGCCGCAGCCGCTGCGGCTTCAGGCTGTACGCGCTGTAGACGTTCGGCACGAATCCCAGCTTGTCGACGCATTTGCGCCAGATCGCCTGCAGGTCGGGATCCAGCGAATCCGCATCGGGCACGCCGAGCTTGGAGATATGATCGGGCTGGGGCATGCGGCTCCTCCAAGGGCGGTCGTTCACGAAAATCGTTGCGCGGCGTATGGCAGGCAACCATCTGCCGAGGGAAGCAGGTTGCGTCGCCACGCCGCACGCTGCAATGACCCGCCCGCCCCGACCCGCACAAGGAACCAGGACCGCATGCCGCACACACCCCTGCTGTTTCAGCCGATCGATTTCCGGTCCGTCACCGCCCGCAACCGCATCGTGGTGTCGCCGATGTGCCAGTACAGCGCCACCGACGGCCTGGGCGACGACTGGCACATCCAGCATCTCGGCGCGCGCGCCATGGGCGGCGCCGGCATCGTGTTCACCGAGGCGGCGCATGTCTCCGCGGTCGGCCGCATCACCCATCACTGCCTGGGGGTGTGGAACGAGGCGCACCAGGCCCTGCTGCGCCGCGTGGTTGCGATCATCGAACGCGGCGGCGCCGTGCCCGGCATCCAGCTCGCGCATGCCGGACGCAAGGCGTCGGTCAAGCGCCCGTGGGAAGGTGGCGCGCCGATCGCGCCGCACGAGGGCGGCTGGGTGCCGCTGGCACCGAGTTCCATTCCCATGGTCGCCGGCGCCACCGACCCGCACATGCTGTCGGCCGGCGAGATCGCCGAGATCGTCGGCCAGTTCGCCGCCTCGGCGCGGCTGGCGCGCGAGGCCGGCTTCCGCATCATCGAGCTGCACGGGGCGCACGGCTATCTCGGGCATTCGTTCCTCTCGCCGATTTCCAACCGCCGCAACGATGCCTATGGCGGCGACGCCATCGGGCGCAGCCGGTTCCTGATGGAGACGCTGGATGCGATCCGCGGCGAGTGGCCGGACGACCTGCCGCTATGGGTGCGCCTGTCCTGCACCGATTGGACGCCAGGCGGGCTGACGATCGAGGACATTGTCTCGCTGTCCCGCAGGCTCGCGGCACGCGGCGACGTGGACCTGGTCGATTGCTCGTCCGGCGGCGTCTCGGCGGACCAGAAGATTCCGTCGCTTCATCCCGGCTACCAGGTGCCGTTCGCCGAGGCCGTGAAGCACGGCGCGGGCATCGCCACCGGCGCGGTCGGGCTGATCACCGAACCGGCGCACGCGGCCGAGATCGTGGCCAATAACCGTGCCGATGTCGTGCTGGTGGCCCGCGCGGTGCTGGCCGACCCGGCCTGGCCGCTGCGGGCGGCAAAAGCGCTCGGGGTGAAGCCGGAAGTGCCCTCGCAGTATCTGCGAGCCGGGTTCTAATGTTGCGACATTGTTGCGACATCGTCGCGATGCCCTTTCGGTGTCGCTCCGACATCGCCGCGATGATGTTACAATGATGTAGCGACCCCGACGCTTGGATCCCGCCGCCACATGTCATTGCGAGCGAAGCGAAGCAATCTCGATGGGCCTGTCGTACCGCTGCTCGACCCGGACTGCGTAGCTTCGCCAGCAAGAACGTAAACCCGTCATGACCGGGTCAAACCCGGGTCAAACCCGGCCATGACGCATGGGGTCGGCCCACACAATCGCATCCGGCCGCGCTCCGGTCGACATCCCGCATGAACGCGCAATCACCCGCCGGCGCCAGGCGCAGCCTCAGCCCAGGCCCGCAAGTTCGCGCCATTCTTGCTCGCTGATCGTCCGCACGCCCAGTTCCGTCGCCTTGCGCGCCTTGGACCCGGCATCGGCACCGACGACCACCAGGTCCGTCTTCTTCGATACGCTGTCCGTTACCTTGGCACCCAGCGCCTCGGCGCGCGCTTTCGCTTCCGGCCTGGTCATGGTTTCCAGCGAGCCGGTGAACACCATCGTCTTGCCGGCAATCGCACTGTCCGCCGCTGCGACACGCGCCGCATCCTCGATCGTCAGCTCCGCGGCCAGTGCGTCCAGCGTCTTCACATTGCGCGGCTCCGCGAAGAAAT
>Ga0335075_10006326_pt1 | contig 18292 bp, 17 predicted proteins | sample Lox_Sample_24_FD_206723 | JGI IMG/M metagenome (GOLD analysis project Ga0335075, IMG submission 206723) | Soil microbial communities from Loxahatchee National Wildlife Refuge, Florida, United States - Lox_Sample_2.4 | ecosystem: Environmental > Terrestrial > Soil > Wetlands | place: USA... | reverse complement strand
AACAGCCGCCGCCGCACCGGCGCGATCTCCTGGCGGGCCTGGCACGACGCGAGTGACCCGGGCCGGGTGCTCGAGGAGTTCGTCGTCGCTTCCTGGGACGACCACCTGCGCCAGCACGAGCGCGTGACCAAGCGCGAGCAGGCGCACCTGGAGCGGGTCCGCCAGCTGACCGACCCGGAACACCCGGTCACCGTCACGCACTGGCTAGCGGTCAGCTCGCGGAAGGCCTGACGGCCAGCACCTCGTCCACCTCGTCGCGGAGCAGGGAACCGACCCACTCGTCCACTCGGACGCCGCGCCGGACCCGCCGCTTGCGCAGCGTCGCCTCGACGCGGAACCCGGCCTTTTCCGCGACCCGCCGGGAAGCGATGTTCCCTGCTTCGCAGCGCCACTCGATGAGCTCGATGCCCGCCGTCGTGACGGCCCACCGGCAGACCGCCCGAACCGCCGTGGTGGCAACGCCGCGCCTGCGGACGCGCGGATCGACCCAGTATCCGACTTCGGCCGTGCCGGGCTCGCCAAGGCGCAGGCCGACCCGGCCCAGCCGGGTGGCAGTGGCGGCATCCTCGGCGACGAACTCCGCCCGGCGGCCGTCGTCCCAGCCAGCGATATACGCCTGCTCGACGTGGGCCGCCGCGACTTCGAGCCGGTACGGCGACGGAACCTGCATGTAGCGCTGGAGTACCGGGTCCAGCAATACCTCGTAGACCCAGGGGATGTCGGCGGGCGTGAACGGGCGCAGCGTCAGCCACCCGGCCTCGATCGTTTGCCGGTCCATGACCTCAGTCTGGCCCTCCCACTCGGGTCTGAATCCGTGGTTCAGACCTGAGAGCGATCCCTGGCCCGGGACGCCCGCGTTAGCGTCGGCATATGGCTGGGGAAAAGACGACAGCGAAAGTCAGCCGGCCGTCCGTCCGATGGATCGAGGGCGGTGCCACGACCATCGCGGTCAGTGCCCTGCTCACCATCAGCTGGCGGGCCTACACCGCGGGGAAGATTCCTTTCTGGTCGGCATGGCCGGCCATCCTCGGGGTCGCGGTCGTGGTCGCGGGCCTCATCATGCTGGTGGTCGGGGCCGCCCTGCAGGACAAAGAACGGCCCGGGCCGAGTTGAGCGCGCGCCCGTAAAGGATCACCAGCCTGGCCAGGTGGCTCCTTCGCTGGAAGTTCGTCACGGCCGGCTACCGGGCAGATCGCGCTTACTCGAGTCATCGTCAGACCCCATGGCTAGAATCGTCGCGATGCCAGGGCCGACCGCAAGCACCGCACCCGCGGGGAGGACACGCACGCTCGCTCAGGTGTACCGGCAGTTCGGCGAGGTCGAGGCCGCCGGATCGTCGCCGCTGTACGAGCGCGTCGCCGTCGCCTTGAGCGAGTCGGACGAGGCGCTGCGCGCGATCGAGACGGCGCCTGCGCGCAAGCGGCACCCCACGGTGATCCTCGCCGCGCTGTACGATCTCGCCCTCGCCGGTCGCGCCCCGGCGCTTGCCGCGGCCTATGCCGCCGCGGACGGCGACGCTGCCGCTGACGCGGCGATCGACACGCTGCTGCGAATGACCGACTTGGTCGTGGCCACCGCCGTGCGCCGGCAGCCGCGGCCCAACGAGACCGGACGCTGCGCCGTGCTGTATCCCGCCATTGCCGAGGCGGCGCACCGGGTAGGCGCGAATGCGGTCGGGCTGATCGACGTGGGCTGTTCTGCCGGGCTCAACCTCAGCGTTGACCGCGTCGGCATCACCTACAGCGACGGGCAATCGCTGGGGGACCAGTCGTCTCCCGTGCAGCTGTCGGCTTCGATCGTGGGAGACCGTCCTGTCCCGGGGCGAGCGATGCCCCAGGTCGCTGCCCGGGTCGGCGTCGACCTGGATCCGGTCGACGTGACCGACGCGGATGACGCCCGGTGGCTGCGGGCATGCCTGTGGCCGGATCAGCCGGAGCGGGCGGCGCGGCTCGACGCGGAGATGGCGCTGGCGGCGACAGCCCCTCCCGTGCTGTTGCACGGTGACGCCGTGGAGGTGCTGCCCGACGCCTTCGCCAGTGTCCCGCTGGACGCTCTGCCTGTCGTCATCACGACCTGGTCGCTGTCACACTTCCCGCTGGAGAGCCGGCTGCGCTTCCTGTACCGCCTCGAGGGAACTGGGGCCGGACGGACGGTGGCGTGGGTGTCAGTGGAGGGGGTCGGGGTCGCCCCGGCGATACCGACATTTGGCGACCGCCGCGCCTCTGGGCACAGCATCATCGGCCTGGCGGTGTTCGAGCACTCGACGCTGCGCGCCGAGGCCGTCGGCCGCTGCTGGTCGCGGGGCCGCCTGCTCGCCTGGCTGGCGGGCTCATAGTGTCTGGGTTAGGTCAGCCGAGCGATAGCAGCCCGGCGTTCGTTGGCGTGAAACCGCAGGCGCCAAAGTAGAACGGGCCCAAGTCGTCGTCGAAGTCCACATGCAGGTACTCACATCCTGCGGCCTTGGCACCATCACGGGCGTGGCGGACAAGCTGGGTGCCGATGCCGCGGCCCCTGGCCTTGGCGTCGACCATGAGGTCTTGCAGCCACGCGTGAACCAGGCCATCCCACAGCACGTTGACGAAGCCGGCTAGCTCGGCGCCTTCCCTGGCCACCACCCAGCCCAGGCTGTGGCGGTTTACAAGCTCCACCCAGTTCCACTCGGACTCGTCGAACACCCTGGTGTTGAAGGCCCCGGCGTGCAGCGCGTTGACTTCTTGGTTAGTGAATGCGCCCCGCCATCCGTACACCGTCGTCATGCGGCCAAGGTAGCGCCATTCATGCCCGGCGGACCGCCGGCGGCGCCCAGGTCCCGTTCAGCACGGAGGCTTGCGGGGAGTACAGCCGCATGGTGATGCCAAGCGGTCCTCTGGGCGCGGGCAGCCAGTTGGCTTCCTTCTCCGCGCCCGGTGACTCGTGCTGAAGGCAGAGGTCGAGCGACCCGTCGGCGTTGTAGTGCAGCGCGTCCCGGTCGCCGATGGCGAACCGGTTCAGCGGGTTGGCGGCCTGGAAGCCCTCGGCGTCGTACATGGTCACCGACCAGAACGCGTGTACCGGCGGCAGCTCGTCCTGGCCGAAGTGCAGCACGTAATCATGGTCACCGGTGATCGGCTGACCGTCCGCATCGGCCATCAGCATCGGGTAGATGGCATCCTCAGGCGAGTTCGCGCCCAGCCCGGCCATCGCGACGACGGCCCGCTTGAGGTAGAAGTTGCCGTACACACCCATGGTGTCGATGTTCATCTGCCACCCGTTGACCACCTTGGCCAGCCGGGGGAGCGCCTGCTGCAGCACCTGGAGCGCCTGGGCAGGCACGTCGTGGAGCAAGTCGCGGACCTCGGGGTCGAGGCCGTCGACCCTGGCCCCGGCCACCAGCCCTAGGCGGCGCATCTGCGCGATCAGCGACCAGTCGGTCAGATGCGGCGGGTGCAGCTTCATCAGGCTCAGGCCGAGGTCAAAAAACTCCGCCGCGGACATGCCTTTGACCTGGTCCAGCGGCGGGGTGCGGACGTCCACGGCGGGATCAATGGCGGCGGTCACCGGCGGCGCCTGGCCGCCCCAGTGTGACAACGGGATGAGGCCGAACGAGTCTTGCATCTTGTGCACGGCCGGGTAGTCCGCCGGGCCGTTGGTCTGAGTCCGCCCGATGATCCACACATGCGGCGTGGGTGCGTCAATCCGGTCCACACCGTGCGGCAGGCTGCCCTGCCAGCCCGGCGGGATCACCGCCCACGTCCCGGCCCCCGTACCGGTAGTCCGCTGCCCAGGGACCGCGAACGCGTCGGTCCACATGTCATACATCGGCAGCTCGTAATACCGGCCGTCCGGATCAGCCCCGGCCGATACCACCATCGGGCCGTCGGTCAGGTCTAGCCACGCCGAGGAGTACAGCGTGTCGAAGTTGGGTCGCACGACGGCCTTGAAGTCAGCGGCGGGGAACTCACGGATATGCCAGAAGGCATTCATCGGCCCGAAGCCTGGGCGCTGGCCGGGCTCGACGTTCGTGCTCTGCAGCCGGGTTATCTCCATGGTCACCAGCGGGTACAGGCAGATGTACGCGGTGACTGCCACACTGCGGGCTTCGTCCCGATCCATATCCACGGCCACGCCCGGTCTCCTCCCGGCAGCCACCACCAGTCCGCGCTCAGGGTCCCAGCCAGCGCGGTGGCTGTGGATCATCCGAGACGGATGATCCACGCCGCCGGATGCCCTTATCGCATCATCAGGGTGATACCCCCTCACCCTGGCCGCCGGCAGGCTAGAAGCGAATTCGAGAACGAACGTCTCACCGACCGGAAGGCGCCCTCATGTCCCTCGAAACGCTGCTGGACCGGAACAAGACTTTCGCAGCCACCGACGCCGTAGCCAGCAACCCGCAGATCCCGTGGCTCCCCCACCAGCTGTCTTACGTCATCACCTGCATCGACTCGCGCGTCGAGCCCGCCGCCATCCTGGGCGTCGACCTCGGCGACGCAACCGTGCAGCGCGTGGTCGGCGGCCGGATCACCCCGGCCGTGCTGCGCGACGTCGCCTACATCAGTTACCTGACGGAAACCAAGACCCCCGACGGGCCCTGGTGGCAGCTGGCAGTCATCCACCACACCGACTGCGGCTCGACGCTGCTGGCCGACCCGGAGCTGCGCCGCGGCTTCGCCGCCCGCGGCGGCTACGTGGAAGCCGAGCTGGCCTGGCTGCCGGCCACCGACCCCGCCGCCACCGTTCGTGCCGACGTCAACACCCTGGTCACCGCGCCACAGCTATCCCCGAACATCATGGTCAGCGGGTACGTCTACAACACCGCGGCCGGCACCCTCGACACCATCGTCGAAGCCACCCCTGTGATCACGCGCTAACCACCCTGGTCAGTTCTGCTGAGGGGCGGCGTCGATGACCCAGGTGACCCCGAATCGGTCAGTGAGCATGCCGTAGAGCGGGGCGAAGGCTGCCGGTCCGAGGGGCGTGAGGATGTCTGCCCCATCCGCGAGAGCGGCCCAGAATTTCGTGATCTCGTCGGCGTCCGTGCCATGGAGCGCGATGTAGAAGGCGTTCTCACCGGCGTGGTAGCGCTTTGAGGGCTGCACGTCGTACGCCATGACACGGAAGCCGTTCGGTGCCGACACCTGGCCCCAGGCGACCTGGTTTGCCTGGGCCGGGTCCTCAGCGGCGTGGATGTCGGTGTAGGTGGCGATCGTGAGCTCGCCGCCGAAGACGGACCGGTAGAACTCCAGCGCCTCTCGGGCGTTGCCGCGGAGGTTGATGTGGGCGGTCGCGGTGACGCTCATTTCCGTCTCCTTCAGGTGGGGTGGACCGAGTTTCCGGGCATGCTCGCGCCCGCCGTCGGCTTCAGCCGGTCGCGGGCGAAACCGGCTCGGGAACTGCCGCCCCCCGCATGGCGGGCAGCAGGACGCCGTCGATGAGGGCGACCGCGTACTCGCGCGTGATGGGAAGCTGCTGCACGCCCACTCGGCATGTGCACATGAGCGGCAGCACCTGCGCGAGGACGTCGACGTCGACAGGCGCGTACTCGCCTCGCTCGACGGCCCGCTGGATGAGGATGCGGTTGACCTCGATCCACGGGGCCATGCCCGCGCCGTTCAGCGCGGCGGCGACGCGGGGATCACGGCTGGCGGCGGCCTGCAGACCGGACACGACCCGGACTCGCCGCCGCGCCTCATCGGAGGTCTCCGGACGGGTGATGGCGAGGCAGTCACCTCGAAGGCTGCCGGTGTCCGGCAGCTGGCTGAGGTCCATCACATCCGGGCCCAGCCGCCTGATGGCGTCCAGTACCAAGTCCGCTTTGGTCGGCCAGCGGCGGTAAATGGTGGCGCGGGCCGCTTGTGCGCGCTCGGCCACCGCGTCGATGGTGGTGCCCTCGTAGCCGGCCTCGGCGAGCACGTCGAGCGTTGCCTCGAGGATCACCGCGTCGCGGGCGTGGTCCCGCTTCCGGCCGCCTCGGCTGCCCTGCCTTGCACCGACGGTCTCGTTTGAGGTGTGCCCGCTCACATACCAAACGATACACGAGAGTATCGATACTTTCAAGTACCGATACTCTCGTGTATCGATCGCTAGATAAGGCGCGGTAGGCTGCCCGGGTGCGAAGGGTCACGACCGGGGAGCGCCGCGCCGCGCTGGTACGGCGGCACTGCCTTGCGGGCGACGCCGCAGGACCGCGCGAGGTGGTCGCGGCGCTGGTCGCGCTTCATGCCAGCGACCCGGCCTCGGTTTACCTCTCGGTGCTGGCCCGCAGCGCGACGTCCGCGGTCGCGGACGTGTCCGACGCGCTGTACGGGCAGCGCGCGCTGGTCCGGTGGCTGGCTATGCGCCGCACCTTGTTCGTGTTCGCCCGAGAGGATGTCCCGATGATCCAGGCCGCCGTGAGCACGCAGCTGGCCGCGGCGCTGCGCCGGCAGCTGCTCGCCCGGATCGGGCGCAACGGGATCCAGCCGGCCGTCCAGCAGAACCTGACGGGCTGGCTGGCCGCAGCCGAGGAACGCATCGAGAAGTCAGTAGACCGACACGGCTCCGCAACCGGTGCCGAGCTGCGGGCCGGTGAGCCGGCCCTGCGCTCGACGATCCCGGCCAGAACGCGCTCCGAAACCGCACAGGCGCTCACCTCGCCCCTGCTGACCCTGATGAGCGCGGAGGGACGGCTCGTCCGCGGCACCCCCGTCGGCGCATGGACCACCCGCGGCCACCGCTGGGAACACGTCACCGCCTGGTGGCCGGAAGGCCTGCCGCCTATCGACCCGTTCGAGGCCCGGGCCTCGCTCGCGCGGCGATGGCTGGAGCGCTTCGGGCCGGCCACCGTAGGGGACCTACAGTGGTGGACCGGATGGAACAAGACCACCACCCGCACCGCCCTTAGCAGGCTCCCGATCGAGGAAGTCGACCTGCACGGGCACCCGGGCGTCGACCTCCGCCAAGCCGGGCTGCCGCCACCGCAGGACCCCGCGGCCGCCCTGCTGCCGTGCCTCGACCCCACTCCTATGGGCTGGCGGCATCGCGACTGGTTCACCGCTGTCGACCCAGCGCTCATCTACGACACGGCGGGCAACATCGGCCCCACTATCTGGTGGGACGGCGAACTTATCGGAGCGTGGGCCAGTACCAGCTCCGGTATCCGCACCGAGATTGTCGCCGACAGGGGCCGCCAAGCCGCGGCTGCCGTAGAAAGCGCAGCGGCCCGGCTCCAGCACCGGCTCGACGGCATCACCGTGACCCCCGCCGTCCGCACACCACTGGAACGCCAGCTCAGCCAACGCCAGTAACCCGCGCTCCGGACCCGTACCTGGCTATGCCGTCCTCGACCGCCGGCGTGAGCCATGATGCACGTCCCTCGGCGGATTAGGCGCTTACGCTCAAAGGATGGCGCAGACGCAGCGGCGGCCCGTACCCCGGCAACGACTCCGGTGAGCTGGATACCGCGCTCGCGTTCCTCACCTTCAACCGCGAATGCGCGCTGAAGAAGACCGACGGCCTGGACGAAGAGCAACTCCGCCGGGTATTGGTCCGCACTGGGACGAACCTGCTCGGCCTGGTCCAGCACCTCGCTTTCGCGGAGCGCTACTGGTTCGGCCAGCACCTCGCTGGCGCCAGGCCCATAAGGGTTCCAGGTCGCACCTGGCCAAGCTGGTCGACGGAGAGCGGACCGGCCGCTCGCTTATCCGCCTGCTCGAAGGGACGACGCCTCGCGCCGGCGCCCCGACCTGATTTCTATGCCAAGCGCTATGGCCGTGAGCACGGCCAGGCCGGCCAGCGGCACCGCCAAGGAAGCCGCGTCGGCCGCGAGCTTCACCGCGACGGATGACCTGGTGAACACCGACAGATCGAGGTCCGGCGCGAGCACCCGGGGAAGCGCCAGGGCGCAGGCCCAGGCCGCCACCGCCGCGGCGATGACGGCGGGCAGCACCTCGAGGGCCACCACCCACGCCCGCTGTCCCTGGCCCAGGCCCATCGTTGCGAGACGAGCGAGCGTCGCTTCCCGTTCCGCGGTGCCGAGGGCGAGCTGGAGGAGCATGACGGCGAGGCCGAGGATCGCGGCGACCACGACGGCCAGCGAGAACAGCGTGAGCGCCCCCTGCTGCAATGGCCCGCTGGTCAATTCGGAAAGTACATCTGAACGGAAGGTGGCGACTCCGCCCGGCAACACATGCCGCAGCACCGCGGCAAGGCGCGCTCGGTCGATGGACCCGCCGGTTAGCAGCATCTCATTGACGGGGACCGGCTCCGGCGGTGCGATCGCGGACTTGATCGCAGCCAGTGGCATGAGCACGAACGCGCCGCCAGCGGGCAGCGCGGGGGTGCTTGCGATCACTCCGGCTACCCGGACCCGGACTGGCTGGAGGGACGCCTGCCTGGTGCTGAGGGTGACCGCGCCGCTACCGAGGTCGGCCGCGGCTTGCGGGGACACCAGGACGGGCTGGGGTGCCCCCGCCTTGCCTTGTGTCGCGAGCAGTCCGGCCGACACCTGCGGGAACCCAGGAGTGCGGGCGACAAGCTGGGCGTAACTGGCAGGATCCACGGCAAGGACGTTGACCTGGCCGCCCGCCGGGGTGGTCCACAACTCGTTCATGACCTCAGCCGCATGCGTCACGCCGGGCACGGCCGCGACCGCCCGGGCGGCGGACGGCAAGATGGTGAAGCTCTGCGCCGTGTACGAGGACGTGACCGTCGCGTCTGCGCCGACCGTGTGCCAAGAGGCCGCGACCTCACCGTTCATCACTGCGTCGCGCACCATGCCGGCGAAGGCTGACACGGTGAGCGCCAGGACAAGAGCGAACGCGGGCAGCGCCGGGGTAAGACCAGCGGTCCTGGACGCCCGGGCGAGGCCGAGGAACGCGGGCGCCCGGGAGTTGCGCGCCGAGGCTCGCAGCAGTCCGCGCAGCACCAGCGGGTACAGCCGGAGCACCACGATCACCGCCGGGATGGCCACCAGTATCGGCGCGGCGCTGGTGTAGAGGTTCACGCCCGCGCCTGCTTGCACGCCCTGGTCGCGGAAGATGACGAGGCCCGCCACCGACGCGGCCACCAGCGCCGCCTCCACGACCAGCCGGGTCCCGGCCCGCTGGCGAGGGGGAACGGCGGTGCGGCGGCGGGGCAAGCGATGCTGCCAGGCCGCGATGAGGGCGGGACCCAAGACCGCGGCGGCTACCACCGCGATCGGCGGCCACCAGCTCACGGCCGGCCCGTCGCCCTGCGCGGAACCGGCCACGGGGACGATGAGGATCGCCAGGACGGCCGCGATCACGGCCGCCGGGACGCACAGGAGCGCGGCATCGCGGCCCGTGCCGACGGCGATCTGCCAGAGAGATCCCCCGCGTGCCCTGATCACCGTGATCTCGGCCGACCGGCGCATCACAACCATCCGCGCGGCAAGCAGCGCCGCGGCCAGGCCCGCGATCGTCAAGCTGACGTAGAGGAGCCAGAGCAACGTGTCCACCGACTGCGCGGTGACGATGAACAGGTTGAGCGAAAACCACATGCTCGAGGAGACGGTCAGCGTGGCGGCGAGGGGCGCGATGGGACCGGAGAGCGCCACCGACTGGGCGCCGATCTTGCCGAGCGCGTCGCTCAGCGGTTGCACCTGCTGGCTGTCGAGCGAACTCACGTCCAGCGGGAACACCCATTCCATCCGGAGATTGGGCGAACCGAAGTACGACTGCAACTCGCCGGCCTCGTCCGGCCCGGCTATCACCCCGGCTGCCCAGTACGGGCTCGGGGGCGACCCTTGGAACTGGAGGCCGGCGGCGAGGACGCCGGGGTCGACGCCCCAGAACGACGAGTCCGGGTCAACCGGGACCACGATTCCCGTGACCAGGACGGTGACCTGAGGGACCGTGCCGGTCGAGGCCTGCTCGGAGCCGGGGATCACGAACGCGGAGCCCGCGTGCAGGCCCAATGTTGCCGCCGTCTGCCTGGTCACGACGACCTGAAGCGTCGCGGTCGGCCGGCTGGCCGCCGGCTTGCCGGTGCCGGCCGCGGGAACGGGAGTGGCCACCGGGAAGTGCCCGCTCAGCAGCCGCATCTGCGGGCCGAGCGGCTGCCGTTCGGTCACCTCGACCTTGACCGCGGTGCCGCCAGTGCCGGGCAGATCGCCGTTCACCGGGGTGAACGGGGTCGTTATCGACGACCAGTCGGTGCTAGCTGGGGTGAGGCTGAGCGGGGCGCGGTTGAAGGCGGCGTGCAGCTGGCCGGTGATCGCGTCGATCGTGGCCGACGGCACGATCGACGTATTCGCGATGGCGCTGTTGCCGAATGAGAGGACGTTTTCCGCGTCTTTCCAGTCGGCCGAGACGGTGATGGTCCGGATGGTCGGCGTGGTCATGGCGAGCGTCTGGCGCGCCGCCTGGGTCCTGCTGGCGAGGGTCTCCCGTGCACCGGCGGTCGCCGCGAAAACCGCGATGAAGGTGAGCAGGGCCAGCCAGAGGTACAGCCCTCTGGGCCGGTATCGCCGGTTCACCCTGCCTCCGCCGCGCGGAGTTCGGCGGCCGGGTCGGGGCGCCGGAAGACGACGAGCGCGGCGGCCAGTGCCGGCAGCACGGCGGCCGCGGCCGCGAGCGGGATCGTCTGCGGCAGGTCGAACATCGTGAGCGGCGGCGGGACTGGTATCTGCGCGGTGGGACTGAGAGTGACGGCGGGCACCAGCAACCGGGCGACCACCGTGCCGAGGAGCAGGCCGAGCACGGCCGCGGGGACGGACAGCAGCAGCTTCTCCAGGAACAGCTGTGCGGCCGCGGACCGCTGACTGACGCCGAGCGCTGCCAGCACGGCGTTTTCGGCGCGCCGCTGTCGGACGTTCGCCGCGATCGAGACCCAGAAGCCGAAGATCGCAAGCAGCGCGGCCGCGACGGTCGTCGCGAGCAGCGCCTGCTGCGGTGCGGCGGAGAGCGGATCGGCGACGGTCGCGGCGGCGAGCGCGGCGCTGCTCTTAGTGGTCGCACCGGACGGCAATGCGCGCGTCAGGGACGCGGGGACATGGCCGTCGGCTGTGGCCAGCCACCACTGCGTGACCGCCACCGGCGCGGCGCCATGGCTGACCAGGAACGCCTCGAGGGTGGACAGGTCCATCACGAGCCCGGCGCCCGTGATGGTGGGGAACGCGCTCGCCACCGCCACGATTTTCGCTGGCACCGCCACGCCATTGATGGTCGTTTGCACGATGCTGCCAACGCCGGTGTTGTTGGCACTGTCGAACGCCCTGGTGGCGATGGCGGGGACGGCAGCAGGAAGTGCGTTCGGGGCGGAGAGCGAGACCTGCCCGGCTACCGGGTCGGTGGTGACCGGTGACGCGCCCGGAGCTTGCGACCATCGCCCGTACCCAGGGGTGAACGTTAGCGTCGCGCCGCCGGGCGCGCGCTGCCAGCCGGTCACCCGCGGGGCGGCTGACGGACCGTACATGTTGTCGGTGGAGAGTTCCGAAACGAGCTGGGGTGAGCTCGCGACCGCCGTCCACGTACTGGGCGTCGCCCCAGCGACGGTCAGCATGAGGGGAGTCTTCAGCGGTTTCGCGGGCATCGTGTAGAAGAGGGTGACCCGGCTGAGCCGGAGTGGATAGGCGGCATCGGTCCCGCCGAGCGAGGCGGTGAGCACGTGCGGACGGCCGTCGGCGGAGAACAGCGCCGGGGAGAGCTGAAAGGCGGCGCCGGTCGCGTCGGTGACCGTGAACTGCGCGGTCACCGGGCCGAGGGACGCGCGGCTGAGCGTGACGGTGAAGTGAACCGATTGCGGCCTGCCGCTAATGAGCAGGCCGGCTGACGGCGACGAAGGTGCGATCGACCGGAGCAGCGCGGCTGGCGGCAAGCTCGACTGATCGGCCCTGAGCAGGGCGACCTTAGGCGCCTGGGCGGCGTCAATGGCCACTACCTGCGCCGGCGTCGCGTCTTGGACAGCCGAGACCGCCATCGCCGCCCGCACACCGGCCGCCCCGGTAATCGAGGTGGTCGCCCCGGCCGGCACCGGGCTGGCCAGGTTCACCTGCGCGTCCGCGCCTGTCACGTAGGCCGCCTGGTCGGCGGCGGACCTGGTCCAGCTCTGGTGCTGAGCGAGCGCCAGCGTGCCGGTGCCGACAGCCATCACCAGCAGCAGGGCGACGCCGCCCTGGCGCAGCGGCTGACGGCTGAACTGCCAGCCTGCGAGCGCCGAGGTAAGCCCGCGGCCAGCCGCCGACACCCTGTCGACGGCGCGGGCCGCGACGGGCAGCAGCCGTAGCGTGAGCACCGTGCCGGCCGCCAGCGCGAGCGCGGGAGCGAGCAGGAGCACGGGATCGATGACGGACGGGCTGGCCGCGGACGTCGAGACGGCCGAGTACCGGCGCAGCTGCCAGCACGCCAGTACCGCCAGCGCCACCAGCGCCAAGTCGGCGCCGGCCACCGTCGCGCGGGAGAGCATAGCCCGCCTGCCCTGCCGCACTTGTGCAGCCGTCCGGGGAGGCCGCAGCACCGGGTAGAGGAGCGCGCCAATCGACAGCACGGCGATCCCCAGCGCGGCGGCCAGCGCGTCGAGCCAGGTGCCCGGCGCGGCCAGGCTGATGCCACCGTACGGGACGCTGCCGGGGGTGCCAGGGCGGTAGAGCGTGCTGCCGAGCAGCCGGGCCAGCCAGATCCCGGCGACCCCGCCGGTCAGCGCGGTGACCAGCGACAGCGGGATCACCTCGGCCGCGGTCAGGGTGGTCAGCTGCCGCCTGGTCGCGCCGCGCGCGGTCAGCAGCGCGGTCTCGCCCTCGCGCTGGGCGGCGAGTAGCCGGGCGACCGCGAGCAGCGCGGCCACGGTGAGCACCAGGAGTTCGACCGCGCCGATCCCGAGCAGCGACCTAGCGACCGCGAAGTTGTCGCCGGTATCGGCGAGCACGGCTGGCAGGTTGGTGCTCAGGGTGAGGTCGCTGAGCAGACTTGAGTCGCCCTCGATGGGGATAGCGAACAGGTCGGCGGCGTTGAAGCCGGCCATGTCGGGCTGCGCGACCCAGGTCCCGGTTCCCTCAGCGAGCCGGCCGGGGAACACGCTGGGCGACACGACAAGGGGCCCGTAAGTGGTGTATCCGCTGTTTGAGCCCGTTCCATTGACGAATCCACTGGCGGGAATCGAGTTCAGCTGCCAGTACGAGGCGATGCTGGCGGGCGACTGCCGTTCCGCATAGAGGCCGGTGAGCATGAACGTCACGGGCGCGCCCGTGTCCTGGTCCTGTACCCGGAGCACGTCACCGGGACGGAGCTTCAGCAGCGCCGCAGTGCTGGCCGGCAGGGCGGCCGGGATCGGGCCGGCGGCCGATGCGGGGAACTGCCCCGGCCATTTCCCGGTCACCAGTACAGCGTGACCCGTGACGCCGTCAAGCGAAGCGGCCTGCAGCTGGGGGATGTTGTCCGAGGGGTCGCTGGCCGGCTTGGCCGGCAACGACCCCGCCAGGAAGCCGAGCGGGTCGGACCAGATGCCTTGCCAGAAGCTGAACGGCACCCCGCCTAGCCCTGCGGCGATGGATGACCGCAACGCCGCCGAGGTCTGCGCCGGATTGCCGCGCGCGAACGATCCCGCCGCGGCCAGTGTCGTTCCTGGCGCGAGGACTAGGTCGTGCCGCACGGCCTGCGGGAGCGCCTGGCCGGCAAAGGCCGCAAATGCCGCCCCGACTGTGGCGGCCACCAGCGTGGTCAGTGCCGCCGCGGCGAGTACCACCCAGTTCGCGGTCATCCGCCGTACAGCCAGCGGGCCACGCAGCCTCGTCACTCGCTTCACAATCCTGCGTCCTTCAACCCGACAGCAATTTCGGAACGCTACGTTTGGTCACTGACAGGCCTGCGGTTGGTGGCCAACTGTCCGGTAGTGAGCTCTGCCCCGAATATGTTTACCAGAGAGACGCGTCGATATGCTTGCCGGCGGCATCGTGCCGAGCTGCCTCAGGCGGCTGCCACCAGAGGATGGGCTTTTGCTTGCTCATAGTGGGGCTCGGGCGCTAGGTCGATACCGTCAGGCCACACGACAGTGCCTGCCTCCGGATCAACCGTGACTTCAGATCCGCCGATGACGGCTGGATGCCGGAACTGAGGTCGGCGAGGACGCGGGCGAGCCGCTCGTCGCCCGCGTACGGATGCGGCTTGGCGGGCATACCGGAAGTGCCCTGCTTGCGGCCGCCGCCCATACCCTGGCGGCCTTTCCGTAAGCGTCTGGCCCGGGGAAGTAGCCCAGGCGGCGGTTGGCGTGAATCACGTGCCGGTTGGCGTAGCGCAGCATGCGGGCGGCTTCGGTGGCGTCGACCAGGTCGTCCGGGTCGCCGCTCCGGTCGACCTGGGTCAGCGACTCCACCTTGCTCCGCTGGTGCGCCTCGTACCAGGCGGTCCACTCGTCTTCGTACCAGTAGTCCGCCCGGCCGATACGGCCGGCCTTCTCCGGATGCCCGGTCCTGGCCCGTCCCGGTACCAGGCATCGACGGTGGCCCGCGGTACGCCGCGCGCCGCCATGTCGGCGCGGCTGATCACCGCACGACCCCTGATGGCCGGAATCGGAGTGCCTCCTCGCTGCGGCGATCCGCTGACGTGGTGGTAAGCGACCTTCGACCTGGCCTCGACCGGGGCCGACCCGGGCATTTCAGGCCGCCGCCAGTTTGCATCGCCAGGTGAGCACGGACCAGGGCATCCAGAATCCCGGGCAAGTCCTGTGGCGTTTCATGCCTCTTGGCGGGCGTCCTTGGCCTCGCGGGGCCAGGCGGCCGGACGGGACCTTTGCCGAGGCGCTGCTCGCAGTGCCGACCGCAGGTCGTCCCGGGGCGAGGACGACCTCGGCCGCGGCCAGTCAGAGCGTCCCCTCTGCATGAGCCAAGCGCGGCGGGTCGGACGTCGCGCCATCCGGGGTCCTGGAGAGCACGCCGCCCGCACCGAGCGGTGCTGGATGGATGATGCGTGGCGATACCCGGGCGCTGGTGCGATATCATGAGATATCACTGGGAGGCTGCCATGACAGACATGCTGATCCGCGACGTGCCCGATGACGTCATCGCGGCATTGGAGGCCCATGCCCGTCGGCTAGGACTGTCGCGCAGCGAGTATGTACGACGCAGGCTTGCCCAGGACGCAGCCGTCTCCGATTCCCCCGTCAGTGCCGCGGACCTGGCACGCTTCGCCAGCACCTTCAGCGATCTGGCTGACCCGGAGGTAATGTCGCAGGCCTGGCAGTGACCACCTGGCTGATCGACAAATCAGCTTTGGTCCGGCTTTCCGGCAGCCCGGATGCCGCCGACTGGGCCAGCCGGATAGAGCGCGGCCTGGTACGGATCACCACCGTCACCCGGCTGGAAATCGGCTATTCGGCACGGTCCGGCCAAGACCTGCGGGCCGGGCTGCGTCAGCCGCCTGTATCGGCGATGCCGGTCGAATACCTCACTCCGGCCATCGAGGAGCGGGCTGTCGAGGTCCTCACGCTGCTCGCCGACCGCGGCCAGCACCGCGCACCGTCGGTGCCCGACCTCATCATCGCCGCCACAGCTGAACTCGCCGGACTGACGGTGCTCCATTTCGACAAAGACTTCGATCTCATCGCCAGCATCACTGGTCAGCCCGCCCAATGGCTCGATGCCTCATAATCGGCACTCGCGGAACTGCTTCGGGGCAAAGCCAGTCACTGAAGTCGTTGCCGACGTGCAGAAGGCGCAGGCGACCTGTTCCGTACCGCCTACTCAGTGGTCCTTAGCCGCTGCCAGGTCGTGATAACAGCGGCTAGGCGGCTCGCCGCCGTTCTGTCACTGCCGGCGGCCTCCCGGCGACGGCGTGGACTGGCCATCCGCGTCGGCCTGCTTCGGCGCCCGCCGCAAGTCCTCTACCGAGGGTGCCGCTGCGAACTGTCCGGCCGCGTCCCGGTGGAGGCGGCAGGACAGGCCCGGCGCCTGACCCGGGACGGCAAATGGGTCCGTGCCGTTGATCAAGAGCGTCGGCGAGCCGGCCATCCCCGCCTCCGCTGCCTCCTGCTCACCGGCGACCTGGCGACGGCGGACCACGGCATCTTGGTAGTCGGCCAGCACGGCTGCGAGCCGCTCCTCTAGCGCCGCAGCATTGGGGCAATCGGGGACCGCGTCAGGCTGCTGCCACCAAGGGATGGGCCTTCGCCCGCTCATAGAGGGGCTCGGGCGCTAGGTCGAGACCGTTAGGCCACACCACAGTGCCTGCCTCCGGGTCGACCGAAACTTCAGAGAAGTAAGCGGAGTCGTTCACCGGCGCCAGGACTCCTGTCCAGCGTTCAGCCGAGAAGTCAATGTCCCCTACCACGCCGTCGCTGAACAGCAGGCGGAGCACGTGGTCACCGACCACGGCCGCGCCTACCACGACCGGCAGGTAGTTCTCGCTCATAACCCCATGCCACGACAGCGGCTCGATGCGTGCAGTGGCTCGTTTCGCCGGGCCCGTTCCCAGTTCGCCAGGATCTCATCCTGACGAAGCTTGGCCCACTCCCGAACGAACTGCAGTGCCCGGGGCTCAAGGACGCCCGGCAAGCACTTCGCCATCCATTGATACCGAGGCCCGCCGACCTGCATGATTGGCATGAAAATGGGCTACTGGTGATCCTTCTCATTCCAGTACATGTAGATCTCGATCCCGTAGAACGCGCTGATACGCGGCATGACCTGACCGTATCCGATCAGCCTGGGCCACCGGGGCGGACCTTCGAAGGGTAGAACGGAATTCTACCCTGTGTAGAAAATGTGGTCGATTACGCTTTAGACGGCCCGGACGGGGGTCTCCGACCCCAAGGCCGTAGGGTCCGCTAGCTGTGTGACCTGGCTTATGGTCGCGTTGACGCCATCTGGTGAGCCGCATGATACGAGAAAGATCGACAAGCGCTGTGCGCATCGAGGCGAACGGCTCACCCGGTTCGACCAGCCGCATATCAGCAGATCAGAGTGGCTGTGTGGTCAGGGGCGGGTCGAACCGCCGACTTTCCGCTTTTCAGGTCAACCGCGCCAAGCGCTACGCGGACCTGCAAAAACGGACGTCACCGACAAGCGAAACCGCACTAGGCGGAAGGTGCGAAATCAAGCTAACACTGACCATATGACCCGTACACCCGATACCGCCCCGCAGCCTGAGCCCAACCAAAGAACGCCCAGCCACGACCGGTCAACCTAGCAAGCCACCCACCACGTAGTGTCATTCTAGATACCGACGGCCCTAATGCCGACGGGACCGCTGTCTTGCTCGTGCCGTTCGGTGCTGAAGGCGGTGTTGGCGTGCTGCTGAGGGTGGTGGCGTGGGAATGTTCGGGGCCGACGAGGACGACATCGCAGAGCACGAGGGCGGGCCGCTGCGGGTCCCTGGATGGGCCCGGCGCCTCCGGTGGCTTCCTCCCTACCGGCGGCCGTCGCGGGGCGCGGCGGTCCTTGGCGTTGCTGGGCTGATCGTCGGGCTGTTCGCCGGGTACGCACTTGGCCACGGCCGACTTGTGCGGGATGGCCAGCCGCTGGGAATGACAGCTGGTAATGCCGCTCCATCGGCTGTGCCCGCCTCTCCCGCGCCGTCGGGCTCGCCGGCCCAGGCCGGGGGCTTCGGGGCTTACCCCCCCGCCCAGGGCATCGCCGCGTTCGCCGGGACGGTGATCGACCAGACCGCGGGAGCGTGCTCGGTGCAGCATGACCACGAGCTCCAGCTCGGAGTTGAGGTGATCAACCTCTCCGGCACGACGGTGACTCTCGGACAGGTCAAACCCATCCTCCCGATGGGCGGGCTGCGCGCGCTCTCGCAGCAGTGGGCGCCATGCAATGCCATCTCACCGTCCTGGCTGATAGCCGGAGGCGACGGCACGGTCACGATCATCAGAGCGGCGGGCCAGTCAGGTGCGCCAGGCATGCCGCCGGGAGCCACGAGGCTAGGCGACGCGCTGCAGGGCGACGATGTCGTGCCGCCGGGCGGCACCGCCTGGTTCAGCTTCGTCTTCCAGGTGCTCGTGTCCTGCCCGAGGCCGCTGCCAGTGCAATTCAATGTCAGCTACCAGGGGAACATGCGGCAGGGCAACGCGCGGCTGCAGGGATTCCCGGACCTTGGGAAGGTCTCTTACACGGGGTGCGCAGGCAGCTAACGAGTGCAGGAGAAGGACAAGCCCGATGGCGATGCCGCGGCCGGACCGATGAGCGCTGTGCGCTTCGAGCAGTCAGCACACCAGGGTCCCTTCTAGTGCGGTGCCCCTGGTAAGAGGTTATTTGTGAGGTGTTCACGTTTGCTACTGACCTGGGGAAATGGGGGCTGGTTGTGGGTTCGCCCACAGGTTAAGCGGCGTGTGCCCACACTTGTCTTGGCGGCCTAGCGGTTCCAGCGGGGGTCGTTCTCGG
>Ga0335075_10006325_pt1 | contig 18293 bp, 19 predicted proteins | sample Lox_Sample_24_FD_206723 | JGI IMG/M metagenome (GOLD analysis project Ga0335075, IMG submission 206723) | Soil microbial communities from Loxahatchee National Wildlife Refuge, Florida, United States - Lox_Sample_2.4 | ecosystem: Environmental > Terrestrial > Soil > Wetlands | place: USA... | reverse complement strand
CAGGCCGAGCACCGTCTCGCTCGACGCCGACACGATGGTCTGAATGCCGAAGTGACGCGCGGCCGCGAACACGTTGTACGTGCTGATGACATTGTTGCGGAACAGCTCAGCGCCGGGTTCCAGGCCTGGCGCGGGGATCGCCCCTAGATGCACGATGGCATCGACGCCGCGATGGCGGTCATCGACCTGATGCAGGACTTCCATGGCCTGGCCCATGTCCGTGAGGTCCGCGCGCACGAATGGGCTGAGGTCGTCCGGCGGGCGGACCAGGTCGACATTGGTGACCGAGTAGCCGTGCTCGAGCAGGTCGGTCAGACATGCGCGGCCGAGCTTGCCGCTGCCACCGGTCAGCACTACTTGCGTCATGTTTCGTCCTGTCTCGCGCTGAACAACATGGTGATTATGAGCTGCTCACCCTATGCCCGGCAGCAGCCGACTTCGCTGACGGTGACCCATCTACTGGCGGCGGCGACTCCATCGCCTCGCAGACCGCCTGCACGTCGGTCGCCTCGCGAAAGCTCGGCGTCCACGGCGAATCGGGCCAGCCCTCAAGCGGATCAGCTACCTGATTGACAAAGCTGGAGGGGTGAGTAGAGCGCTCGGCCCTGATGCGACGCAGCCGTACGGCGACGGGTCGTCGGCGGCGCTGCCGTACCACAGCTCATTGAGGCGGGCATAGACGCGCCACCTCCAACGTGCCGCGCGCGCCCGCGGAGAACTGGAGCGACGCCGCCGAGTAGCCGACACCGGATCGCTCTGCAGGAACTCACCTTCCTCATCACCGAGCTCCGGCACTTCGTATTGCGCTTGCGCCGCATGACTTACGGCTCATCAACTCTGCCCGTTAGGCCCTCACCACAGATCGTCGCAGCGACCAGGCTGATATCAGCTCGACGAATGGTGGCCTTCGGGCCAATACGAAAAGAGGCGAGTGTCATGCCGACGCCGATCATCTTGTCCAGTTTCTTTTCCTCCTGGCCGATCCTGTGGGCGATAGGCGGCGCTGCCGTACTTGTTGTCGCGCTCATGATTCTGATCGCGCTAGCGACGAACCCGCGGCGCCACGCGCGGCGGACTCGGCACGCAGCTCACCCGGCTGGAGCGGCATCGTTGCCGCGCCAGACCGCCGCGTCGGACCGCCACGCTCTGGTCTGAGCTCGTCCCCAATCGGTAGGGCGGTATTGGATCGCCGCAGGCTGGCTGCTGGCGGGACAGGAGACTAGGGTGACGGACTTCTTCCAGGTTGTAGCAGCAGGACCGGCCTTCTTTGTGAGCTCCTGGATCCTGATGGTCTTCGCCCCTCCGGTTATCTGACCTCCATGGTCGTGACCATCGGGCTATGGCTGATGCTCGCGCCAGCTGCGGGCGCCGTCGCCGGGTGACAAGGAAGAACAAGAAGCCCTGAGCGAGCGCGCAGCGGCGGGCGAGATGGGCCCTGCGGCGCGCCGAATTTGCTCAGCCGACAGACCCTCTGACTACGACCACCGGACATGCGGCATGATGCACCATGTGCTGGCTGACGGAGCCCAGCAGCGCCTCGACAAAGCCGCCATGCCCGCGGCTGCCGACGACGAGCAGGTCGGCGCCGGCCGACGCATCCAGCAGCACCTGGGCAGCATTGCCCTCGCTGACTCTCTGCCTGATCGCAGCGGCGGTGTCAGGCGCAACCTCAGCTACAGCGTCTCTGAGAACCTGGGCTGCCAATCCTTCCCAGTCGACATCTACGACAGCCGCCGCATAGCCGTAGGTAGCGGGATAGTCCCAGGCCGTGACCGCCTCCACAGCCGCGCCTGTCAGTTTGGCCTGGCCGATTGCCCACGCTAGAGCGGCCTTAGAGGATGGGGACCCGTCCACGCCCACGACGATGCGATGCTCGCGTTCTGCGTTCACGTCAGCAGTAATGTCACTCCCAGGAAAGTCGCCAGCGGACATTCAGCTGATCATCTTAGGAGAGCCCGCGCGCGCCAACTGAGGCCGGGCGCCCACCGCACCATTTCGAGGTGGAACGGGTCAGCGTACTGGCTCGATGACAATGGATCCCGTCCGAGTAGTGGCGGTGATCGCGTGGGGCGACTTCCGGTCGCGCGCGACCACGACGCGAGTGCTGCCCACGGTGACGTTAGCTCGGACGTCGTAAGGCACGCCGCCAGGTACCCGCAGGACGATCGAGCCAACAGCAGTAACTGCGGTGATAGCGGCTGGCGCAGTCGCGAAGGTGGCGCTGATCTCGCCAGCTGAGATGCGCAGCTCCGCATGCGGGGCCAACAGGTCGCGACCCAATATGGACCCAGCATTGTCTGTCGTGTAGATCGGCCCGGACACCGAGGCTAGATCAATGTCTCCGGCGCGGGTGCTCGCCGTGACCGACCCGGAAACCGAGTCAACTCTGATCGTTCCTGCGTCGTCATGGATCCGCACAGCCGTAGCTTGCGGTACGACGATGTTGTAGCTGACAGTGCAGGTCTGCAAATCTGGACAGCTGCTGTTCAGCGTCAGGGCGTCGGCTGACACTCGATGCGTGGTAGCGGGTGCAGAGTGCCGGAACGTGACGTGATCAGTGACCTTGACCGTGCCGGTGTCGGCGCCGGAAACGTAGACGTCGCCCGCCTGGTCATTCACAACCAGAATCCGCATGTGGGCCGCGATCGAGTAACTGCTGCTGCGGTGCTGCAGAGACCCGAGGCTGACACTGACATAACAGCCGGCCAGCGCCGAAACAACGAGGCCTCCTGCAAGCGCCAAGGCAGCTGCTTTGATGACCGAGCGAGCAGCTGACACGCCCTCCATGGCATCCACTCCAGCATCCTGTACCTGCACCCCAGTTAGCTAGCATGAGAGAGCTGCGCGGCATTATCGGACTTCAGCCGCCGCGAGGCTGATTCAGCCGCGTCGCGCAGCCATTCCGCCAGCTCGGGGTCCAACTCGCTCGCCCGTCCAAGCAGTTCCCTGGTCTCAGCTTCAAGCAGCCGGATGGTAGCAAGGGTCCGTTCGGCATGACCGTAAGTCACGGTGTATCTCCCTGTCCGCGAGCCGTTGCCTTAGCTGGCGGACACATACTTCCGGCGCCGGCACCAGATCCCTAGGGCCGTAGGTCCATGGCCTATGGCCGCAGGTCCCTGCGTGCATCCGTGCGAGCGCTCACGTCGATAGCGGCGGCTCGAGGACGCCCGCCGCGGGGCGGGCGCCTCGGCGTCAGCGGACGCGCTGCGCCCGGAGGGCGCCTCGGCGGAGCTTGCCTGCGTCATCCCGCAGGGGCTGGTCGGTGTACTCAATCGAGCGGGGCACCTTGTAGCGGGCGATCCGCTCGGCAGCAAAGGCCAGCAGTTCATCCTCGGACACGGTCTCCGCGTCGGCCTCGACGATCGCGTGAACGATATTGCCCATGTCGGCGTCCGGTAGGCCGATCACCGCGGCGGACCTTACCGCGGCGTGTTCGGCAAGCGCTGCCTCGACCTCGGCCGGGTAGACGTTGGCACCGCCGGTGAGGATCATGTCCTGCAGCCGGTCGCCGAGGTAAAGATAGCCGTCCTCATCAAGCCATCCCATGTCCCCGAGAGACTCCCACCCGCCAGGGAGCGTACGAGCCGTGGCGCCGACGTACCGGTACGTTGGCTCGGCGCGAAGGGAGTGCAGCCAGACCTCGCCTTGCTCGCCGGCCGGAAGCTCGTTGCCCTCCGCATCGCGGATCACGACTGTGCCAGGTGCCGGGCGGCCTACTGAACCGCGATGGGCGAGCCACTCCGTTCCGGTGATAATCGTGACCGCCTGCGCCTCGGTGCCGGCATACAACTCGAAGATGCGATCCGGGCCTAGCCAGTCGATCCATACCTGCTTGAGCCATTCCGGGCAGGGCTCGGCCAGGTGCCACACGGCCTGCAGCGACGACATGTCGTAGGCGTCTCGTACCTCGGCCAGGAGCCGCCAGATCCGCTTCATCATGGTCGGGACAAGGTAAACAGTGTCGCCGCGATAGTGATCGATGGCAGCGAGCGTGGCCTCAGCGTCGAAGCGAGGCAGGACCACCACATGGCTCCCTGCGAGCCAGGCCGAGCATGACCACACAATGGGGCCGTTGTGGTACAGCGGCGCGGGCATGACCATGCAGCCGCCCGGCACGCCGAACAGCGGCGGCGCATCCTCCTCGGTGGCGGCTGGATCGCCAGAGACGATCAGCTTGGGCCGACCGGTGGAGCCGCCCGATGTAGGTGCTTTCCAGGCAGGCGACGTGATGTCTGGCAACGGCCCGTCGGGCAGGGCCGGGTCAGGCTGGTACCCAGCCGGCACCGTCCGCCGTCCGGGAGCCAAGTGGGCAGGAACTCCGATGACGGCCGGCGGATCGGCTAGCTCGAGGATGGCGCTGAGCTCGGGCTCGGGCAGCCTGGCCGATACGGGCTGAGGGATGGCGCCAAGCTTCCAGCAGGCGGCCACAGCTACGAACCAGTCCGTTGAGTTCGGCAGCGCGATCGTGACCATGTCGCCGAGACCGACGCCTCCGGTGCCGAGGTCCCGAGCCAGGCGGTTGGCCGCCGACTCGAGCTGGGCTCTGGTGAGGCTGCGCTGGCCGCAGGTGACGGCAGGCCGATCGGGGTCGGCGTCGGCGAGGGCGGTCAGACGTCGGCTGAACGAGATCATGCCCATGACGAGGCCCGCACCCCCGGGTAGTTCTGGCGATCGGCTTATGGCGCTAGCTGATTATCGCAGTCATGTGCCAGTTTTCGGCTGGCGAGGTCTCGCCGCTTAGATCCCTTTGCGTTTGCAGTTTTCAGCGCTATTCGCGGAAAACTGCAAACGCAACCATGAGGCTGCTCGCTAGCCGGAACCGGACTGGAAAGAGCTCGCAACTGAGTAGGACAACTCTGGTCGCGCTGAGGCGCCGCCCTGAGAGTTGTCCCCATGATGCCGGATGATTCGCAGCCGCCACGGTGGCTTGTCCTGCTGCGCTGGGCCCTGCTCGGGCTCGCGATTCTCGCCTCGGCGGCAACGGCCCTGGTGTTCGGGTTCGCCGCTAACCTGTTTCTCCAGGGCTACTCAGGCGGCAACAACCCGGAAAGCGTCGCACCGCTGGCGTTCCCGATCGCCTTTGCCATTTATGCCTTTGTGGGCGTGCCCACAGCGCTGGTCTGCGCACTGGCCTGGGTGGGCTACTCCGCTGCTACCAGCAGGATCCGCCGGTCATCGAGGTGATGGGACGGACCGGCGCCAGCCAACCAGTCATGGGACGGCGACGAGCGGCCGGGGTATGTGGCGAGCCTAGGGTCCGTGAGTCAGCGTGACGGAACACGGCGCCCCGGCCTGGCTGGCGAGAATCAAGCGGATCTAGACGTCGGCCGGCTTGATCCACTGGGTTGCGTCCTGCCGGGGCAAAGCCGATAATGCGGTGCACTTGGGCGAGCGCGTCGAGTTGGCACGGCACACGGTGGAGGAACGGTGGCCAGCACTATCCCTCCGCAGCCGGACACAGTGGCGTTTACGGCCGGCTACCGGATCGCGGGGTACCGGCTTGGGGAGCAGATCGGCCGCGGCGGCATGGCCGTGGTGTTCAGCGCGCATGACGAGCGGCTGGAACGTCAGGTTGCGCTGAAGATCCTTTCGCCAGCGGTGGCCCAGGACGAGGTCTTCCGGAAACGCTTTATCGCCGAGTCACGCGCCGCTGCCGGGGTCGAGGATCCGCACATCATCCCCATCTATGAGGCCGGCGAGGCCGACGGGGTCCTGTTCATCGCCATGCGGCTGGTTCCCGGCGGTGACCTGCGGTCCCTGGTGGCCCAGCGCGGTCCGCTCGGACCCGCCCGCGCGGAGTGGATCTTGTCGGCGGTCGCGTCCGCGCTCGATGCCGCGCACGCCTCCGGCTTGGTGCACCGGGATGTTAAGCCGGCGAACATGCTGCTCGATGTGCGGCCTGGCCGACCTGACCATGTGTACCTGTCTGATTTCGGCGTGAGCAAGGCGTCCGTCAGCGCCGACGTGCTCACGACCGGCGGTCAGTTCCTCGGTACCGTCGACTACGCCGCCCCCGAGCAGATCCTCGGCAATCAGGTGGATGGCCGGACCGATCAGTACGCACTCGGCTGCGCTGCCTTCGAGCTGCTGTGCGGGCGTCCTCCGTATTCCGGCAAGCAGTGGCCGGCCGCCATGTACTCGCACCTATCTGGCCCGGCTCCGGTCGCGACGTCGCAGCGGCCGGACCTGCCTGCCGACGTCGACAGCGTGTTCGCCAGGGTCCTCGCGAAATCGCCTGCCGACCGGTATGAGAGCTGCCTGGAGTTTGCCGGGGCGCTGCGAGCCGCGCTTGGTCTTAAGCCTCTCGGCGCCGAGGGCCGTATAGCTGCGGGCGACGCCCACCCGGAGCTGGGCGGCGCAGAAGACACAGCCTCGGATCCGGTCGCTGCGGACCGGTCAGCCATCAGAATCACGGGCCGTGGCACTGTCGGCACGGACCCGCGGTCAACGTCGCAGCTAACCGTTGGAGCGAGCACCGCTCCAGCCGCGAGGCGCTCCCGGACGACGCTGGTCAGCGCGGCCGTGGCGGTCGCTCTGATCGCAGGGGTGGTGGCAGGCGTTCTGCTCGGCCGGGCCCACTCGCCGGCCTCGTTCGCCCGGTACCGGATCGCAGCGCAGTCTTACCCTGGTGGACTATCCATCAAGCAGCTGTGGACCCTGGCCGGCTCAGGCGGGTCCTTGCTCGACGTCAGCATGACCGTCAGCAACGCGTCAAGCAAGGCGGTCTACGCGCAGCTCGATGAGCCCATTCCGGCGGGCATCGCGAGCAGTCGGGGTTTGGTGACCTTCACCAGCGCCGTTACCCCGTTCGCAAAGAGCCCGCTGGCCGGCTGGGACCTGCGATTGCCAGCCCACGGTCACGCCGTCGTGAGCTACCGGGTGAATGAGCCGGCCAGCGGAGTGAGCGAACACCGGCTAGCGACATATGTCCAGGCGTATCACGCGGTGTCCACGCAGCAGGCGCTGGAACTGATCGCGCACTTCGGCCTGATGACGAGGGTGTGGATCAGGCCGCTCGAGCTCCACCTGAATGTTGGCCAGGCGCGACTGCTTACGGCTCACGGCCGGCTCTACAACGGCCATCTCGCACCGCGGGCTGACCTGGCCGGAGCAATGTGGACGACATCGAATCCCGCCGTGCTGGTCGTGGACAGCAGCGGGCGGGTGGTCGGCATCTCGCCTGGCACCGCGCTGGTGTGGGTGCAGATCGGCGGCATCCGAGAGCATGCGACCGTTGTAGTCAGCGGTTCGGGCGGCGCAGCCCAGGCACCGGCAGGCTATAGCCAGCCCCCGGTGCAGTCGTCTGCGTCGCCGTCGAGTTCAGGGTCACCATCACCGACGGCAACGTCCACTTCTGGGTCACCCTCACCAAGCCCGTCGCCCGGCGGTCCACAGACGCCCGGGACTTCGCCGGGAACGCAGCGGTCAGCGTAGGCGCCTACCGAGGTGCACAGGCCGGCGCCGACGGTAGCACCTGCGGTGCCGGGATCTCGCCGTCAGCGTCCAGCAGCGGCGCGGTCACCTCCAGAGTCTCGGGGTACTTGATCCCGGCTCCGGTATTGAGCGCGACGACACGCTCGTCTTCGCCGATCGCGCCGCGCTCGCGGAGCACTCGGATGGCCGCGACAGTCGCAGCGCCCTCCGGACAGACCAAAGCCCCCTCGGTGCTGGCGATCTCGCGCTGTGCAGCCAGCAACTGGGCATCGCTGACAGCGATCGCGCACCCGTTGGTGCTGTAGATAGCGTCAAGAATGAGGAAGTCGCCGAGCGCCTTCGGCACGTTAATGCCGAAGGCGACGGTAGAGGGGTCGGGCCACGGCGAGCTCTCGCGTACACCGGCCTCGAACGCCTTGACGATCGGGGCGCAGCCGGTGGCCTGGACCGCGACCAGGCGCGGCAACGGCCCGCTCATCCAGCCCAGCTCGAGCAGCTCAGTGAGCGCCTTATGGATGCCGATGATGCCAACGCCGCCGCCGGTCGGGTACACGATCACGTCCGGCATTGTCCAGCCAAGCTGCTCGACTATCTCCAAGCCCATCGTTTTCTTGCCCTCGAGCCGATACGGCTCCTTCAGTGTCGAAACCTCCTGATGGCCCTCGCGTCGCGCGATAGCGGCATTGATGATCCGGCCGCAATCGCCGATATGCCCGCGCACCAGGTAGAGCTCCGCGCCTGCCGAAGCCACCTCGCCCCGGCAGATGGCAGGCGCCTTCTCCGGCATAGCAATCAGCGCGTGAAGCCCGGCGCGAGCCGCGTAGAGCGCCCACGCCGCACCGGCGTTCCCATTCGTCGGCATGGCAATGCCACGCACCCCCAGCTCAGCTGCCCTGGAGACGCCTACGGCGGCACCGCGGGCCTTGAAGGATCCGGTGGGGATCGTCCCCTCGTCTTTCATCATCAGCCGGGGCACGCCGAGCCGCTGGCCTAGGCGCGGCAGCGCGAGCAGGGGTGTCATGCCCTCGCCCAGGCTCACGATGTTCTCCGCGCGCGACACCGGCAGCAGCTCGTGATAGCGCCACAGCGAGGCGTCACGGCCCGCGAACGCAGCCCGCGACGATTCGGCCGCGAGCCGGGCGAGGTCGTACTGCGCTAGCAGCGGCGAGCCACAGGCGCATACTCCCTGGACGACGTCTGCCTGGTAGCGGGTGCCACAGCGGGCACAACTCAGGTCGGTCAGGTATGAGAACACCAAACAGCCCCTTTCGACAGTGAGCTATGCGGCCGGGCTGGTGTCGATTCGCAATGCGGTACATCGCCCGTCGTTCAGCGGCGGGTAGTCGACTGAGCATGACGTCACGATGATGATCACATCTCTCAGAGCGAGGAAAGAGACCGCATCCCCAGGCCGGGACGCCGCCGGGCGGATCACGAGCCGACCATCGGGCTGCGGCCCGGAGTCCTGGAACAGATTCACCGGATCGGGCACTACAGGCAGTGATAGCCCGGCCGACTCAGCCGCGGCGAGGAAGTTATCCCGGCAGTTCGGGTGGCCAGGCAGCCCTCGCGCGGCGTACATCGCCTGGTCACAGGCCGGGAAGAGCATGTCGTGCACCCTGGGTGAGGTATCGCTGACCAGGCGCAGGATCGGCTCGCCGAGTTGATCGCGGAAGTCTTCGCCCACGGCCGGAAACAACCGCTCGCACCGGTCGCGGGTATGCCCGGGCGACAGCCACCGGCCATGATCGGTGGCGTCAACCGCCCACATGTCGCCGACCTGACGGCCCTCCACGTCCGTCACCGTGACCCGTTGATCACGCTTTGCGGCTACCGCGCAGCCGGACTGTGGTCCGACAACCACACTCCGGGCGATGGGATCCCTATTCACGCCCCCATCCTCCTATATCAGGCAAACCGCCCCAGCCTTGGGACGCCGCAGTTGCGCGCTGATCACGCTCTGCTTAGTGCGACTAGGACGGCTAGCCGACGCCGCCCGAGGCGGCTCCGATGGATCAATGCGACATCGGCTGGGTAAGCCCCGTGGCTGGAGGCCGCGGAGTGAGTCTGCAGTGAACGAGCTGGTCGCTGTCCTAGTCGCGGTGGCGGGTGCTATCACCTTCGGCGCGTCTGATGTCATCGAGCAGCGCGCCACGCACACGGTAGCGAAGCGGCCTCCGCTCGACGTGAGGCTTTTTGTTGATCTGGCGGTCAACCGGCTATGGCTGATCGGAATCACTGTCGATATTGCCGCTTCTGGAATGCAGGCGATCGCTCTGCACTTCGGACCGCTGGCCCTGGTACAGCCCATCCTTGTCTTGGACCTGCTGTTCGCGGCGGTCATAGCCGCCGCGATGGCCCGCCGACGGCCCGACCGGGTCATGGGCACGGGGGTCCTATGTTGCGCCGGCGGCCTGTCGCTGTTCCTGGTCGCAGCCAGACCGCAGTCCCCCGCAGTCAGGGTCGCGCCGACAATACTGCTGCCGCTCGGCATCGGCATCGCGGGAGCCATAGTCCTCTGCCTGGTCGCGTGGCGTGTCAGCCCACGGAGGTTCCTGCCACTGGCTACTGCCTTCGCCTGCGGCGCGATCTTCGGAGTAACGGCCTTCCTGCTCAAGGAGATGACGCAAACCATCGGCCTGGGTTTCAGCCCGCCTTCACAGCAGTGGCCGCTCTATGCGTTCGTCGTTGCCGAGCCGATCGGCTTCCTGCTCAACCAGAACGCATTCCAGGAGAGTTCCCTGATAGCCCCGGTCCTGGCAATCCGGACCGTCACCGACCCTCTGGTAGCGATCGGCATCGGCCTTATCTGGCTGCACGAGCAGATCGCCAGTAGCCCCGCCGCGATCGCAGCCGAAGTCGTGGGACTGATCATTATGTCCGGGGGTGTCCTAGCGCTCGCTTATCGGTCGCCTCATGTCGCGGGGCTAAGGTAACTGCGTGGATGAGCGACTCTGGTCGGCCTATGACGCGATGGGCCGCGACTATCAGGAGCGAGCGGCGGACAGCGCGTATAACGCGCACTACGACCGGCCGGCGGTCCTAGCCGCGCTGGGACCGGTCCGCGGCATGCGCGTCCTTGATGCCGCGTGCGGGCCAGGCCTCTACAGCCAGGAACTCCTTGCCCGCGGCGCCGTGGTGATGGCATTTGACGCCAGCCCGGTGATGGTGGACCTGGCCCGCACGCGGATCGCAGATCAAGCGCAGGTCGATCAGGCCGTCCTCGGCCAGCCACTGCCCTACCCCGATGGCGTGTTCGACGTGATCGTCTGCGCTCTGGCCATTCACTACGCCGACGACCGCGCAGTCGCCTTTGCCGAGTTCTGGCGCGTGCTGCGTCCTGGTGGCGCGCTAGTGGTATCCACCCAGCACCCGACCACGGACTGGCTGCGCAAGGGAGGATCCTATTTCGATGTGAGGCTGGAGACCGACGTCTGGCGCACGGAGGCGGGCGACCAGCCTGTGCGGTTCTGGCGCGAGCCGCTGAGCGCCCTGTGCGGCTATGCCACCGGCGCCGGATTCCTCATCGAGAAGGTCATCGAGCCCCTCCCTGCAGAAACGATGCGCGGGCTGTACCCCGATGATTACCAGAAGCTGACCACAGAGCCCGGATTCCTAATCCTCCGCCTCGTCAAGCCGCGCGATCCCATCGAGGCGATCCTTCCGATCCCGTAGCGGTCGGACGCCGAGGTCAGGCGGGCGTGGAGTCCCTGGCGAGGGTGGCTACCGACTGTGCAGGACGATCCGGCAGGACGCACACCCTTCCGGCGCTGAAGCCGGCTGACCCGATCCCGAACGCGGCGTTGAAGCGGTCGACGTTCACCAGCGTCAGCAGTGCGGTGATCTCGACCAGCTGCTTGTCGCTGAAGTGCTCCTTCGTCCGATCGAACAACTCGTCGGTGACCTCGACGGGCGTGCGCATCACCGCGACCGTGTAGTCCAGCGCCGCTTTCTCCTGATCGGTGAACAGATCGCTGGACTGGTAGCGCGGCAGGGCGAGCAGCTCCTCGTCAGTGAATCCGGAGTTGCGGCATATCTGCGAGCCGAGGTCGACGCAGAACTCGCATCCGATCATCTGCGCGCCCTTCAGCTCGACCAGGTTCCTGATCCGCTCGCTCACGGTCTTGCCCCCGCGGATCGCCCCGTTGAACCTGCCCATGCCCATCATCATCTTCGGCTGATGCGCCCAGATCTCGAAGGGCTCGAGCCCGTTGCCGGTCTGCGGCTCGCGGCCCGTTAGCTTTCTCATCATCCGGGGCCCGAACCTATAGACCAGCTTGACGGTCAGGCCGGCCCTTGCCTTGGGAACACCTTCGATACGCGCCATTCGGGGCACCTCCCGCTTCGATCAGCTGGCTTACCTAAGCCTCGCTTACCTGACACCGGGTGGCCAGGAGATGTGACATGGGAGCGCGGGCGCGGTCGCCTGGCGCACTTAACTCATGACGCTGAGGAGCTGCTCGCAGGCCCGCTTGCCCTTGCTACCCCGCCTAACCGCACGACTAACTAGCGGAACTTCTCCTGCTCGGCCACGACAGCAAGGTGACCGTCACGTCGGGGCTCGCCATGGAGCTACCCAGTCCTCGTCGAGCAGGTCCGGGCGCTGAAGCTCGGTGAGCATCAGCTGGACTGCGTCGCGCGCATCGCTGGTGAGCTCGTAGCACTGCTTCGCGGACACGCAGCGCTCAGGACCGAACTGCTGCGCCACGGAAACGATGACGTCAGAGAGCTGACTGAGCTCAGCAGCATCGCCGGAGGCGACCGGCAAGGGTTCTCCCTCAGGTCCCTCACCTAGCCGAGAGAACTGCTCGCCGAGCCAGCGAAACGGATCGGCCTTCAGCTCTGGATCCCAGACGCGCGGACATGGCTCGTTGCCAAGGAAGTGCGGATGGAAGTGCGCGACGCCGAAGCTGCCGGGCGAGTCGGTATGGCGGTCGAAGAGATCCGCTCGCCACAACGGCCGGTCCAGCGCGATGAGCTGCGCGGCCGACTCGCTACCACGACGAGCTTGCCCGGCAAGCTCGCGCAACTCGATCCGCACGCCGTGCTCCATTGAGGAATCTTGCAGGTCGATCTCAAACCAGTGCCGCACGATAACCGCAGTTCGCGACAGGGCGATTATGTGCTGCACGATGTCTCCAATGGCGTTCGGCGCCGGAGGAGGCCCCGCACCACCCGCGGCGCGGCGAACCCCGCGATGAACATGGCGAGCGGGAGAACGACCGCTACCAGAGGGTCGCGGATCGGCGTGAACTCGGCGTTCCCAGCTTTAATCTTGATATAACCGGCCGGAGACGCCAGCGAGACGCCTCCGCCGCCGCCACCACTTTGCGCGATCTCGCTGTGCCTGCGCCCATTCCCAGCGCCACCGCCGTAGCTGAAACCGACCCTGGCGACCGGGATGATAGTGATGCCCTCGCGGTCAACCGGGTTGCCGAACACAGCCGACACTGATGCCTGGCTTCCGAGCTTCTCTGCCAGACGCTCGAGGACCTCGGCTGCTGGCCCGGTCACGCTCGCTTCCGCCTGCTGCCGAGTCTCGGGGGTGATCTCTGGAACGCTCATGATCTATCCTTCCGGAGCGGCGTAGCCCTCCACGCTATGTCGGCTGCGCCGCCCGGCAACAGCCGCGTGCTCGCCTGACGACTGGGTCGGCTTTCAGTCAAGGAACTCCGTGCGCATGGCGGGGGCGGCATGGATGCAGACGAGTCGGGCCAGCCCGGGGCCAAGGTTGGTAAAGGCATGCGGCACACCAGGAGGGCCGATGACGATGTCGCCGGGCCCGCCGTCGATGGTCTCGTCGCCGACCCGGACCTGAACGTGGCCCTCGAGGATGATGAAGGTCTCGTCGTAAGGGTGATGGTGCAACTCGGGACCTTGGCCAGGCTCATTGTGCACGAGGAAGAACGACACTGACGACGGCCCGTGGGAACCGCCCTGGAAGGTACGGGAGACGTTATTGCCTGGCAAGTCCTGAGCATTCACGTGAAACATTGCTGACTGGCGCCCTTCGGGGACGGGATCGTGTGTAGAGGCACGCGGATCGCGGACTCCATAGTGTCGTCCGAGCTTTGTGACGGCAATGAACACCGACTACGACAACCGGGACGATCACGACCGCCCGCACTAACGCGCGCAAGACGCTGACCCCGGCCGGGTGGCCGTAAGCTCAGTCGGCCGCCGGGCCGCTGTGTTCGCGCTGCAGATAGCCAGCAGTCATTCCGCCGTCCACCAGGAGCGTGGTTCCGGTGATGAAATCAGTCTCCTGGCTGGCGTAGAACACAGCCGCCGCAGCGACATCGCTGGCGCTGCCCAGCCGGCCGATCGGAGGCAGCAGCCAGTCGCCTTCCTCCGGGCTGTCTGCCTCGCCCGGAGCGGCCATGTGCCGCATGCCCGGCCAGATGTCGCCGGGGCACAGCACATTCGAGCGCACGCCGTCCGGTCCCCCGTCCAGCGCGAGCATCTTCCCCATCATGATCACGGCGGCCTTGGTGACCGAGTAAAGGCCGATTGTCTGTTCTCCCCAGACTCCGGCATCCGAGGCGATGTGGATCATGCAGCCACGTCGGCGGGCCAGGTGCGGATAAGCATTCTGGGCGTAAAGGAGATAGCCGCGTACGTTCACGTCCATGACGCGCTCGTAGTCCGCCAGGGGCGTGTCGATCAGCCGGGCGCTCACCCCGATGCCGGCATTGTTTACCAGCACATCCAGGCCCTCGAGGTGCTCAACCGCTGCGTCGACCGACAAGGCGACTGCATCGGGGTCAGCGGCATCTGCGGGCAGGAACCGCGCCTGCGGCCCTAGTCGCTGCTCGGCGTGCATGCCAAGGTCGCCGTCGCGGCCGGTGATGACAACCCGGGCTCCCTCGCGCAGGAAACGCTCAGCGATCGCCAGGCCAAGGCCGGTAGTTCCGCCGGTAACTAGCGCGCATTTCCCCTCGAGCAATGCCATGTCGGCGAGTCTAGAAGTACGGCCGAAAGCGTCCGAGGGAGCCATGACCGACGCTGACAGCCGCGCGCCGGGTTGGCGAGCCGAGAGGCGGGTAACACCGCAAGTGACGTCGTGGGCCAGGCAATTCTGCTCACGGCTCTCTACTGTCTCCAGTGTCTCTAGTGTCACAAAGCCCAGGCTGACGCGATGAAACGCCTTATTGCTCCCTTTGCGGCCGCCACCATGCTCCTTGCGGTGGCGGGTTGCAGTGGGTCCGACGCTCCTCCCCGCCCGACCAACGCCGCGGCGACGTACCTGGCGAACAACAAATCGGAGATCGCCTTCGTGCAGTGGCGGACCACGACCGGCGGCCAGGTGACGGGTACGCTGACGGCCGATAACATCGGCGGCGCGGCGCCAGCGGCGTCACTCTCGGTGAACAGCGTGCCGTTCACCGGAACGGTCCATGGCAACTCGGTCAACCTGACCTTCGGTCATGGGCTGTTCCTGCGAAGCCATGCCAGCGGGAGGCTAACGGGCGGCACCATGACGCTGGCTGTCCCTTACGCCGATGGAACAGTCCGCTCGACGACGTTCACGCAGTCAAGCCGTTCCAAATATGATCACGCCGTCGCGGCGATGAGCCGGAGCGCTCAGCAAGAGAACCTGCTGGCCGCGCAGGGGGGCAGCCATCCGTCCGCGAACAGCAGGGCTGTCCAGCGCAATACGCACATGGACCTCGCATCGCTCTACCAAGCCTCCAGTCTCGCACCACAGGCAAAGCTCACTAAGGACGTGAACCACTTCGCCAGCGACACCGCGACTGCGCGATCTCGCCTGGCCAAGGAGAGGCAGGACGCCTCGCTCGACAACCACTACTGCGCCGCCACCTCGACAGTCGTCGGGGATTCCCAGGGAGTGCATGGCTCGGTGCTGGCGGTACACGGTGATATTGAGTCACTGAACGCGGACATCACGGCGATCCAGATGGACATCCGGTCGGTGAACGCCGACCTGCGCCGCGAGAGCAAGGCCGGAGTGTCCGGGCCGACGTCAGCCCCGGCGCTGATCGCGAACGCCAAGTCCAGCATGGCGCAGGCCATCGCGAGCGCGAACTCCTACATCGGTCAGGTCAACGTCATCAACAATCAGGCCAGCGTCGTTGCTAACCACATGGCCACCGGCAAGTGCTCGGGGCCAGGGCAAACTGCACCGACGCCGCCGATCGGGCAGATCAAGTAGGTCAGGTAGCTCGGACCTCGACAACAGGCGTGACTCCGGAGCATGCTGTTGCTTGTCATTCAGCAAAAGCAGCGCCCCGTGCTGGTTTAACGCGGCGCCGCAACCGCGAAGGAGCGGCATGACTCTTCGGCGAGGATTCCCAGTTTTAGTAGCCATCTTGACCGCGGCAGGTTTCCTTTCGGCAGCTGCGGCTGCGTCGGCGGCCACGTCAGCGAAGAAGCCCATGACCCGCATCCCCGGCAGCTACCTGCCGATCCGCGCGACCAAGACCGGCCAGTTGTCGACCAGTCGCATGAGCGTCGAAGTGGTGATGCCGCCGGGAAACGAGGCGGGCCTCAACTCCCTGCTTAAGACCCTCTACACGCCAGGGACCGCTAACTACGGCCACTGGCTCGCTGCGGGCCAGTTCGACGCTCGGTTCGCGCCATCGCAGGCCACGGTGCGTGCGGTGACCGCGTACTTGCGGAGCGAGGGGCTGACGGTGCAGCGAACCGCGACGCCCTTCCTGCTTCGTGCGACCGGGAGCAGCACTCGCGTCGATTCCGCTTTCGCAACCACTATTGACAAGTACCGCAATGCGCAGGGCAAGAGCTTCTACTCCAACAACACTCCGGCTTCGGTGCCCACAACCCTTGCCTCGCGCGTGCTCGGCGTAGTCGGGCTTACCAACACGGTCCGGCTGCAACCGGCGTATCAGGTCACCGCGGCCAGTTCGACCCGACATGGACACGGCAGCGGCGAGCCGGCCTGTGAGATCCCGTATCCGACCACTCTGGCTCAGCTCGAAGCGATCCCCGCCAACGGACCGTTCAACGGCTACGGCGGCGGTCCGGGCTGCAGTGGCCTGACCCCGTCGCAGACCAACAGCATCTACAACGCCCCCAACGCAGGACCGAGCGCCAAGGGCGCCGGTGCCAACGTGGCCGTGTTTGAGCTCTCTGCCTACAACCACCAGGACATCAACACGTGGGCGCAGACGTTCTACGGCCGGCGCTACCACCCCCGCCTCGTGGACATCAATGTCGACGGCGGTCCGCTGGCTCCGAATACCTCGCTGTGCCCGACCGGAGACACGTGTTTCTACGGCTACGGCGGTGACATCGAGGTCGAGGCCGACATCGAACAGGATCTGACGATCGCGCCGGACACCAACTCCGTCCTCGTGTACAACGCGCCCAATGACGAGACCGGCCAGACCGAGCTAGACGAGTACGCCACAATCGCCAACCAGGACAGGGCCGACTCCATCAGCTCGAGCTGGGCGCTGTGCGAGCCGGATGCGGGCCTTGGCTATGCCGAAGCCGAGAACCTCATCTTCGAGCAGATGGCGGCCCAGGGCCAGAGCATGTTCTCGTCGGCCGGCGACACCGGTGCCTTCGAGTGCATCCGAGACGGCACCTTCAGCGACCACGCTCCGCTCGAGACCCTGGACCCGGGCAGCCAGCCCTGGGTGACCAGCACCGGCGGGACCTCGTTCGGGACATTCGACCCGGGCAGCAATGCCAACCCGAGATATCCGTCCGGGACCGAGGAAGTGTGGAACACGCTCGACGTCTGCAGCGGGAACAACTCATCGACGGCCAGCTCAACCGGCATCGTTAACTGCAACACTTACGGTGCGGGTGGCGGTGGTCACAGCATCTTCTGGCCGATGCCGAACTACCAGCGAGGACCTGGGGTCGTTAACCCCTACACGGTCTACGGCTCGAGCAACTGCTCTCTCGCCGCGGCAGGCCAAGCGTGCCGAGAGGTGCCGGACATCTCGGCTAACTCCGACCCCCTCACTGGTTATGCCGAGTACTGCACCGGGTCGAGCTACGTCTCGCCCAACCCAACCGGCATCGACTATAAGAGCGCCTGCTACGGGATGACCCCCACCCCAGGTGCTCCCGGCTGGTTCCACATCGGCGGTACCAGCCTGTCCGCGCCGCTCTTGGCAGCCCTCTTCACTGATCGGGACGCTTTCGAGGGCCATCGCGCCGGGAACGCCAACTATCTCCTCTATGCACTTTTCGACAACCCATCCACGCGTGCCGCCGACTTCCACGACATCACCGGCTTCCACCAGGTCAGCAACAACAACGGCTACTACCCGGTGACCCCCGGCTTCGACGAGGCAACCGGAATCGGCACGCCGAACTTCACCGGTCTGATCACCGGCAGAGCTACCCCGTAAACCGTCAGCAAGGCGGCCACCGCTCCGTTAGAAGGAGGCCAGCTCGAGTTACCCTTCGGGCGCCGGCGCTGGGCAGTTATGTGCCGGCGCCCGAAGTGGTATGGCGGAAACCCTAACGACATTGCGGCCAGATCATGTGCTGGCGCGTGGCATCCTGTAAGCGCTATGCACACCTACGGCAGCGCAGTCCCGGCCCAGCTGGCGGCCCCTCACATGGCCTTCGGCGGCGGCGGGATTGGCGGGTTGATCATCCACCTGTTCATCTGGCACTTGATCTGGCGCCTGATGTTCTATGTGTGGCATATCCACACCTTCGGCCCGTTTATCTTCTTCGCGATAATCGCAGCCTTCATCGCCTACGGCATCTGGCGCCGGAAGGGCGGCCGGCGCCGCGGCGGATCCGTCGGCTACGGCACCGGCTCCGGGCCCAGGGACTGGTGAGCCCGTGCCCGTGCCGCAGGCGGTCTTAAGCGCGTGGCCCGTCGCCGTGACGGCTTCGCCCTTGCCTGC
>Ga0335075_10006324_pt1 | contig 18295 bp, 16 predicted proteins | sample Lox_Sample_24_FD_206723 | JGI IMG/M metagenome (GOLD analysis project Ga0335075, IMG submission 206723) | Soil microbial communities from Loxahatchee National Wildlife Refuge, Florida, United States - Lox_Sample_2.4 | ecosystem: Environmental > Terrestrial > Soil > Wetlands | place: USA... | reverse complement strand
CCGCAGACCGTCGCAGACTGCCCGGACTGGGAGGACAACCGGATCCTGGATCTGGCGGCGGCGGTAGGCGCGTTCCTGATCATCTCTGCCGACGCTGACCTCACGAGCATGTCGCCCTGGCGGGGCCGGCCAATCATCGAGCCGTCGCAGTTCGCGTCGATGGTTGACGCCTCCCGCCGGGCACGCAGACGACGGCGGTGAGAACTGCCGCACCCTTACGGTCAACGCCAGACAGGGTTGAACTGGGTCCCGGGTTCAAATCCCGCCCCCGCTACCAGCCAGGTAGGTGCAGGTCAGAGCCGGATCGCCAACAGATGGCGACCCGGCTCTTGATCGTTTGACCGTGGTTTGACCGTGCGAGCGGACGCGATCACGTGTTCATTCGCGTCACCGCGCGGCAGTTGGTAGCCGATGGGCGGGCGGTCTGCTCGCGGCGCTGGGTAAGGAAGCAGAACAGCAGCAGCGGCACCTGCTGGTGCTAGCGGAGCATGACCTCGGCGAGCTTCGCGTAACCGTCGAGCTTGCCCTCCAGTTGGGCCAGGTGGCTCCTGCCGGTGTCGTACTCGAGCATGAACGCAATCGGCCCGCCGCATTCGGCCCAGACGCCAGCCCCGTCCGGCTGCGGGACCGACGCAAGCGCAGACAGACTGATCGGGTACTGGTAGAAGAGCTCGGCGGTGCGGCTCTCGGTCAGCCAGGTCCGCAGTTCCCCGGCGCCTTGGCGGGCGTGGGCGGCAAGTGCGACGAAGAACCAGTTGGTCCCGATCATGTGGGCGAGTCGCTGAGAGCGCTGCAGCGCGACCTGCCGTCCGGCGCGCACCTGCGGCAGCCATTTCCTGTCATCGCGGTCCTCAGCGCCCAAGAGCGCGGCGCCGAGCGGGCCAAGCAGAAAGTGCCACGGCGCCGCCCCGGTCGCCCGGTGCGGCCGGAAGCGGTTCAGCGCGCCGAGCCGTGCGAGCGCATCAAGCCGGTGGCGCGCGGTGATGATGTTGTCGAACGCGAGCGCGGCGACTTGGTCCGTGGTCAGTACTCGGTGCTCGGCCACGGTGCGGACTAGATAGCGGTCGCGCTCGGTCAGCCGGGCCGCTGCCTTAAGCACCGCCTGGTCGTCGGCCGCACCGCCACGTGCGCGCCGCGCGACACAAGATTGTGATGCCATCAGTCATCAGTCCCGGTTCGGTGCCTCGAGTACATTCGGTCGCTGTCCAGCGACTTCGCCTGAGTGCAGCCGGGCAGGTGCGTCGGTCGTTCTGGGCGTCCGGGGCACTATCCGGGCGGCCGTCCGGTCCGCCAGCCAGGGCAATCGACGGTGTTCAGTCAAGTCGGTCAACTCCAATGAAGAAAACCGGATGCTGGGAGTGGTTTTCACGCGCGGAGTCGAGATCGTGTGAACCTGCGTCAGTCTGGACCCGCCGAATCCGGCGGCATCGAGATGCCGGTGGGCCCGGTGCTGTCACGGCCGGACTGCAGGAGAGTTCCTTTAGATAGAAATCCGGCTTCGGTGCCAGTTTTTGACACAGGCACGCGAATCTGGTGCCACGCCCGGATCCATTCGCATCGTTGCCAGGACGGTGCCCGGTGTCGAGACTGGTTGATCCCGCCGACGAGAGGATGCGTACTTCAGGACTGCGCGCCGCACGCGGAGCCCGCACGCGGAGCCCGCACGAGATCAAGATTCTGTGACACGCGGTCGCAGCAGCAGTCCGGCCGTGCCTCGGTAGGCTCACGGCGTGGCAGAACCTCGGAGGGTGCTCATCGCCTGGGACGTCAGCGCCCATGGCATCTGGTGGGTACTCACCAAAGAGGAGATGGAAGCCCCAGCCCCGCCTGGCTCGTGGTCCGGAAGCCCGCCTTCCGACTTGCCCCACCGCCCCAAGCCGTGGAGCGACCGGCTGAGCGGCGATCTGCTCCGCGAGCTGCAAGAGTGGAACGATGCCTGGGACGTCCAGAGCCCCGATTCTGAGGCACTGGATGAGTGCGGCCGCGAGCTGGCAGTCCGAGTCCAGGATGAGCTGGGCACTGTCGGCTGGGAGGTGCTGTATCAGATGGGTGATCGCGTGTACCGGGTGCATCCCCGCGGAAGCTGGCCAATGGCAACCTGGGAGCACGAACTGCTGGGCTACCAGCCCAGGATTCCACCGTCTTCCGAGCACCCAGCCCGCTAAGAGTGACAACTCAAGTGGAAGGAGGGTCAGGCTCAGTCGTACTTCCGGGCGGTGCAACCGGTGGCGCGTGTCATTGATCGCCCGACGCAAGTCACGCTGATCGTGATCGGCAGCCAGCAAGCCCCGCTGAACACGCCAACCCGCGAGTCTGCTGGCGTCCGCGCACTCGGGACGCTGCCAGGACAGCTTCGCTCCTGGTGCGGGCTCCTGGGCCAGGGTCGCTCAGCCGAGCTGCAGATGATCGCTCCGAATGGCCGTTGTTACCGTTGAGCTGTGCCGCACGTGGACCCCGAAGATGACAGCATCGAGCGCTTCATCGTCTGTCATTACCGTTATGACCCGCAGCGCCGGGAGCGAAGGCATGTGGTGGTAGCCGCGTTCGACAGCGAGCGGGAGTTCCAGGCGTGCTTCGACAGCCTGCAGGTGGAGATCAACCGCCGCCGGGGGACTGGCGAGCCTGTCGATGCCCGTGAGCACGCCTCGGGCCGGATCTACGAGCCCGGCTACTTGCGCCGGGCGGCCAACGGGCACTTGGTGATGCGAGCCCTCAGGCACGGGGCTGCGGGGCCGTGGATCGATGAGCTGGAGCTGCCCACAAATATGTCCGTAAGCCGAGCGGAGCGCCAACCGCAATAGCCTGGCGCGCGATGCCGTTGGCGGCACCGGCCTCGAGGTCGACGCTCATTCTCGCGAGACCGGACTCGACTCGCTGTGCCCTGCAGCTACCGCCGCCTGGCCTCTATTGGCGGCGGGCTGAGTTGTTTTACCTGCTGGTCGGATCAGGCTCGCGTAGTTCCCGTGCCTCAGCGCGGGTGAACAGCGCCTCCATCTTGCCGCCGCGACATCGTCCACATGCACAACGGGTCCTATGTTCATAGTGACCGGCGCCTTGCTGCGGATATCGGCGGCGAGCTCAACCTTGCCCGACTGGCCTGAAGCTGTGTCGGTCACCCACGACCGGGCGAAATGATCACTGCAGACGTCCACTCGGACCGCGGTGCCGTTCTGCTCATATGCGGACTTGATCGCGGTGACTCCGTCGCCGAAGTCTGTGCGCTCCGCCGAGGTGACAGGTCGATGTCCTCGCTCGGGCGGGTCAGAAAGCCGTGCGCCTGAACGGCGTAGCCGCCGGCAAAGCGCGAACCCGAGGCTGGACGCGGCACGCAACGCGACTTGCGCGAGGCGTTCGTGGAAGGCGCTCACCTACGCCGCACGACTGAGGCTAGGGAACCGGTCCTCCCACAGCGCGCGTACCCGCGGCGGCAAGACCAGTTGTGGCCACAGGTGCATCAGGACCTGGGCGTTGAGGAACCGGCGCAGATCCTCCACGTGCATGCTCTCCCTGATGACCCGCATGTATAGCAGCCGCAAGTCGCTGAAGTCGTCCAGGTTGTACAGCCGGCGGGGCCCCCAGTCCAAATGACCGGGCAGCTCTACCACCCCGCCGGCCGGACCGGTGAGTTCCTCGAGGGTGTCAGGAACCGTGTAGGGCCGAACTGCGGCATATCCCATGGCGCTCATGCTCTCAGTGTCCCTCTGCCGATGCTGGACGGAGTTCACGGTGACGCGACCGCGGATCCGGGACAGCGCATCCAGGGCCGTTTCGTCGGCTTCGGGGAGGGTGTGCAGGTACTTCTCGGTGGTGGCAATACTTCCGTGACCAAGCCGTTCCTTGACGACTTGAAGATCGGCGCCACCAGCGAGCAGCCAAGAGGCATGTGCGTGGCGAAGGTCATGAATGCGCACTCGGATACCCAGGCCAGATGCTTGCACGGCAGGCTCCCAGACCTGGCGTCGGAACCAGTCCGCCGGGATGTGCCCGTCGGTTTCACGGGAGCGGCTGCGGCGAGGATCGTCCTTGCCAGCCGCCCGCCGTCGTGCCCGGTAGGCCGCGTAGGCGCCCCTGCAGCTCTCGCAGCGGCATTTCTCGGCGGCGTATGCGCTCAGAGTGCCGTGCCGGTACCGGCGTCCCTTGTCGTTCGGTTTGGTTAGCCCGAGCCCTCCGCGAACTGATGCGGTAGCCGACGGTGTGGCCGCGGTGCTATCGGTTGGGACGGGAAACAGGAGATCGTCGCTGCCCTGAGACACGATCGGTGACGTGAGCACGGAGCTTGCGGACAATCTGCGTGCTGAGCTTGAGCCGACGGTACTCCTTGTCCTTGGGGTACTCCTTGGCAAGGAAGCGCCCGCCATCAGGGTGAAACTTGGGGTTGACCTCGATGACCGCTCGGCTGACCGTCAGGATGGCGGTGAGCAGGTCTAGGCCCCGGACCCGCAGCTCGGACAGCTCGCCCCAGCGCAGGCCGCTCTCGATCGCGGTTTCTACCATCAACCGCGCCGTCGCATCTGACAGCGCCTGGTACACCAGGTCGAACTGGTTAGGGGTGATGATCGTGCGCGGCCTCACCGGCACCGTCGGCGTCTTGACGCCCTGGCATGGGTGCAAGAACGTCACCTGGTCGTTCAGCAGGCCTGATCGCCGGGAGACGGCGGTCGGGCCTGTTGGCCGTTTGTTAGTGGTTCGTTGGCGGAACGTGACCTTCGAGCGCGGCAGTTGGCGGTCGGAAGCGTGTGAAAGGCGGCAGCGACCCCAAGTCGCCATCGCCGGCAACTCCACGGCGGCAATCCCTGGCACGCACACCCGGCCATATCGCCGACACGCACGAGCGAGGAGGTGCGTCAGGCGTGAGCGCTGCTGAAGGTTGTGCTCCGCGTCCACGCCTTGGCCTGCGACCACTGCCACCAGTCTGCTGGCTCGCACTCACGCTCCGCGCCGAGGTCCGGATGAGCCCATCCGACTGACGGCAGGTCATAAAGCATCGCCGCGAGGCTGGAGCACACGACGTGTCCTGGCAGCACGTTGTGATTGCTCGGCCACTGCCACAACGGATTGATCAGCGTGGACAGGTCCTCGACCCGGCATGCATCCAGTGCGTCCTCGGCTATGCCCACCCAGTCGTAGCTGATGCCGAGCGACTTTGCGGCGCTGGCCAGGAAGGACGTCAGTTGGCCGCTCGCGTTGGGCTTGGGCTGGTCGTGGTTGGACATCGTGAGGGAAGCTGACAAGTAGGGGCTGCAGTCGACCGCGCCAACGCCGCCCGGCTGACCTTGGATTCCCATCCATCGGCCCATGCTGTCCTGGTGAGTGACGATCACGACATGGTTGGCAACAGCTGGTTTCCCCACCAGCGCCTCTCCCGCGCGGATGAGATTCTGGACGAGGCTATTGCCGGTCCACACCGCTAGTACGTCGCCGGGCCCGGCAGCCATGTTCGACATGACGATTCCTTTCTGTGCCTTCTCGGAGTCGGGAGACTTTCATCGGCCGGCGGCCATCGGGACCAAGCTCCGTCCGCCAGGGCGTGCCGATTGCTGGCTGAGAGCCGTCGAGACGGCGTCAGATACATGCCGTTGGCTGCTGGACGGGCCTTCACCTGCCAGAGGACCGCTGCTGACGGCTCTTGGGGCGACCGGGTGGGCCAGGCTAGCCAGGCAGACCGCTGTTACCAACTCGTTATGTGATGAGGTGTATCTGCGCGGAGCCCCGCGACTCTGCGCGTGCATGGTGGCGGATCGCTATCTCTGCGGGCTGGACGTCCCTTTCTTCCCGCCACACCATGAGATGGCATAGCAATCGCGGGAGCTAATCATGCGGTGGTACTTCGAGCCACGTCGCGAGCAGGAGCCTGACGACGACGAAGAAGCGAGCCCAGGCCTCGCAAGCTTTCCCGCGGCATTACTGCAGAGGCACGGCGCCGCAGTACTTGATCCTCCGCAGGCCGCTGTGGTTTACGGCTGGCCTGCACCACAGTCCACGGTTTACCGGACGAGAACTCTCCTCGTCCCACCTGAGCTCCTGCAAGAGGAGCAGGTCCATCGGGCCATCAGGAACGCGCTCAGCGAGATCGGACTCGACCTCGTTGTTCCGGAGCGGGAGGGTACCGACGACCTCCGTCCAGGGCTGCCAGTGACCGTCGTGCTGGTTCCGCGCGCCCCTGCGGGCGGGATGTCTGCGCGCCCGGTGGTGGTCGATGCCTGGACGGCGCTGCAGACGCTACGCGCGGCCGCCTCGTCGCCGCAGCAAGCCGGACTAACCGTCGAGGCAGTCGCCCAGATCGGGCTGGAGCACCTGCTAGTCGGCTCAGCGATCACCGGTAGTCCGGCCAGTGAGGGTGGCGGCGTCACCGGTAGTCCGGCCAGTGAGGGTGGCGGCGTAACAGGCCCGGCGAGCACGGACTCCTATCTTTACGGCGGTTGGGACGCCCGGACTCCTGTGGACATGTTCATGGACGCGCCGCCGCGACAGTCTCAAGGTCGCTGCGCGGAACGCTTTGGCCGACGTCCGGTAATCGCTGTACTAGACACCGGTATCCGAGAACACCGGTGGCTGGGCGTGCACAAGGACCCAGTGGCACCTGGTGGCTACGGGACGGACCCCGACGGATTCGTTGCCGTAGATCTGGCCATGCAGAACCTCATTCATGCCAATGGCCAGCTAGCTGCGGGCGCCGGTGACCGGCCGCGCCATCTGATCAGGTATCCGTGGGACCAGCCGCTCACGGCGAATCATCTCATCGGCGAGCTAGATACCGATACCGGCCATGGCACCTTCATAGCCGGGATCGTGCGGCAGTCGATACCTGACGCGCAGGTACTGGCCGTGCGGATCATGCACAGTGACGGCATCGTGTATGAGGGCGACCTGCTGTACGCCCTGGGCCTTCTTGCGAACCGCATAGCAGCGGCCCAAAGCGGCGACATGACCCTCATGGTCGACCTAGTTTCCCTGTCACTAGGTTATTTCAGCGAGACGCAGGCGGACCGCGCCTATACCTTCGCGCTCTGGCAAGCGATCGAACCGCTCCTCGATATGGGCGTCGCGGTGGTTGCTGCGGCGGGTAACTTCGCCACTAGACGGAGGTTTTATCCGGCCGCGTTCGCCGACCTGCTGGCGCCGCGCGGGGTTCCGCTGATCAGCGTCGGCGCGCTGAACCCTAACGGCTCAAAAGCGCTGTTCAGCGATGGCGGCGGGTGGGTAAGGGCTTGGGCGACCGGCGCTGCCGTAATCAGCACATTTCCAACGGACGTCGACGGCAGTCGTGATCCGGAGGTGAGAATTCCCGTCGTCGTCCCGCCGGGCGTGCCGGTGCCAGGTGAGCGCGCGGCGCTCGATCCGGATGACTATTCGGGCGGGTTCGCGGCTTGGAGCGGGACGTCGTTCTCCGGGCCTGCCATCGCGGGCGTCGTAGCAGCCGAGTTGCTGGCGGGAGCCGAGTCGGGCGGCGGCCTGTCGCTGGCTAACTCCGGCGCGGACGCTGCGGTCAACCGGATCGCACACGCGCTCGGGAACCTGGGCTGGGCGGGTTGATGTCCATGGAGTCCCGTGAAACCGTCGCCGTGCAGATCGGGCAGCCGGCTCGGGCAGAACGGATCGCCGGGCTGTTGCAGGCGGCCAGAGAGGGACAGCAAGATGCCGTCGGCCAGCTCGTGACCGAACTCAGCCCCCTGTTGTGGCAGGTAGCCAGGGCGGCCGGGCTCAGCACGGGAGATGCCGAGGACGTGCTGCAGACGGCGTGGCTGCGGTTGCTCGATCACTTGGGTGACATTCACGCTGCGGGCGCGCTCACCGCCTGGCTGGTTACCACGACGCGCCGAGAAGCATGGCGGGTACGCGCAGTTGCGCGCAGGCAGGTTCCTTCGGACACCGAATGGCTCGACGCGGTGCCTGACTCGGCCCCCGGTGCCGAGGAACTGGCCGTTACTCACGAGCAGCGGCGTCAGCTCTGGGCCGCGCTCGGGAGACTGCCCGAGCGGTGTCAGGAGCTGCTGCGGATCGTCGCGTTCGTACCGCGCCCGGACTACGACGTGGTCGCTGCCGAACTTGGCATGCCGCGCGGAAGCATCGGCCCGACCCGAGGCCGGTGCCTCGCCAAGCTTCGCGAGCTGCTCAGCAGCGGCGCGGAAGGGACCTTCGAGTGACAAACCCAGAAGCACGCAGGCGGTCGACGGCGAATGAGCCGATGGACGAGGGTGACTTTGCCCTCCTCCACGACATACGCGAGATGTTTCTGGCTGTCGATCCCATGCCGGCAAGCCTTCCGGAGCGGATCCGTTTCTCGCTCGCTCTCCGCGAGCTTGAATTCGAAGTCGCCCGACTTTCCGCTGAGGAGGACGAGGGCCTACTCGTCGCGCGCGGTGCTGAGCAGAGCCGGACGGTCACTTTCGACAGCGACAGCCTGACGATCATGATCAGGATCGACTTGAACTGCGACGGTACTGCCCGGCTCGATGGCTGGATGGCTCCGCCGCAACGGCGCGTTGTGGACCTACGGATTGGTTCCGACCAGCTTACGGTCGACGCAGACGAACGTGGACGGTTCGTTTTCAGCCGGGTTCCTCGCGGCAGCGCCCAGCTGGTTGTCCGCGCCCAGCCCGGACAACCAGGATGCGGGCGGGCGGTAGTTACGCCAGCGCTTATCCTCTGAAGCCCGGACAACAGGGGGCGCCAGACGAATGTCCAGCTCTCCGGGGCGTTCGGCTCCGCCGTTAGGATCGCTCGGCCAAGCGGAGAACCTGGCCCGCGCCGCTCATGAACGCGCCGTGAAGGCCGGGGCGTCGTGGCGACCCGCGGTCGCGGCGCGTCACATCCGGTCGGGCCTGCTGGCGCTCGGCTGGGCAGACGACGACGGACTGCCGGACAGGGCCGACGTTACTGACGAACAGCGGGCCATGGTCGCAAGGTTGCTGATGAGCTTGGCCCACTACGAGGCGGAGCAGGGCCGTACCGCACAAGGGTTGCGTCTCCTGGACCGAGCCGAGCCGCTGACCGCCGCAGCCGATAAGGGGGTCCTTCTGCTCCAACGTGGCCTGCTGTCCATGCGGACCTGGCGCGATCGTGACGCCCTGCAGCTGTTTGACCAAGCGGTGAACCTGCTGCAGGACTATCCGGACCCGGCCTATTTCGCGCGAACCCTGCTCAACCGCAGCTTCTCACGCCTCAACACCGGTGACGTCGGCAACGCCCGCGCCGACGCGGCCTGGTGTCTGCGATTTTCCGCGGACAATGGACTAGATCTCCTCGCCGCCAAGGCAATGCACAACCTGGGCTTCTGCAACCTGCTTGAGGGTGACCTGCCTGGGGCGCTGCGTTGCTTCAGCACGGCTGCGGAGGGCTATCGGTTGACGGCGCCGAGCGCCCTGCCAGTGCTAGCGATGGATAAAGCCCGCGCACTTCTCGCCGCGGGTCTGGCGCTTGATGCCGCCCGTGAGTTGGACAGCGCAATCGCCTCGTTCCGGCGGCAACGGCTTGACCAGGATCATGCCGACGCGGCGCTGGCGCGCTCCCAGGCCGCCCTGGCGTTAGGCGATCTCACAGGTGCGCGTCGCTGGGCGGTTGCTGCGCGGCGGCGCTTTAACCGCAGGGCCAATCACGCATGCGCCGCCATAGCTGAGCTCACCTGGCTTCGAGCGCGAGCGATGTCACGTAGCCGGCCAGCACGTATAGCGGCAGAGGGCCTGGCAATCGCCGACCGGCTGCACAGCTGCGGACTCCGGAGCGATGCGGCAATGGCTGAATTGGTTGCCGCCCGCGCGTTGCTAGCGGTCGGGCGCCTCGACGAGGCTCGGCGATGTATCGCGGCAGTGCCCCGCGTCGGTCCAGCGATGTCACTCGAGCTCGGCTTGTTGCGCAGGCTCGCCCTAGCTGAGCTCGCGCGGGAGGAAGGACGCACCGGGCCGGCGCTCTCGCAGCTCCGGGCAGGCCTGGCAATGGTGCACGCGCGCCGCGGCCGCCTTGGCAGCCTCGACCTTCAGACCGGGGCCGCGGCACTTGGCACTGAGCTCGCGGATGCTGGCCTGCGACTAGCGCTAGACCGCGCGTCGGCACCACTGGTGTTCGCCTGGCTTGAGCGCTCTCGAGCACAGGCGTTCCGGGTCAGGCCGGTCCGGCCCCCGGCCGACCCTGAGGTCGCGGAGGTGCTCGCTGAGCTGCGTCAGCTCATGCGCCTCATCCGGACGGCGGAGCTGAACGGCGTCCATGACCCGGCCAACACAGCCAGGCGCGCGCAATTGCAGCGCCAGATCAGGGAGCGCGCATGGGAAACTGGCGGCCTGGGCGAGGAGGCCAGCCGAGCGACGACCAGCGACATCATGGCCGAACTTAACCAGAGCAAACAGAGCATGATCAGCATGCTGGTCCAGGATGGCCGGTTGCTCGCTGTGGTGCTGGCGAAGGGCTCGTTGCGGCTGGTTGGCCTAGGCGACTTCGCCGTTGCGGCCGAGGCCGCGTGCAGATTGACGGCCGACCTAGACACGCTCGCCGGGCGACTGCTGCCAGCCCGACTTGAGGTTGTGATCGCTGAGTCGGTCCGCCACCAGACCGAGGTCCTGACGACCGAACTGATCACACCGCTCAGGCCCTGGCTCAGCGATGCGGGCGTTGTCCTGGTGCCTTCGGGCGTGCTGGCCAATATCCCCTGGAGCCTGCTGCCCGATCTGCGTGGCAGGCCAGTCACGGTGTGCCCGTCCGCTGCTATGTGGCTGACCGCAAAGCGCCGGAGCCGGTCCGCACCGTCCGGCACAGGCCAGGCAGTACTCGTCGCCGGGCCGGACCTGCAGCATGCCGGCAAGGAGGTCACCGAGATTGCGAAGGCTTACCCAGGCTGCCGCCCGCTGCTCGCGGCCGAGGCAACTGTAGACACCACGCTGGACGCGCTGGACGGCGCTCCGCTCGCGCATCTGGCCGCGCACGGCCACCACGATCAGCAGAACGTGCTCTTTTCTAGTCTGGACCTGGCTGACGGGCCGCTCATGGCCTATGACATCCAGACACTTTCGGCGCCACCCCGGCACGCTGTCCTATCGGCCTGCGACGTGGGCAGGACCGTCGTGCGGCCTGGCGAGGAGGTCCTCGGTTTCACCGCCGCGCTGCTCTATGTTGGCACAGCCACGGTCATCTCCAGCGTGACGAGGGTCGCCGACGACGACGCTATGGATGTGATGACCGCCTACCATCGCGCGCTGGCGACAGGCGCCAGGCCGGCCGAGGCCCTCGCCGCCGCCGCCGCTGCCGCGCCCACCAGCTCGTTCATCTGCTTCGGCGCCGGCTAACCCGTCAGCAGAGCTGTGACAGCAGCTCGGCGTTTCGCCACCGTCTGGCGGTATCTGATGCAGTGCGAACCCCTCTGTATCGGCCGGAGGGGAATCCTCCCTGCACTGCCACTGGAGTCGGCAGTCCGCAGAACCACTAGGGAGGGCACAATGCCAAACTTCAACGATGCCAAGCTCACGAGTCTGTACGTGAGCGAGGAGGGCGCAGTTCAGGACATCGAGGACGAGGCGCCGAACGCGCCAGCCGGCGGGAAGTTCCGCGTAACTTTGGAGATGGTGGCCGGCGAGGGAGTTCTCGGAGAGTACGACCTGATCACGACCTGTGCCGACCTGACCGAGACCGCGGCAGCGCCAGCGCTGAACCCGGCAGCTCCCCTCAACGCCACGAGCGCTCACTTCCAGCAGGTGCCGTGGGTGCATGACGGACTGCACTGGGTGTTCAACCAGTCCGTTACGGTCGCGCCGCCAAAGGTCAGCGGTCACGTCTACCGCTACACTGCGGCCCTGCGCAACAGCAATGGGCAGATCGTCTCACTCCGGCAGAGCGAGCCGTTCATTCTGCTGGCCTAGCGCTGATGCTTGCTGGCGTCAGGCTGCTCAGCCTGGCGCCAGCACACCACACTTCAGCCGGTACCGTGCCCAGCTGCGGCCGCCGGGGCGGGTATGACCGTCAGCTCTGGAACGAGCTGGTCAGCCTTCGATTGCTGTACGGCCCACGTGGCGGTCCGGGTGATGCGCAGACGCCGGTCTCGTAAGGTGCGTGCTGGCAGTCATCCTCGGCCTGGACTGTCCATGCCGAGCCGAGCCGCCGGAAACAAGTGCGGGCACAACGCCTGGGCGGTGGGAATATGCGCGTTTCACTGCCTGTTTCGAGCCAGCGTGACGCCGCAGGCAGGAACTTATGAAGACATGCAGTTCTGGTTCGATCCGCTGTGCCCCTGGGCCTGGATCACCTCCCGCTGGATGCTCGAGGTGGAGAAGGTGCGGCCGGTGCGGGTCGACTGGCGGATCATGTCGCTGGCCTACTTGAACCTGATCCAGCACGAGGGCAAGGACCTGACTCCCGAGTACCTGGAGCGGATGGGCAAGGCGTGGGGCCCGATCCGGGTGGTCGCCGCCGCCGCTCTGGAAGCCGGTCCTGGCATCCTCGGCCCGATTTACACCGCCATCGGCACGAGACTCCACAACCAGGGCCGCAGGGACGATCCGAGTGTGATCCCTGAAGCCCTGGCCGAGGTCGGCCTGCCGGCGTCCCTGGCAGGCGCTGCCGACAGCACCGAGTTCGACAATGAGATTAAGAGATCTCATCACGAGGCCTTCGACATCGTCGGGACCGACGTGGGCACGCCCGTCATCCGTATCCGCGGCAATGCCATCTTCGGCCCGGTCATCACGCCGATCCCGCGCGGTGAAGCGGCCGGCCGGCTATGGGACGGCGTGGTCCTTGTAACCGAGGCAGACGGCTTCTTCGAGCTCAAGCGGACCAGGGACCGTAAACCGGCATTCGACTGACCTCCCACTGCCGGGTACAAGCGACGGCTGGCCGTTCAACAACACTGTCGCCGCCTTCGCCGTCCGCCTGCATGACGCCGCCAACCCCGACGCGGTCCGCACCGACACGGGCCGTTATTTGTTTCCGAACCCACTCGCCATGTTGACATTGATCGATCCAGGCTGGGGGGCGCCGGTGCTGAACTTGCTTTGGTAGCCAGTCTTTTTGGCACAGAGGGTAGAGGCGGCCTGGAACGTCGGCGAATTCAATTCGCCCGCGCTGGTTGCGTGGGCGGCCTGGTTGGTGCCGGTTGGGTCGGGGTAATCCGGGACGCCGTTGGCCCGCATGCACTGAGCGAACTTCAGCCCGGTCGCCTCGCTAGACGAACCGGGCGGCGTCCCGCCGCCCAGCGCCGTCTGGGCCGCACTTAGATATGTGCCGCAGGCGTCATTCTCGCCGCGCAATCCCTGCCCGTTGTATCCGGCGCCCAATGTGATCTGAATGACCTTGTCCGCATCCACGGTGGGGTCGATCTGCCCGGCATCCCCGTGGCTGCGCATGCACGAGGCCCACTTGTCCAGCAGCTGAGCCGGGCTGCCCGCGGGCGCGGTGGTGGTGTGAAGGGAGCTTTCGTTGCTGTTCTTGCCCAGGCTCGCGACGTGAGGAGAGCTGGACGCGGAGCATGCGGCCAGCCCGAGGGCGGCCCCCGCGACGAGCACTGCAAGTCCGCCCCATCGTCGGTTCATCATCGTTATTCCTCGCTTTTCTCGTGCGTGATTGACCGTGGCAAGAGGACTGCGTCCAGACGAATCGGATGACCGGCCGTGGCTCCCTGCGACGGAAGCTCGGTCGACTTCCGGTTCCCGCCACGGGAACGGCCAGGGGAGTTGCACGGGTCTCATACCGTTCGCAGGGCTTCGGTCGGTGAGAGGCGGGCGGCGCGTGTTGCGGGGTACAGGCCGGCGATGGCGCCGATGGCGAGGGCGGCGCTGAGGCCGCCGTAGAGGGCTTCGGGGGGGATGAGCAGGTGCCAGTGCTGGATGCGGGCGTAGATGGCGGTGGCGGTGATGCCGGTGGTGGTACCGGTTAGGCCGCCGAGGGTGGCCAGGAGGATGGCTTCGGTGAGGAACTGGGCGGCGATGTGGCGGCGGGTGGCGCCCAGCGCGCGGCGCAGGCCGATTTCGGAGCGGCGTTCGAGGACGGAGATGACCATGACGTTGGCGATGCCGACGCCGCCAACCAGAAGGGCGACGGCGCCCAGGCCGAGGAACAGGCCGTTGTAGGCGCCTTTGGCGAGCACTTCGGCTTGCAGGATGCCCGATTCTTCGGTGACGGTGACGGTGGCGGGGCTGGCCGGGTTGACGGTGGCGGGCAGGACAGCGGCGACGGCGTTGACCTGGCCGGGGTCGGTGCGGACGTATAGCTGGGTGGGGTGGCCGTCGAAGGCGAAGTACTTTTCGGCGGCGGGGAAGCCGATGAAGGCCATGGCGTTTATCTGGCTGCCTGGCACGCTGGCTGCCGGGGCGGGGTTGAGGATGCCGGTGACGGTGAACCAGTGCCCGCCGATCCACGCCTGGGCGGGGCGGGCGAGGCTGGTGATGCCGAGCAGGCTGGCGGCTTCGGAGCCGAGGACGACGGCGGGGTAGCGGGCGGTGGCGTTGTTGAGGAAGGCGCCGTTCGCCAGGCTGGCGCCCAGGGTGGCTTTGAGCGCCGGGTCGGCGGCGGTCAGCGCGATGCCGTTGGTCTGGACGGCGGGGATGAACGGGCTGCGGTACACGTAGACACTGGAGAGGCCGGCGATGCCGGCCACGCTGGTGACCGGCCCGATCCGCGAGACCATGCCACGGGCGGTGGCTGGCAGTTCGGCTTGCTGGCCGGACAGGGTGGTGCCGGGTTGGACGGTGATCAGGTTGCCGAGCTGGCCCAGTTCGGTCAGCAGCCCGGATTCTGAGGACTGGGAGATGCCCAGCACGCCGACGATCGCGGCGATGCCGATGCTGATGCCCAGCGCTGACAACCCGGCCCGCACCCGCCGGGAGCGCAGCCCCAGGCTGCCCGCGCGCAGCAGGTCCGGCCAGGTCAGGCGCGGCCCGCCGGCCTCACCCGCCCGCCGGGAACGCCGCCCGGAGCGGCCGGTCGGGGGAATGTCCCGCCCGGGCGGCCAGGGCCGGTTGTCACGTGCCGGTGTCACTGGTGATTCTCCCGTCGCGGATCTCGATCCGCCGGCTGGCGGCGGCAGCCACGCCGCGGTCGTGGGTGATGACCACGATGGTGGTGCCGTCGGCGTGCAGCTCGCGGAGCAGGCCGAGGATCGACTGACCGGTGGCGGTGTCGAGGTTGCCGGTCGGCTCGTCGGCCATGACCAGGGCGGGCCGGCCGGCCAGCGCCCGGGCGATCGCGGTGCGCTGCTGCTCCCCGCCCGACAGCTGGTTCGGCCGGGCCATGGCCCGGTGGGTGAGCCCGACCCGGCTGAGGACCGCTGCGGCTGCCTGCCGCCGCCCGGCGAGCGGCAGGCCCCGGTACAGCAGCCCGCCGGCGACGTTGTCCAGCACCGACAGCCCGTCGAGCAGGAAGAACTGCTGGAACACAAACCCCAGCCGGCGGGCCCGCAGCCCGGACAGCTGAGCGTCGGACATGACCGAGGTGTCTTCCCCGGCGATGCGGACCACCCCGGCGGTGGGCCGTTCCAGGGTGCCCATCACGTGCAGCAGCGTGCTCTTGCCCGACCCGGACGGGCCCACGATCGCGGCCAGCTCCCCTGGATCGATGCGGAGATCCACCCCGGCCAGCGCCGTCACCGGCGGGTCACCCCGGTACTGCTTGGTCACCCCGGCCAGCTCCAGCACCGGCACAGCTGCGACCGGGCCGGGCCGGGCCGGGCTGGCCGGGACCGGGATGGCGGCGGTCATGAGGACGGCACCTGGACCTTCATGCCGGCGGCGATGCCGGGCCCGGAGACCTGGACGAGGGTGGAGGAGTACAGGCCGGTGGTCACCCCGGTCAGTTTCACCTGGCCCGCGGTGGTGACGACATCGACGCCGTACCCGCCGCCGGCCAGGGCCAGCAGCGCGTCCACCGGCACCGCCAGCACGTTCGCGGCGCGCTGGGCGGTGATGTTCACGTTCACCGGCGCCTGATCCAGCGCGGCCCCCGCCGGGGCACGGTCCAGGGTGATGGTCACCGTTACCGTCGGCGAGGAGTTGCTGCCCGCGCTGCCGTTGCTGCCCGCCGACGCGCACGGCGACTGCCCGCCGGCCCCGCTGCCGCCGGTGCCGCCGGTGCCGCCGGTGCCGCTGGTGCCGGTGCCGGTGCCGGTGCCGCCGGGGCAGGAGGCCACGCTGCCGACGGTCTGCACCCGCCCGCCTACCGTCGCGGTGCCGTCGGGCAGCACCACGGTCACCGCATCACCGGGCTTGACCAGGTACTCCTGCGACACATCCAACGGCACGCTCACCACTGGCGTCGTGCCGGTCGCGGTCAGCACCGTCCCCCCGCCGCCAGCCGAGCCGCCGCCCCCGGCGGACGCGCCCGCTGGCGGGGTGACCGAGGCGACCCGGATCGGACCGGGCTCGAACACCACTCCGCCCAGCAGGATCTGCCCGGTCACCGGCAGGCCCAGCTTGCGCTGCCACCGCCGGACCGCGGCCGCGGTCGCCGCGGTGTAATGATCACTGCGGGTCAGCCCGCCCCCGAACCCCAGGGCGATCAGGTCCCGGGTCAGCTCCCCGACATCCACGCCGGCCGGCATCCCCTGGTAGAACGCCCGGTAGGCGGGGATGGAGCCGTACAGCAGCAGCACCGGCAAGTTACTCACCGCATACACTCGCTGGTCTTCCCGGATCACCTGCCCCGGCTGCGGCAGCCACGTGAACGTCGTCCCCGCGCTGGTCTCTGCGGGCCGCAGCGCCGCCAGCGCCGCCCGGTCCCCGGCCAGCCTGGACCGGTCGGCGGCGAGCTTGGCCTGATCCTGGTCCTGGTCGGTCTTGGCGGCCGACTCGGCCTGCGCCAGCTGCTGCCGCGCCTGGGTCAGCTGGGTCTGGTCCTGGCTGACCTGCTGTTTGTCCTGGCTGCACGCCCGGCTCGACGCCCCCGTGCCAGCACAGGCCTTTTTCTGCTTCGCCTGGTCCGAGGTCAGCGCGGCTGAGGCAGCGCTGACGTTCGCCTCATCCGCGGTGACCTGCTGGCCATCCCCCGCCGCCGCATCCGACCCCGCCCGCTCATCTGCCGACAAAGTCTGCTCATCCGCAATCACGGCCTGCTGCGCCGAAGCCACCTGCGACGGGCTGGCCCCCGACGGCGCCGCCACCGTATACGAGCCATCAAAACCCATCGACCCGCCCACCAGCACCGTATTCACCAGCGTCGTACGCACCACCACTGCGGTCGCCAGCCGGCCACCACCCCCCGCCGGCGAACCCGCACCGCCACGACCACCGCCCGCCGCCACCGCTACCCCAGCCGCCACCCCCGCGACCGCCAGCGCCGCCACCGCGACCACCACCACCCGCCTGGCCGGCAACATCGGCCCGGCAAAAAACCTAACCATTGGCGCCCGACCCGCCGTTGTCCACCCGGACGGCCCTGCTGGGCACTGAGCGGACGGGGTTTCCGGATGGCGTTACTCCACCGCCGGGCACTGCGGCCGACCTCACCATGATGCTTCCCGGCGGCTGCGGCTGGCTGCCGGATAGCGTCCCGGTCTTCTCGGAGCACACTTTGTCGGCGTTCTGGAACACCACGCCGCTCGGGTCCAGGTTGCCGACGTAGGTCTCGCCGCTCCCGTTGGGGTCTGGGAACTTCGGTCTGGGAACTTCGGAACCCCGTGCGCGCGCGTGCGCCTGGCGTACTTCAGCTCCTGCGCAAGGCTTGGCTGCGGCGGAGACGGCCGACCGCCCAGCAACGCCTTAGCGGCAGCTCGCAGGTAACTGCTGCACGGACCGGTGCCCGGCTCAGGCCTGCATCGTGAATTGATGTAAGGCATGCAGGTGACGATGCGGCACTGATGTCATAGGGCCATCCGCCGTGTGTCACGAGCGTGTCACAAACGAGGGGCTCCGGTGCGGTGGCTGCGCCGGGCTGGTGCAAGGGACAGCCGCCGCTGAACACCGCGCCGTGCCGGGATGGTTTCCGGCGTTGGCACGGCAGCACTGCGGGCGCGTGTTCTCCAGGCCATCGCCGGGCGCGGGCCGCCGCAGGTGTCAAGCGCGGTCAATCGCGGCGATCAGCGCTAGCCCTGCAGCCACGGATCCTCGGGATCATCCCCGCAGCTGAGCCCGCGCGGGCGCCGGCCGGGACCACCGCGGTGAGCTGGCGCTGGGACGGGGCATCGCCCGGCATGCGCCTGACCCCTGCCACCAGCCCCCGGATGGGGCCGCGCCAGCGGTTCCGGTTCGCGTTACAGCTGGCCGGGCACTGCTTGCGGCATCCTTCGGCTGACCGGGCAGTGCCCGTTCAGGGGCAGGCTGACGGTGAACATCGCTCCGCCGCCTGGATGGTTGCCCGCTTCGATGTGGCCGCCGTGCAGGCGCGC
>Ga0335075_10006323_pt1 | contig 18297 bp, 18 predicted proteins | sample Lox_Sample_24_FD_206723 | JGI IMG/M metagenome (GOLD analysis project Ga0335075, IMG submission 206723) | Soil microbial communities from Loxahatchee National Wildlife Refuge, Florida, United States - Lox_Sample_2.4 | ecosystem: Environmental > Terrestrial > Soil > Wetlands | place: USA... | reverse complement strand
AGGCCCATGCGTTTGACCTGGCGGGCGATGACCTCGCGCGCCCACTGGCGCTGAGCGTCATCGGCGCCATGCAGCTCCAGCAGTTCGGCGGCGTTGCGGATGGGCGCCAGTGGATTGCGCAGCTCGTGCGCGAGCGTGGCGAGGAACTCGTCCTTGCGCCGATCAGCCTCGCGCAGCGCCACCATGGTGCCTTCCAGCTGGGCATTGGCGTGTGCCAGCGCCGACTGCGCCGCCTGGCGCACCTGTACTTCCTGCTGCAGAGCGGAGTTGCTTTGCTCGATCGCGCGGGTACGCGCCTGCACCTCATCGAGCATGCGGTTGAAGGCTTCCACGACCACACCGATCTCATCGTCGCTGTTGCGCGTCGCGCGCAGCGAATAGTCACGCCGCTCCACGACCTGGCGCGCCACCCCCGCCATGGCGTCCAGTGGCATCGTGATCGAGCGCTGCAGCGAGCGCGACAGTACCAGTGCGGCAATGAGCGCCGCCGCACTGACGAACGCCACGATGCCCGCATAGGTCAGCAGGCGCCGCTCCATATCGAAGCGCCCGCGCAGGTAAATGGTCCCGAGCCACTCCCCGTTCTGCACGATACGCTGGCTGAGCACCACGCCCTGCCCACGCAGGGTGAGTGCGGGAGCGGCCTGCAGGCGCGCAGGCACGCTGACCTGGCCGCTCGAGAGGTAGCGCGCGAACTGGCTCCCGTCCGTGCCGTAGAGCGCGGCCGCGAGCACGGCCGGATGCGCTCGCAGAGCGGCGAGACTGCGCTCGGCGGCGGCGCGATCATCGAATGCCAGCGCCGGGGCGACCGCGAGTCCGAGGATTGCCGCCTCGGTGGTCAGCTGCGAGACGCGGGCGCCCCGGTAGGCGGTAAAGTCCTGCACCGCCATGGCCGCCGCTGCCAGCACCAGCGCGAAGGCCGTGGTCTTGACGACGACCGCCATGAGCCGCCGGCGCACGCCCTGATGGACCTCATCGCGTGCAGGCCAGAGCCGGCGCAGCGCCGAGCGCCAGGGCGCTGCGTGCGGCTCGGCGCGCGCATTCACCTCGCTGCCACCCGGCGTTCGCAGCCGGTGCGCTGACCGGCCAGCGGAGCACACAGCGGTTGCGCTCTGCGGTCACCGGTCTTGACCCGCTGCGCCACCGCGAGCAGGTCAGAGCTGATGATCAGGCCCGCCCGTCGCGCCGCGACCATCGACACCTCGAAGCGCACGTGCCCGCTCTGCATGAGAAAGTTGACCATGCTGCCCGCGTCCAGTGCGCCGTCGCGATCGGTCACCACGAGCACCGGGCGAGCGCGCAGGCGCGCGGTCAGCGCGGCGAGATTGCCGTCGTAATCGGGGCCGATGTAGAGCATCTGTGCCGCACCGAGCTCCTCGAGGCCGCGGATGCGGCGCACCGCTGCCGGCAGCCCGTGGATGGGGTGGTCGGGCAGCAGGCTCTGAAGCCGCGCTGCCACGTCATCCGCGCCCATCACCGCCACGACGAACTGCGTCTGCGCATCGCTCATCGGCCATTGCACATAGCCGGCGAAGCGATAGAGAAATACCGCCTTGACCGCATCTTCGGGAAACGTTGCGGGCGCGGCCGCCGCCTGTGCCCGACCGACTCGCGCGCCTGCCAGCGCCGCAAGCAGCAGCAGCGCGTACACCGCGGTCAGGGCAATGCGCTGTCGTGAGCAGCCCCGGCGCCATCGCGGCAGGCGCCGAGTGGAGCATTGATGCGTGTGGGGGCGCGCGCCCGTGCTCATTCAGGGCCCTCAGGCGCGCCGCGACCGGTTCCAAGCGAACGACACGGTCGGTGCGCGCCGATGTGCAATTCGTCGAGAGATGCGCAGCGACTCAGGGCACCCCGGGGTGCCGCCTGCAGCCTCCTCATCGAGGCCGCACAGCATATCGCCGGGGCCGCTGCGCTGTCCCGCCTTTTGCACGCCGGCGCGCGCTGCGAGGCAGACCCGCCGGCGCACAGCTCTGTGCGACCCAGCGCGCGTACGGCGCATCGGCCTGCGCGCTCGCCACGACATACAGCGCCGGCAGCTCGTAGGGGTGCAGGGCGCGCAGCGCCGACTTCAGTGCCGCGGCGCGTGCGGCGCTGGTCTGCATGGCCAGCTGGAATTCGCGCTGCTGCTGCAAGCGCCCCTTCCATCGGTAAATGCTCTCGATCGGTGCGATGTGCACGCACGCGGCCAGCTGCTGCTCGACGAGCTCGCGCGCGATGCGGCGCGCCTGTCGCAGGCTGCCGACGCTTGTCAGCACAGTGAGGGTGGGGCTGCTCACTCGGCGCTGCGCGTATTGCGTTCCGCGGCGCCGCCCTCAAAGAATTCGACGACGCCGGTCTCCACCGAGTACTGCGCGCCCACCACCACGAGCCCGTGCTGATATATGAGCTTCTCGAGCACATCGGAGCTGTAGCGCAGATGGCTGACCGAGACGCTGATGTTGGCGCGCACCGCCAGGCGCATGAGTGCCTGCGGATCGCGGGTCAGCTCGGTGCTCAGCAGCCCCTCCACCGCCGGGCGCACACGATCGACGATCGAGCGCAGATTGGGTGACTGGTTCTCGGCCGGTCGCTGCAGCTCCTCGATGGTTGCCGAGACTGCGCCGCATTGCGAGTGGCCGAGCACCACGACGAGCCGCGTGCCGAAGCGTGAGGCGGCGAACTCCACACTGCCGATCTGCGACGGTGAGACGATGTTGCCGGCCACGCGGATCACGAACAGATCGCCGAGCCCCTGGTCGAAGACCAGCTCGGCGGGCACGCGCGCATCCGAGCAGCCGAGAATGGTCGCAAATGGCTGACTCTGCGTGGGCAGCTCGAAGCGGCGCGCGGGCGCCCCCGCGGAGGTGCCGCCGGTCATGGCGACGAAGCGCCGATTGCCGGCGCGCAGGCGCTCGAGGGCCTCGTGCGCCGGGATGTTGGCGGGCGGTTGGGGCTGGGATTGGGATTGGACGACGCTCATCGGGCCTCCAGTCGCGCCAGCAGCTCGGGGACCAGCTCGGCGGCGGCGCACGTCACATCGACCGGGCCGCCGAGCTCGGCGAGCTGCGTCATGCGCAGCCCGGCATAGCCGCAGGGGTTGATGCGGCTGAACGGCTGCAGGTCCATGTTCACGTTGAGCGCCAGCCCGTGATAGCTGCCGCGGCGGCGGATGCGCAGGCCCACGCTGGCGAGCTTCGCACCCTCGACATAGACGCCGGGCGCATCCGCACGACACGCCGCGGCGATGCCCCAGCGAGCTGCGCAGGCGATCACCGACTGCTCGAGCGCATTGACCAGATCGCGCACGCCGAGTCCGGCACGCCGCACATCGATGAGCGGATAGAGCACGAGCTGGCCCGGCCCGTGATACGTGACCTGTCCGCCACGATCGATCCGCACGACCGGGATGTCCCCCGCGGCCAGCACGTGGGCAGGATCGGCATTCATACCGAGCGTGAAGACCGGCTCGTGCTCCAGCGCCCAGAGCTCATCGACGCTATCGGCGCCGCGCTCGTCGGTAAAGCGCTGCATCGCCTGCCAGGTCGGCACGTAGGACACGCGGCCCAGCCAGCGAACCTGGCATGCCGGCGCGCCCCGCAGGCCCTCTGAATGGCCGCGCGCACCCGCCCTGGACGCCGGTGAGGTCGTGCTGACCCACTCCGGCGCAAAGCTGCTCATGTCGGCGCAATCGCGACGCCGCCCGCGGGCAGCCCGACGTTGTTGCCGGCCAGGGCCTGCTCGGCGCGATAGCTGGAGCGCACCAGCGGCCCCGAGACGCACTCGCGAAAGCCACGCGCCAGCCCCCAGGCGCGGTACTGCTCGAATTGCTCGGGTGTGACATACCTCTGCACGGCCAGATGATTGACCGTGGGGCGCAGATACTGACCGAGCGTGAGGATATCGACGCGGGCGGCACGCAGATCGTCCATGCACTGGGCGATCTCGGCATCGGTTTCGCCCAGCCCGAGCATCAGGCTGCTCTTGGTGAGCACGTGCGGCCGGTAGTCCTTGGCGTGGGCGAGCACCTCGAGCGTGCGCTCGTAGCCCGCGCGTGGATCGCGCACCGGATGCGTCAGGCGTCGTACGGTCTCCACATTCTGTGCGAACACATCGAGCCCGGAACCGACGACTGTCTCGACGTCGGCGAGCACCCCGCTGAAATCCGGCGTGAGCGCCTCCACTGCGGTGGCGGGGCAGCGCTGCTTGATCGCGCGGATGCAGGCGGCGTAATGCGCAGCACCGCCATCGGGCAGATCGTCGCGATCCACCGAGGTCAAAACGACGTAGTTGAGCCGCATGAGCGCCACGCTGTCGGCCACCCCCTGAGGCTCGCCGGGATCGAGCCAGCCGTGCGGATTGCCCGTGTCCACCGCACAGAAGCGGCAGGCGCGCGTGCAGACGGCGCCCATGACCATGATGGTCGCGGTGCCGGCATTCCAGCATTCACCGATGTTCGGACAGCGGGCCTCCTCGCACACGGTGGCGAGCCGATGCGTTCGCACCGTCTGGCGCACGAAGTCGTACCCGGGGCCCATCGGCAGCGGGGCACGCAGCCAGGACGGTTTGCCCGCGAGGCCGCGATGTTCCGGGGTGCCGGCCCCCTGGCCGCCGGACTTGATGCCGTCCTTGATGGCGGTGAAGCCCTGTGCCGTGCGGTACTTCTCGCCGCTGCGCACGGGCGCTGGGCTCACAACGACGGGTATGTCCTTGAGTTGATTCATGGCGCTGACGGTATTTTATACGAACCCTTGGCCCCCGCCCGGGGCCGGTGGCGTCTCATGCTGCAGTGCATTGAGCTGTGCCAGGGTACCGACATTGCTCCACTGTCCTGAATATGTCTGCCCATGCAGGCGCCCACGCGCGATCGCGCGGCGCAGCGCCGGCATCAGCGGGAACCTGCCGGGGCGGCAGTCCTCGAACAGCGCCGGACGAAACAGCCCGATGCCCGCGTAGGTCCAGGGCCGGCTCGCCTGCGGATCGGCGGGCTCGACCACGCGCTGCTGTATCAGGTCGAAGTCCCCGCGCGGGTGGTGGACGGGATTGGGCACCAGCAGCAGCTGCGCCCACGCCTCATCGGCAATGCCCAGCGTCGCGAAGTCCAGATCCGTGTAAATGTCCGCACTGACCACCAGGAACGGCCCCGCCCCGAGCCATGGCAGCGCGCGAAAGATGCCACCGCCGACGTCGAGCGCCTGTTCGCCCTCATCACTGTAGCGGATCGACAGCCCCCAGGCCGCACCGTCCCCGAGCGCCTCGCGCAGTCGCGCACCGAGCCAGGCGAGATTGATGACCACGGTGCGTACCCCGAGTCGCGCGAGCTTCTCGAGGTGATGGACGATCAGGGGCTTGCCGCACACGCCGGCCAGCGGCTTGGGCAGAGTATCGGTCAGGGGGCGCATGCGCTCACCGCGGCCAGCCGCCAGCACCATCGCGTGGCTGATGCCAGTCGCACTCACCCGAGGGGTGCCGCGCGCAGCGCGCGCGCATTGGCCGGACCGAGGACCGGGGCGACGCGCCGCTCGAGCCAGGCGGCGAATGCCGCGAGCTCCGCGTAGCGCCCGGCAGCGTCCTGTACATACTGCAGTGTGCGTGGCAGATCCCCGAGATAGCCGCTCTTGCCGTCGCGCCACCACAGCCGCGCGAAGATGCCGAGCACCTTGATGTGCCGCTGCAGACCGATGAGATCGAACCAGCGCAGAAATTGCTGCTCACTCTCGCCGGCGGCGCCCCCGGCGGCCGCCAGCCGCGAGCGATACTGGCCCACCCAGCGCGTGATGCGCTCGCGCGGCCAGTCGATGTAGCAGTCCTTCAGCAGCGACACCAGATCGTAGGTCACCGGGCCGTACAGCGCGTCCTGAAAGTCCACGATGCCGGGGTTGCGCTGATCGAGCAGCAGCAGATTGCGTGAGTGGTAGTCACGATGCACGAAGACGCGCGGCTGCGCGAGCGCCTCGGTGCTCAGCAGCTCGAAGGTCTGCGCCAGCAGCGCCTGCTCCTCGCGCCCGAGTGAGAGCTGCAGGTGATGCGTACAGAACCACTCGGGCATCAGGGCCATCTCGCGCTCGAGCACCACGCGATCATAGGCATCCAGGCCTGAGGCTCCCGCCACAGCCACCTGCATCTGCAGCAGCGCCTGCAACGCATCGGCGTACAGGGGCTCGGGGTCGTCCCCGGCACGCAGGCGCGTCAGGTACAGCACCGAGCCCAGATCCTCCAGCAGCACGAAACCGCGGCGCGGCTCGGCTGCATCCACCTGCGGCACGTGCACACCGCTGCCCGCCAGCAGCGCGGCGACCTTCAGAAACGGCTCGATCGGCTCCTTGTCAGGGGGCGCATCCATCACCACCCGCGTCGCGCCATCGGCACGCCAGGCGCGGAAATAGCGGCGGAAGCTGGCATCGTTGGAGGCCGGCTCGAGCCTGACGAGGTTGAAGTGCAGCTCTGCGCAGAGCCACTCGGTGATCTGCCCGATGCGCTCGTCGGCGCCGACCGCGCCCTGGCCGGCGGAATTGGCAATCATTGCAAGCGGTATTTTGAGTGCGACCAATGATCGGGTGAGGTCGGTGCAGTCATTATAATGGCTCCCCACATGATTGCCCCCCTGTCCCTGCGCACCCTGCTCGGTGTTGTGATCTGCTGCGCACCCCTGGGGGCGGTCTGGTCAGCATCAGGGGGCCCGCCGCCGGTGAGCGCGAGCCCCGAATTCCAGCTCGATGGCGCGGGCGCGGTTTATTCGGCCGGCTGCTACTCAGCCAGCGTCGCGGGCGCAGGTCAGCCGGTGCTGCTCGCCCAGTCGCGCGCTGGCGCCCGCAGCACCCGTCCCGCGCCAGCCGGCCCGCTGCAGCGTCTGCGCCGCAATCGCGAGATCCGGCCCGAGGGGCCGATCTCCTACGCCGCCGATACCCTGAGTGCCGATCAGCAGGGCATCGTGACGCTCTCGGGCCATGCCGATGTGCGCATGCAGGATCGGCAGATCCAGGCCGATCGCATCACCTACGATCGCAACACCAACGACTTCAATATTCGCGGCAATGTGCACTTCAGCGATTCGATGGTGCAGCTGCAGGGCGACTCGGGTCACTACGGGGACAGCGGCGGGCAGTTCGCCCGGGCGCAGTTCCAGTTCCTCGGCAGGCCGGGCCGCGGCAGCGCCCAGGACCTCACGCTCAGTCCGACCGACGTCGTGACCGTGCGCAATATGCTGTACACCAGCTGTCCGCGCGGCCACGCGGACTGGGACATTCGCGCACGGCAGCTGCAGCTGGACACCGCCGCCAACGCGGGGATCGCGCGCGGTGCGATCGTGGACTTTCAGGGCGTGCCGCTCTTCTATCTGCCGTATCTGTCCTTCCCGCTGAGCGATGCGCGCCGCAGCGGCTTTCTGTTCCCGAACTTCGGCTCTTCCAGCCGCGATGGCGTCATCCTCGGCGCGCCGTGGTACTGGAACATTGCGCCCAATCAGGACGCGACCTTCACCCCGACGCTCTATTCGGGACGCGGCGCCGATGCGGGCGCCGAGTACCGTTTCCTCAGCGCCAACGACAGCGGCACCTTCAACGGCAATTACATGCCCTATGACTGGAGCTACCACAGCGAGCGCAGCTTCGTGCGACTGCTCGATCGGCTCGAGCTGCCGGCCAACACCCGCCTGCAGGCCGACGTCGAGAGCGTCAGCGACGATGAGTACTTCGAGGACTTCAGCCAGGGCGTGGAGGCGACCAGCACCGCTTTCCTGCCGCGCAATCTGGCGCTGACGCATCGGGATGACGTCTGGACCGTGAGCCTGCAGACGCTGGATTTCCAGACCCTCGACAACACCCTGCCCTCCTACGAGCGACCCTACGAGGAGGCTCCGCGCCTGGATGCGGGCGCCAACTGGTCGCCGCCGGGGCTGCCATGGCTGCGCGCCGGGTTTGATTCGGAGGTCGTCGACTTCGCGCGCACCTCGTGTGTGCTGCCCGGGGCAGCCTGGTCGGGTTCTCCGGGAATGGCGTTTTTCTGCGCCCAGGACTCCGCGACGCAGGCGAACCTGGTCAGCTACTTTCCCGATGGTGCGTGGGTGAACGGCTGGCGCATGAATGTCACCCCGCACGTGGGACTGGATCTGTCCGGACCCGGATATTTCTTCCGCCCGAGCGTCGCGTGGGACTTTGCCCAGTACGAGCTGCGCGATGTGGGCGCCCCGGTGGTGCTGACATCGCCCACCAGCCTGCCCCAGCCGCTGTATGCGCCCGGCTCCCCGTTTGCCGGCGCCAGCGCCGATGCGGATCCATCGCGCAATGTACCGATCATCACGGTGGACAGCGGCCTGACCTTCGACCGCCTGTCGAGCGATGGCTCGCGCACGGTCACACTGCAGCCGCGCGTGATGTACGTCTACATACCCGAGCGTGATCAGCAGCAGCTGCCGCTGTTCGATACCGGCATGCCCGATCCCAATCTCATCGAGTTGTTCCGGCCCAACCGCTACGTCGGCGAGGATCGCATCGGCGATGCCAATGAGTTCACGCTCGGTCTGACCAGCGAGCTGTTCTCCACGGCGAGCGGCACGCGCTACGTGAGCGCCACCATCGGGCAGAGTCTCTATCTGAGGGCGCCACAGGTGACACTGCCCGGTGAGCAGCTCGGCGAGCATACCTCCGACCTGATCGGCCAGGTGAACGTCGCCGCATTCCATGATTGGAACGTGATGCTGGACGTGGCCTCCAACGCCACCGTCACGCGCCTCGAGGAGGTGCAGGCAGAGCTGCAATACCGCGTCAATGGTCAGCAGGTGACGAATCTTTCCTACCAGTACGCCAATGGGCTCTACCAGCAAATCGACGGCTCCACCGCCTGGCCGCTGCTGCCGCGCTGGGACCTGTATGCGCGCACGGTCTACTCGCTGATGAGCCGCTCGTTCATCGAGGACTTCGTCGGCTTCCAGTATCGCAGCTCCTGCTGGGCGATCCGTGTGCTCTACCAGAGCTCGCTCGCCACGCGCACCGGTGAGCGCGACAGCGGCCCGGAGGTGCAGGTGGAACTGACCGGACTGTCCAATGTCGGAAGCCAGGTGGAGACTTTCCTGAAGCAGTCGATTCGGGGATACTTGCCGCTGGCGCCCGGTCGTGTGCCTGCTGCAAATTCCGGGGCCGTCGTGCCCTCGACGCCCGTGACACCGCTCTCACCGTAGACGCCGGAGCCCCCTCATGCCATCGCAACCGCGGCCCTCTCGTCGCCTCTACGCGGGTTCTGCCCGCCGCCTGCTCGCAACCTGCCTGCTCGGGGCGCTGCTGGCGGGCGGGGCGCTCGGCGCCGCCCGGGCTGCCGACCTGTCCCATCAGGGACAGCTGCTCGATCGCATCGTCGCGGTGGTCAATGACGGGGTGGTTCTGCAGAGTGACCTGGACGCGCTGATGATGCAGATCAGCGGGCGGCTGCGCGCCCAGGGCGTCGCGCTGCCGCCGGAGAACGTGCTGCGTGCCCAGGTGCTCGATCAGCTCATCACCGAGGAGATCGAATCTCAGCGCGCCGACCGGGCCGGCATCAAGGTCTCCGACGAGCAGGTCAACGCCGCGCTCGAGGAGATCGCGAAGCAGCAGAACGTGAGCTTCGAGGATCTGCCCGCTCGCCTGGCGCAGGACGGCATCGATTATGCCTACTATCGCGAGCAGCTGAAGCGCGAGATCGCGCGCGAGATCCTGCAGCAGCAGGAGGTCATCCAGCGCATCGTCATCACGCCGCGCGAGCTCGATCAGTACATCGCGAACCAGCAGAACACCGTCTCGGGCCTGTATGAGTACAACGCCTCGAACATTCTCATCGCGATCGCGCAGGATGCCTCGCCCGATCAGCTGGCACACGCCAGCGCGCTGGCGCATGACATCGACGAGCGCGCCAAGCGCGGCGAGGATTTCGCCAAGCTCGCGGTGACCTATTCGCAGGCGGAAACCGCGCTGCAGGGTGGCGCGCTCGGCTGGCGCAAGGGCACCGAGCTGCCCACATTTCTCGCCGACGTGATCGCGCGTCTGAAGCCCGGCGGCGTCAGTGATGTCATCCAGACCTCGACCGGCTTTCACATCGTGAAGCTCAATGCACGACGCGCTGCGGGCGGGCAGCAGATCGTGCAGCAGGTGCATCTGCGTCACATTCTGCTGAAGCCGACCGAGCTGGTCGATGATGCCACCGTCCAGCAGAAGCTCGCGCGCATGCGTGCACAGGTGCTCGCCGGCAAGGAAGACTTCGCCGTGCTGGCGCGTACCAGCTCGCAGGACCCGGGCTCGGCCGTCAATGGCGGGGATCTGGGCTGGAGCGAGCTGGCGGCTTTCGATCCCACCTTCTCGGCCGTGGCCGCCACACTCAAGGATGGGCAGATCAGCCAGCCGTTCCATACCCAGTTCGGCTGGCACATCGTGCAGATGCTCGGCCGGCGCGATTTCGACAATACCAAGGATGCCGAGCGCGAGCGCGCCTTCGAGGCGCTGCGCAACAGCCGCATCGACGAGGCGACGGAGCAGTGGCTGCAGCAGCTCAAGGACGGCGCCTACGTCAAACAGCAGCTCTGATCGCGCCGCCACGCCGATCGCGCTGACCGCCGGGGAGCCCGCCGGCATTGGCCCGGACCTGTGCCTGGCCGCCGCGGCGCGGCCGCGCGCCGCATCGCTGGTGTGCCTCGCCGATCGCGAGCAGCTCGCCGCGCGCGCGCAGCTGCTGGGACTGCCGATCCGGCTGCAGGACTATCGGCCCGGTGAGACGGTGAGCCGGGCGGCCGGCACCCTGACCGTGCTGCACCAGCCGCTGCGCGTGACCTCGCAGCCCGGACGACTCGACGTGCGCAACGCCGCGCAGGTGCTGCAGCTCATCGGACGCGCCGTGAGCGGCTGCCAGCAGGGTGAGTTCGCCGCCATGGTCACCGCACCGGTGCAGAAGTCCCTGATCAATGACGCCGGCGTTGCCTTCAGCGGTCATACCGAGCACATCGCCGCTCTGACGGGAAGCGCACGGCCGGTCATGATGCTGACCGCAGGCACGCTGCGCGTCGCGTTGGCCACGACCCACCTGCCACTTCGCGCCGTGAGCGCGGCGCTCAGCATCGAGACGCTGCAACAGACGCTGCAGATCCTCGACGATGCCCTGCGGCGCTACTTTGATCTGCCGCGCCCGCGCATTGCCGTCTGCGGCCTCAATCCCCATGCCGGAGAGGGCGGTCATCTCGGCGATGAGGAGATCACCACGATTACCCCGGCGATCGAGCGCGCGCGCGCCGCAGGACTCGCCGTCGAGGGCCCGCTGCCGGCCGATACGCTGTTCGTGCCGCGCCAGCTCGAGCGATGCGACGCGGTGCTGGCGATGTATCACGATCAGGGTCTGCCGGTGCTCAAGCACGCCGGCTTCGGACAGGCGGTCAACGTGACGCTGGGACTGCCCTTCGTGCGCACCTCGGTCGATCACGGCACGGCGCTCGCGCTGGCGGGACGCGGCGAGGCCGACGCCGGCAGCCTCATTGCCGCGATCGAGCTGGCGTCGCAGATGGCGCGTCGGGCGGTGCCTCGGACGTGCGCCGCATCGTGATCCGCGCCCGCAAGCGCTTCGGCCAGCACTTCCTGCACGACCCGGCGGTGATCGCGCGCATCGTGGCGGCGGTAGGCCTGCAGCCTGGCGAGGCAGCAGTGGAGATCGGCCCGGGACGCGGCGCTCTGACAGGGGCGTTGCTCGAAGCCGCCGGCCGGCTCGATGCCATCGAGATCGACCGCGACCTTGTCACCCTGCTGCGCGGGCGTTTCGCGGCCGGCGGTGGCCTGACACTGCACGAGAGTGATGTCCTGGATTTCGACTGGCGCGCACTCGCCGCCGCGCGCGGCGCTCGCCTGCGCCTGATCGGCAACCTGCCCTACAATATTTCCACGCCGCTGCTGTTCCGCCTGCTCGACTGCATCGATGTGATCGACGACATGCACTTCATGCTGCAGCGGGAGGTCGCCGAGCGCATCCTTGCCGGTCCCGGCAGCGATGCCTACGGTCGTCTGGGCGTCATGCTGGCCCCGCGCCTGGGCGCCGAGCGCGTGCTGGATGTGGGCGCCGGCGCCTTTCAGCCCCCGCCGCGCGTGACCTCCACCATGGTGCGCCTGCATGCGCTCGATGCACCCCCGCCGCCGCCCCTGTATGGCGTGCTCGTCGCCGCCGCCTTCGCGCAGCGGCGCAAGACCCTGCGCAACGCGCTGCGTGAGTATCTGGATGCCGCACAGATCCGCGCCGTCGGGCTCGATCCGGGCGCTCGTGCCGAGCAGCTCTCGCCGGCGCAGTTCGCAGCGCTCGCCCGCGCCGCGCAGCAGGCCGCGCTGGCGCAGGCACCCGACGCTGTGATTCACTAAGCAGCTGCGGGCCGGCATCCCGGCAAGCGCCGAGGAATCTCATGAGCGCCTATCGCCGCATCCTGGTAGCCGTCGACCTCTCGCAGGACAGCCATGCCGTCGGCCAGCGCGCCCGGCAACTCGCCGCTGCCGACGCCTCCCTGCGGCTGCTGCACGTGGTCGAATTCGTGCCGATCGAGCCGATGAGCGACTCGCTCGTGCCGGTGGTGCAGATCGATGATCAGATGATCGCGCGCGCCCGAGAGCAGATCGGCGCGCTCGCGCGCGAGCTCGGGCTGCCGGGCGATGCTGCACGTGTGGAGACCGGCAACGTCAAGGCCGAGATCCTGCGCTATGCGCGCGAGGAGCACAGCGATCTGATCGTCATCGGCTGCCGTGAGCGCCATGGCCTCTCGCTGCTCGTGCACCGCACGGAGAACTCCGTTCTGCACGGCGCGCCGTGCGACGTGCTGGCGGTACGCGTGTGAGCGGGGCCGACGAGAAGTACAACATCCGCGTGGAGGTGGAGACGACCTACCTCGAGCATCAGTCCGAGCCCAGCGAGCATCGTTATGTGTTCGCCTACACCATCACCATCCGCAATGAGGGCGCGGTGCCCGCGAAGCTCCTGACGCGACACTGGATCATCACCGATGCCAACGGCCAGGTGGAGGAAGTGAAGGGCCCGGGCGTGGTTGGCGAGCAGCCACATCTGCAGCCCGGGCAGGGCTTTCGCTATTCCAGCGCCGCGTCCCTGGAGACCCCGGTGGGCACCATGCAGGGCAGCTACCAGATGATCGCCGACGATGGCGCGCAGTTCGACGCGCCCATTGCCGCCTTCCGCCTGGCCATTCCCGGCATGCTGCACTGAGCGCACGCGCGGCGCAGAATGCATGGCGCGCTGGGCGATCGGAGACATCCAGGGCTGTGGCGAGGAGCTCGATGAGCTGCTCGATCGCATCGGTTTCGCGAGCGGCCAGGACCGGCTGTGGCTGGTCGGAGATCTGGTCAATCGCGGACCGCGCTCCCTGCAGGTCCTGCGGCGCATCCGCGGCCTGGGCGATGCAGCCGTATGCGTGCTCGGCAACCACGACCTGCATCTGCTGGCGGTGGCGTTGACGGGCGCGCATCAACGGCGCAGCGACACGCTCGGCGAGGTGCTCGCTGCGCCCGACCGTGACAGCCTGATCGAGTGGCTGCTGCACCGTCCGCTGGCCGTGTGTGCGTGGGCCCGCGGCGCGCCGGAGCGCGCAGGGGCCGATCTGCTGCTGCACGCGGGGCTCGTGCCACAGTGGAGCGTCGATGAAACCCTGGCCCTGGCGGCCGAGGTCGAGCGGGCCCTGCAGAGCAATCCGCGCCGGCTGCTCTCGCATATGTACGGGGATCGGCCCGAGCGCTGGAAGCCGGGCCTGCGCGGCATGGCGCGGCTGCGCTTCACCGTGAACGTGCTGACGCGGCTGCGCTTCTGCACAGCCGCGGGACAGATCGATCTGAAGCACAAGGGCAGCCCCGGGTCGGCCGAGGCGCCCTGGATTCCGTGGTTCAAGGCCCCCGGGCGCGCCAGCGCCGAAGCGCGCATCGTCTTCGGCCACTGGTCGGCGCTCGGCCTGTACCGCGCACCAGGACTTCTCGGACTGGATACCGGCTGTGTCTGGGGAGGCTCACTGACCGCGATCAATCTGGATCAGCCGGCCGCCGCGCCCGTCAGTGTGGCAAGTCGTCAGCCGCGCTCCAGCGAAGGGTGAGACTCGGAGTCTTGACCACGTAGACACCCGGATCGAGCTGCAGCGTCATGGCAGCGCCCCGTGCCGGCAGCGTGTACTGCACGCGCTGGGCGCCTTCGATGGTCAGACTGGCGATGCTGCCCGGCTGCACCCGAAACGCCAGTCGTACCGGCCAGCCCGCGTTGGGCGGCGGTGTCAGCGTGGCACTGCCGTTGCCGGGCAGATGCGTCAGATCCACCAGCAGGGTATTGCGCTGCCAGCTCTGCGGCACCGCTGCTGCTGCGCTGGTCCCCTGCCCGGCCAGCGCAATTGCCAGCCCAGGCGCCGAGGGGCTGACGGCCACGCGGTGCGCGCGGTGATGCCAGGGCAGATGCCACGCCAGCACCGGCCACGCCGGCGCCAGGCTCAGAGCGAGCACGGCCCCGAGCGCCCGCCAGCCCGGCCGGCCCCAACCCCCGATCCGTCGCGCGGTCAGCTCATTTGTCACGATGCACATCTCCAATGTCGCCAGTGCCCATGCCTTACGCTTACCATACTCGCTCCCAGTGCGGCTGTGACTGGTCCATCGTTTCTCATGCCATCGCTCAAGCCGTTGAATCTGCAGCAGTGGATCGAGGCCCATCGGGACGAGCTGCGCCCGCCGGTCGGCAACAAGCTGCTCTACGGGGACGGCGAGTTCCTGGTCATGGCGGTTGGCGGGCCCAACGCGCGCAAGGACTTTCACGTCGATCCGGCCGAGGAACTGTTCTACCAGATCGAGGGACGGATGACTCTGCGCGTACGTGAGGGCGAGCACATCATCGACGTGCCGATCGCTCCCGGGGAGCTGCTGCGCCTGCCGGCGCGCGTGCCGCACTCCCCGCAGCGCCCGGCCGGCTCGGTCGGCGTGGTCGTCGAGCGCCGCCGCCGTGCCGGCGAGATCGACGGGCTGCAGTGGTACTGCGAGCACTGCGAGGCGCTGCTGTACGAGGAGTTCATGCAGCTCACCGACATCGAGCGGCAGTTTCCGCCGGTCTTTGCCCGCTTTTTCGGCGATCCCGCGCTGCGCACCTGCCGCCGCTGCGGCAGCGTCATGCAACCGCCGACGCTTGTGACACCGGCCGATGGCACGCAATGACCGCGCGCAGTGGGCGCGTCTGGATCTGGACGGCGTCGCGGTGCTGGCAGATCTCGCCGCCGGTATCAGCCTCGCACGCTCGCTGCGCTTCGAGGGGCCGCAGCTGCGCTGCTTCGGGGCGCCCGCTGCCACGAGCACGCCGCTGCGCCTGGGGGCGCTGAGTGCTCGCGTGAGCGAAGGGGCGAGCTGCAACGCGAGCCTCGTATGCTTTGCGCCGCACGCCCACGGCACCCATACCGAGTGCGTCGGCCACCTGAGCGCAGAGCCGCTGGACGCGTGGCGTGTGGTGCCACAGCGCCTGCTGGTCACGGTGCTGATGTCCCTGAACTGCGTACCCGAGACCGCCGAGCCGCTGCTGACACGTGAGGCGCTGCTGGCCGCCTGGCCCGCTCCCATCGCTGATCGCCTCAGCGCACGCGCCGCCGTGATCCGCACGCTGCCCAACGCGCCGGACAAATTCGTCGCGGCGTCGGGCGCGATGCCTCCCTATCTGTCGGCTGGGGCGGCAGGTGAGCTCGTGGCGCGCGGCATTGCTCATCTGGTTCTCGACCTGCCCTCGGCCGACCGGCTCGAGGACGGTGGCAGGCTCACCGCGCACCGCATCTTCTTCGGATTGCCCGAGGGCGCCACCGAGCTTGCCCAGGCGCAACGCGCCGAGTGCACCATCACCGAGCTCGCATACGTCGAGGACGGGGTGCCCGACGGCTGGTATCTGCTCTCGCTGCAGGCCCCCTGCATCGATGGCGACGCGGTCGCGAGCCGTCCCGTGCTCTATCCGCTGCGCCTGGCCTGAGCGCGCCGATGAGCACGGCCCCGCTGACCTTCCAGGCACAGCTCGAATGGGCGCGAGCGCAGGATGCGGCCGACCCGCTCGGCCCGCTGCGCGCTAATTTCGCCCTGCCGCGCGGCGCCGATGGCCGCACGCTGGTCTATCTGTGCGGCCACTCGCTCGGGCTGGCACCGCTCGGCGCTCGCGCCATGCTCGAGGCGGAGCTGTCCGACTGGGAACGCCTGGGAGTGCTCGGACACGAGCAGGCACGCACCCCCTGGGTAAGTTACGCCGAGCAGCTGCAGGGGCCACTGGCCGCGCTCGTGGGCGCCGCGGCGCAGGAGATCGTGGCGATGAACTCGCTGACGGTGAACCTGCATCTGCTGCTGGCCCATTTCTACCGTCCAGCGGGCTCCCGGCGCTCGATCCTCATCGAGTCCGGTGCCTTCTCCTCCGACCGGCATGCGGTGGCAACGCAGATCGCCTGGCGCGGGCTCGATCCGGCCAGCGAGCTCATCGAGCTCGCCCCTGCCGCCGGACAGACGCAGCTGTGCATCGAGGACATCGAGGCGGCGATCGGCGCGCAGGGTGAGCGGCTCGCACTGGTGCTCTGGCCGGCGGTGCAGTATCTGACCGGTCAGCGCTTCGACCTGGCGCGCATCGCGCGCGCGGCGCATGCCGCGGGCGCCACCGTGGGCTTTGATCTGGCCCATGCGATCGGCAATGTGCCGCTCTCGCTGCACGCGCAGCAGGCCGACTTCGCGGTCTGGTGCAGTTACAAATATCTCAACGGCGGCCCCGGCGCGATCGGTGGGGCCTTCGTACACGAGCGGCATCTGCACGGCGCCCCGCAGCTCGCAGGCTGGTGGGGACATGAGGGCAGCACGCGCTTCGCCCTCGCAGCGCACTTCGTCCCGGCCGCCGGCGCGCTCGCCTTTGCCCAGAGCAATCCGCCGATTTTCTCCAGTGCGCCGCTGCGCGCCTCGCTGCCCCTGTTCGCCGCCGCCGGGCTGGGCACGCTGCGCGAGAAATCGCTGCGGCTGACGGGTTATCTCGAGGCCCTGCTCATGCAGCTCGCCGACGGTCAGCTCGAGCTGCTCACCCCCTCCGATCCCGAGCAGCGTGGCTGCCAGCTCTCGGTGCGCGTCGCCGGGGGCCGCGAGCGCGCCCAGCGCCTGCACGCACAGCTCAGTGCACAGGGCGTCATCGGCGATCTGCGCGCGCCGGACGTCATCCGTCTCGCGCCGGTTCCCTTCTACAACGGCTTCGTGGACGTGATGCGCGGCGCCTGGCATCTGAGCGACGCGCTGAAGATGCCTTGAGCGCGCGGCGTGTCACCATCGTCGGTGCCGGCCCCGTCGGCACGCTGCTGGCGCTGCTGCTGGCGCGTCGTGGCTGGCACGTGCAGCTGCTGGAGCGGCGTGCCGATCCGCGCCGCGTCGCCGCCGGGGGAGGTCGATCGATCAATCTGGCCCTCGCCGCGCGTGGCCTGGCCGCGCTCCAGGCTGCAGAGCTTTGCGCACGCATCGGCCCCGAGCTGGTCGCAATGCGCGGGCGGCTACTGCACGATGAGCGCGGTGCGTGCAGCTTCCTGCCCTACGGCACGCGGGCCAGCGAGGTCATCTGGTCGATCAGCCGCGAGCGGCTCAATACGCTGCTGCTCGACGCTGCGGCCGCTCACCCGCGAATCGAGCTTGCGTTCCTCATGCGCTGTGTCGACGTAGACCCGCAGCGGCGCGTGCTGCAGCTGCAGAGCGGGGACGGCGAGACGCAGGCGCAGCCGTTCGATCTGCTGCTGGCAGCGGACGGGGCAGGCTCGGCGGTGCGCTCAGCGCTGGTACGCCGTGGGCTCAGCCGCGCGCTGGAAGCACCGCTCGAGCACGATTACAAGGAGCTGGGCATCGGCGCGGGCGCAGCTGCGGCTCTGCGCTGGCCGCGCGAGGCGCTGCACATCTGGCCGCGCGGCGGCTACATGCTCATCGCACTGCCCAACATCGATGGCAGCTTCACCGCGACGCTGTTCCTGCCGCGCAGCGCTGACCCCGGCTTCGCGCAGCTGCGCGACGCGGCCGCCGTGCGTGCGTTCTTTGCCGCGCACTTCGCCGATGCGGCCGAGGCGATCGATGACCTCCCGGGACAGTTTGCCGCCCATCCACAGGGGCGGCTTGCCACGCTGCACTGTGAGCACTGGCAGGCCGGCGGCTGCGTCGGCCTGCTTGGGGATGCCGCGCATGCCATCGTGCCCTTCCACGGCCAGGGTCTCAACGCCGGCTTCGAGGATTGCCTGCTGCTCGATCGGCTGCTCGATTCCCACGCGGCGCTCGAAGCGCTGGTGCGCTTCGAGCGCGAGCGCCGGCCGGACGCCGAGGCCATCGCGGC
>Ga0335075_10006322_pt1 | contig 18299 bp, 14 predicted proteins | sample Lox_Sample_24_FD_206723 | JGI IMG/M metagenome (GOLD analysis project Ga0335075, IMG submission 206723) | Soil microbial communities from Loxahatchee National Wildlife Refuge, Florida, United States - Lox_Sample_2.4 | ecosystem: Environmental > Terrestrial > Soil > Wetlands | place: USA... | reverse complement strand
CCAGTCGGCGCCGGCTGTCTTGACGATCATGCGTGGTCGGCCAGCGACGACCCCGTCCCCCAGGTGACACCTCCCCGTATCGCCGGCATGTAAGCCGAACATCCGCCTCTTTTCAGGGACTTCGTCCCACTGCGGGTCGCCCGCCAGGACGAGGTCCGGTGACGCGGCCGTGCCCAGCCTCGTACGGACCGACCCGCCGGTTCCTCGTGGACGCGGTGAGCCTGCTGACGGACACCTACGGCGTTCGGCAGTTCCTTGACATCGGGACCGGGCATTCAGGCCGACCTGCGCGCCCCCGAGACGATCCTCAGCGCGGCGGCCCGCACTCTGGACTTCAGCAAGCCGGTCGCTATCCTGCTGATCGCCGTTCTGCACTTCATCCCGGATGCCGACGGGCCGCGCAAGATCGTGAAGCGGCTACTCGACGCCGTACCACCGGGCAGCTACCTGGTGGTGCAGCACGCGCCGAGCGACATCAGGGGCGACGAGATGGCGGCGAGCGCACGCCACTACAACGCCGCCTCGGCGGCGCCGATCGGCGCTCGCACGCACGATGAGGTTGCCCGGTTCTTCGACGGCTTGGAGATGATCGGCCCGGGCCTGGTAGACCTCCCTCAGTGGTTGGCGTCGGATGAACTCGACAGCGGCGTGACCAGCTACGTCGGCATCGGGAGAAAACCGGGCGTCACAAGCTAGCCGACGCCCATCGCGTGCGCTATCCGGGGGCGTCGCTGGCGAAGAACAAGCCGACCAGGGTGCCGTCGGAGCGGGTGACGATGACCCTGGTCACCTGCATGTCGTCCATCCGGCGAACCAGACTCCCGGTTTCCTCGCTGGGCCGCACCGTGGACACGCCCGGCCGCATCATGGCCTTCACCACGGCCCCCGGGTCGGCCGACCGCAAGCCGTCCCGGTAGGCCGCGCCCATCACCACCCCGGCATGATTGACCACCACCACCGGCCCGAATCCCTGCGCTTCCAACCGAGCCAGCGCCTCGGCCACCGAAGTGTCCTCGCTGACGGTTGCCACCTGGCGGCGGGTGTACATCCCAGTCAATCGCGCCATCCCCTCGAACGGCAGGTCCCCAGCCAGCCAGTCACTTTTGCCGGGCACGTAGTCATACACCGGCGTGAACCCGGCGCCTTCGAGCCGCCACGCGGCTCGCGGGCTCTTATCTCAAAGGGTGTCGTAGCAGTAGACGATGACCGGCCGGGACCGGTCCAGCTCCGCCAGCCGGTCATCCAGCTCCTTCAGCGGCAGGTTCACCGCACCGGGCAGGTGCGCCCGCCGGTACTCATCCGCGGAGAGCACCTCTACCAGCTGGGCGCCCGCACCGGTCAGCGCCGATACCTGGTCGCACCCTATCTCCGCTGGCATGCTGATCCCCTATCGTTCGGTGTTCGTGTGCCGACGATGGCGCGCCAGGCGGCGGCACTCCGGCCGCTATGGGACGCGATCCAGGATCGCCTGCCCCGCATCCGCCATCCGAATCCAACGTCCAGCACCTCCTCAGCGGAAGGCGGAAGCGGGAGCTGTGAGCTGCCGACCAGGCGGATCACACGCCAGTGATGCTGGGCTCGTCGTTTTCCAGGTGGCCAACGAAGCGCTGCGACCAGGAGGCGTCGCTGCTGGCCGTGACCGTCAGGTCGTACCAGCCGCCGGAGCTGCGCAGCGGGTCCGCGGCGTGTACGGCGGTGCGGTGCGGCAGCACCTGGTAGGCGCGTGGCTGGTCCTTGGTGTAGGCGTTCGCGGTCACCGTGAAGGTCACCTCGCGGTCGCTGTCGTTGGCGAGCGTCAGCAGCAGCTGAGGCTGCGGGCCGAAGCCGTCCTTGAAGTACTCGGCCTGCACGAACAGCGCCGCGCCGGCCGCCGCGGCGTCGCCGGCGAAGCGGCGCAGGAACCGGTTCGGCCCGGTCACGGTGATGTCGTAGCTGGTGTCACCGCTGGCCGCGCCGACCTCCGCCGTGCCAGGCGTCGTCTGGTCCCAGGCCGAGCGTGACGCCTCCACCGTGTACTGGCCGGGGAACCCGGCCGGGTACTGCGCGAGCGACGGAACGCCCGCCAGGTTGTTGTACACGGCGAAGTGGGACGCCTTGCGCACGTACGGGCCGTTGTTGCTGAAGGCCAGGTTCGCGGTGACGGTGCCGTCGGAAGCCGTGGTGAAGCCGGCCAGGTTCGCGTTCGGCTGCACCGGTATCGGCCGGGCCGGCTTGGCGCCCGGCTCCTGCGTGGGCAGGACGTTGTCGTCGGGCAGCGGGACGTACTCTGTCTCCGGGACCAGCGGGCCGGTGGCGGGCAGGTCAGGCAGGCCGTAGACGGGCGACTTGAAGTCGAAAGCGTCGGTCAGGTCGCCGGCGACCTTGCGCCGCCAGGCGCTGATGTTCGGGCAGATCGCGGGTTTGCCGAGAGCGGTGGTCCACTTCTCGAGGAACTGGACCACCGAGGTGTGGTCGGCGGTCTCGGAGGTGACCCAGCCGCCGCGGGTCCACGGTGAGACGAGGATGAGCGGCACCCGGAAGCCGAGGCCGACGGGGGCTGGGGCGGTCAGTCCGTACTCGGCGAGATCGGTGCCGCTGATGAACTCGTCGGTTTCGCCGGGCGCGGGCACGGGCGGCGGGACGTGGTCGAACTGGCCGTCGTTCTCGTCGTAGTTGACGATGACCAGCGTGGAGTTGAAGACCTCCGGATCCGCGTTCAGGGCCTGGAGGACGGCGCTGAGGAAGTACGCGCCGTTGCTCGGGGCGGTCACCGGGTGCTCGGAGAAGAACTGGTTGTTCACCACGTAGGAGACCTGGGGCAGGTTGCCGGCGAGGACGTCCGCCTTGATCGCGGCGGCGATATTGTCGGCGTTCTGGGTCTCAACGCCGGTGTCGGTGGTGACGTTCGCGATACCGTTCGTGTACAGCGGGTTCGACGGGTCGGGCACGCCGGACTTGCCGGTCTCCGGGTCGATCTGCGTCGGGTCCATCTTGGCGAAGGTGGCGAAGTACCGCGTGGCATTGTCGCCATAGTCGTCGGCGCAGTGGTAGGTCCGCCAGGTCACGCCCGCGTCCTGCAGCGCCTCGACGTAGCACTGCCAGGTGAGGAAGTTGTACTGCAGATCGCCGCCGCCGTCGTAGGCGACGTGCGGGGCGGTGCCGTCGTAGCCGGGGAACTTCTGGTCGGCATTGATCGTGCCGCTCATGAGGTAGATGCGGTTCGGGCCGGTCGCGCTAATCACCGAGCAGTGGTAGTCATCGCCGATCGTGTAGGCGTCGGCGAGGGCATAGTGGAACGGCAGGTCGGAGCGGTTCAGGTAGCCCATCGTGGTGGGGCCGCCCTTGGCGCTGATCCAGCCGTTCATCAGGCCGCCGTACCAGGCGCCGTGCTGAGTGAGCCAGCTGTGGTCGGTGCCGCCGTAGTTGGCCGCGCCCAGTTCGGGACTCGGCGGGACGGCGCCCTTCCACTCGTCGGTGCCGCTTAGGCGCCACGGGTACTGGGTCTGCGCGCCGACTGCCGGCGTGTCCGGCTGCTGGAAGACCGAGTTGCCGCCGGGCAGGGTGATCGCCGAGCGGTCGCCGAAGCCGCGCACGCCGCGCATTGAGCCGAAGTAGTGGTCGAAGCTGCGGTTTTCCTGCATGACGACGACGACATGCTTGACGTCCCGGATGTCGCCGAACCGTTCTTGCCCGCTGACCGCGTGCCCGCCGATAAAGCCTCTACGGGTCAGGTCGGACATGCGCTTGCCTCCTGGTCGATAAGTGACAGAGTGTTGCATGAACACGCCATCCAGGATGATTCGCCCTTCGGTTTTGGTCAGGACAATCGGAGGCTGAACGCCAGCTGAACGGCAAATGGCCGTGCAGGTATGTTGGCTTGTGGCAGGTCTTGCCGACGAGTGCCGGGGTCAGGCGGCTTGGGCGGGGGCGGGCTGTGGCCGCCGGGCCACGCGCAGTGCTGGTCCCGCAGGATCACCGCCCGGCGGATGGGTTCGGGGATGGTGGCGGAGTAGCCGACGTCGAGGGGGACGCTTCTGGTGCTGAACGGGGCGTCCAGCAGGCCGGTGCGCAGTACCGAGGCGATGGCGCCGGGTCCGGAGACGAAGTCGATGGCGAGCTTGGCCAGGGCGTACCGCAGCGCCTGCCAGGCGATGACTTCGGCGTCGGTGCCGGCCAGGTAGCCGTGCTCCCCGGCCCTGGCCGCCAGCCAGGCCTGCGCCGTAAATAACTCCACAAATCCACCCGGCTTCAGGCTTCTCTTCACCGATATTCTCAAGTGACAACGCGGGTTCACATTGAGCTTCCGGACGTGGTGCGGAAGGAAGGAAACCCAGCATGGAAGACTCGGCGGCGGGCGAGGCACCAGTGCCGGAGATCGACACGTCACGGCCGCACTCGGCCCGGATGTACGACTACTACCTCGGCGGGAAGGATCACTTCGCGGCCGACCGCGAAGCCGCGGCCAAAGTGCTGGCCGCTTTCCCCTCGGTCCGCACCGCGTCGCGGGAGAACCGCGCGTTCCTCGGCCGCGCGGTCAGGTACCTGGCCGGACAGGCCGGCATCCGGCAGTTCCTCGACATCGGCACCGGGCTGCCATCCGCCGGCAACGTCCACGAGGTCGCCCAGAGCGTGGCCCCGTCCTCCCGCGTCGTCTACGCCGACAACGACCCGCTGGTGCTGGCGCACGCGCGAGCGCTGCTCACCTCCGGGCCCGAAGGCCGCACCGCCTACATCCACGCCGACCTGCGGGAGCCGCAGGCGATCCTGGACCACCCGGCGACCCGTGACGTGCTGGACTTCACCCAGCCGGTAGCGCTGATCCTCCTCGCGATCCTGCACCTCATCCCGGACGAGGACAAGCCCGCCGAGATCGTCGCGACCCTGCTGGACGCGCTGCCCCCGGGCAGCCACCTTGTCGCGTCGCATGGCACACCGGAACATGACCCGTCCGCGGCGGCCGGCGCGGTGCGCGCCTTCCGGGAAGCCGGGATTCCGTTTCACCTGCGTGACACCGGCGACTTCGCCCAGCTGGCGTTCTCCGGCCTTGAGCTGGTGCCGCCCGGGGTGGTGCTCGTCTCGGAGTGGCGGCCGGAGGACACGGGGCCGCGTCCCACGCCGGCCGAGGTGGGCTGGTATGGCGGGGTTGCCCGCAAGCGATGATGGGTTTTGGTCATCGACCGTCACCGGACGGAATCGTTCCCGCGGCTCGCGTCAGGCGGAGGGTACGGATTTCGAACGGTCGGAACGACAACTCGACCGTGCTGCCGTCGGTGACGGACAGCGGCCCGGCATCGGGCAGCGGGCGTTCCAACAGGTCGGTCGAGGTAGCCGCGACCACGGGGAAGTCCGCGGTCAGCCGGGTGCTGGCCCGCCCGCCCTGGGATTCGTAGAGGCGGACGACCACGTCACCCGACTGATCGTCGGCAAGCTTGACGGCTTCGGTCACTACTGCCTGGTTGTCTACGGCCAGGAGGGGCCTGACCGGCGCGGCCGCCGCGCCGCTGACGTGGCGTTCCGGCAGGTTGATGAGATAGCCCTCGCGTACCGCGTCGGCGATCCGGGCTCCTGGCACGAACGCGTAACGGAGCGTGTGCACGCCCTGATCGGTGTCTGGATCGGGGTAGCGTGGCGCGCGCAGCAAGGACAGCCGGACCGTTGTCGTGGTGCCCCCGTCGGCCCGCACCCCGCTGGTCACGTCGTGACCATAGGTGGAGTCGTTGACTACCGCCGCGCCCCAGCCGGGCTCACCGATGTGCAGGAAGCGGTGGGCGCAGATCTCGAACTTGGCCGCCTCCCAGCTGGTGTTGCAGTGGGTCGGACGGAAGACGTGGCCGAACTGGGTCTCCGCGGCGCTGCGATCGGCGCGCACATCGACCGGGAAGGCGACCTTGAGGAACTTCTCGCGCTCGTGCCAGTCGACCTCGGTCTCGAAGTCGAGGCGCTTGGCGCCGGCCCGCAGCGTGACCAGCTGGGTGACGCGAGAGGCGCCGAAGCCGCGGGTAACGCGCACCGTGGCGGCAGCGTCCGCGGCCGGGTCCTCGGTCTTGACGAGCTCCAGCTCCGTGACGTCGGTCAGGTCGGTAACGGTGTTGCGGTAGAACCGGTCGACGTCCCAGGCATCCCAGTTGGTCGGGAAGTCGGGGTGCAGCTGGAGGAGGTTGGCGCAGGCGCCAGGTGCCAGCGCTTCGCGTGCGGCGGCCAAGTCCATCACGGAGGTGACCAGACCGCGCTCGTCGATGACGACCCGGAGCAGGCCGTTGTCAAGCAGGTAGCCGCCGTCGGGCAGATGCCGTGCCTCGACGGCTGCCGCGGGCGCCGCGGGGCGCCCGGCAGCCATGGCCGGGATGCCGTCGCGCTCGAACGGCGCGCCATTGAAGACAATGCCAGCATCCGGGCCGGCGCTGGCCGGGTCCCCCGCGAGCGCTCGCTGTGCGTCGGCGATGATCTCCTCAAGTTCCGTGGCGACCGCCGCGTAGGTGGCGCGCGCCTGGCGGTGCACCCAGGCGATCGACGAGCCGGGCAGAATGTCATGGAACTGGTGCAGCAGCACGGTCTTCCACAGCCGGTCCAGCCGCTCATACGGATAGCGGTAGCCGGCGCGCACGGCGGCGGTGGTCCCCCACAGCTCGGCTTCGCGCAGCAGGTGCTCGCTGCGCCGGTTGCCCTGCTTGGTCTTTGCCTGAGAGGTGTATGTGCCGCGGTGCAGCTCCAGGTACAGCTCCCCCGTCCACACCGGCGGGTTGGGGTACTCTGCCTGTGCCTTGGCGAAGAAGTCGGCCGGTTTTTCGATCTCGACACGGGCCGAGCCATCCAGGTCGCGGAGCCGCTGCGCCCGGGCCAGCATCTCCTTGGTCGGGCCGCCGCCGCCGTCTCCGTAACCGAACGGCACCAGTGAGCGCCTGGCCATGCCCTTCTCCTGGAAGTTGCGCACCAGGTGCGCCATCTCACGCCCGGAGAACTGCGCGTTGTAGGTGTCCACCGGCGGGAAGTGGGTGAACACGCGGGTGCCGTCGATGCCCTCCCAGTCGAAGGTGTGGTGCGGGAACTTGTTGGTCTGGCTCCAGGAGATCTTCTGGGTGAGGAACCACTTAGAGCCTGACAGCTTGACGAGCTGGGGCAGCGCGCCGGAGTAGCCGAAGGAGTCAGGCAACCAGACCTCCTTGGTCTCGATGCCGAACTCCTCAAGGAAGAATCGCTTGCCGTGGACGAACTGGCGGGCCATCGCCTCGCCGCCGGGCATGTTGGTGTCGGCTTCCACCCACATCCCACCGACCGGCACAAACTGGCCGACGGCCACCTTCTCCACAACCCGGGCGAACACCTCGGGGCGGTGCTCCTTGATCCATGCCAGCTGCTGTGCCTGAGACATGGCGAAAATGAACTCCGGGTGCTCGTCCATCAGCGCCGTGACGTTCGACGCGGTCCGCGCCACCTTCCGGACCGTCTCACGCAGTGGCCACAGCCAGGCCGAATCGATGTGTGCGTGGCCGACCGCCGAGACCAGGTGCGCGGACGCGTGGGCCGGCGTGGCCAGCGCCGGGGCGAGCTCACCGCGTGCGGCCGCCGCGGTGCCCGGCACATCGTCGAGGCTCAGCGTGTCCAGCGCTCGCTCGACCGCCCGCAGGATCTCCCAGCGCCGCGGCCCGTCCACCGGCAGCTCCTGCATCAGCTGGCCGAGCACCTCAAGGTCCTGGACGAGTTCCCAAACGTCGGCGTGGAAGACCGCGAGCTCGGCCTGCCGTAGCCGGTACAGCGGGGCGTCCCCGGCGGTGAGCGTGTCCCCCATGGGGGTAACTGGCCGCGAAATCGACGGGTTGGCCGCTGCCTCCACAAAGAACCGCACCACGCCGTCGGATGGCGCAAGTCGATCCAATCGCACCGAACGCTGCCGCGGGTGCAGCCCTCGCACCGGAGACCCGTCCGGCAGGTAGATCAGGCCTTCCGCGGCAAAGCCGGCATTGTCGTCGCTAAAGCCCAGATCGATGACCGCCACGACGTCCTGCCCTGCCCACTCGGCCGGTACTGTCCCGTGACAGGAGAACCAGGTGGTACCCCACGGACGGCCCCAGGGCGCACCCACCTCGAACGGCTGGTACTCGGCCGCCATCCCTTCGACGGGCGGCACCGGCTCGCCGGGCACGTGCCAGGCCGCTACCTGCAACGGCACCGTCGCACCGTACACCGCGGGACGGATCCGCTCCCGCAGCACTCGATCCAGGCGTCGCTCGGTCAGCAGGCGGTCATCATGCATCAGATCTGCTCCTCAGATATTGCTTCGGGGGATTCGTTAGCGAACAGGCCACGGTCCCGGTGCGGCGCGCCGCGGCGCGCCGCACCGGGACCGCTGGCGCGCGATCAGCTGTTCGGCCGGATGTAACCGTCCTCGAGCATCAGCGTCAGGGCCTCGTTCCCGTTGCCCTGGCCCATGATGTCCCACAGCGGGCTGGTCCCCTGTGCGTTCATCGGCGGCCAGTCCGTGAAATTCCGCGACGAGTAGGGGAACTGGAATACCTTCGTCGCGTATGTGATGAATGGCAGCTGCGTGTTGATCTCGCGCGCCCAGTCGTAGACGAGCTTGTTCATCTCCGGGCCCGGCCCTACCTCTTCCGACTCCCGGTCGATGGTGGCGGGGACGTCGACCGAGCCGAGGCCGGGGATCGTCTCTGTCGGCCCGAAGCCCACGCCACGGTCGCCGGCGTAACTGCCAGCAGTCTCGAAGTTGGTGATCGAGCCCAGCAGCTGGTCGAAGTTGTTGTAAAGCGGATTCGGTCCGCCCTGGAGATCCATGTTCAGCTGGTAGTCCCCGTTGTAGAGGTCCGCCTGCTGGATCGTGCCCTGGGTCGCGTCGAGGCTGGAGTGGATCCCGAAGGCGGTGAGGGCGGTAGCCGCCTCATCAAACGACGAGACGATGTCGGTCGTCGCGGAGTTCACCAGGAACGACAGGGTGAACGGCTTGCCGTTGGGCATGATCCAGGTGCCGCCGCTCTTGTGGAACCCCGCCGACTGCAGCAGCGAGGTGGCCTTCGCGTCGTTCACCGGGTAGGTGTTGAGCGAGGCGATTTGGCTCGGCGTGAGGTAAAGCGAGTTTTCGTAGCTGGGCAGGCCGTCGGGATACTCGTTCAGCACACCGCCCCGGTCGGTGACCGAGCTGCCGCCGTAGGCCGACGCGACCATGTTCGCCCGCGGTATCACGTACGCGATCGCCTGGCGCACTGCGGTGATGTTCAGCGGGTACGCGTGGTCGTTGAACATAAGGCTGAAGGTGAATCCCTGGGGAATGGCCGTGTGCGACCCGGGGGTCGCCGCCCACTCCTTCAGGATCGCCGGCGACATGTAGACGTTGGAGAAGTCCGCCTGGCCCCCGAGAAGCAGCGGGTAGATGCCCTGGTTCTGGTCGTTGAGGTAGTCGATGCCGGAGATGTGGATGCCGGAGGCGCCGTAGAAGCTCGACGACTTCGGGAGCAGCGCCTCGGAGGTGTTGATGGCCTTGAGTTCGAACGGACCATCACCGATCAGCTTCGGCGGGTTGTAGGCCGAGAGTTTCTTGTACGCCGCCTGCATCGCTGCGTACTGGGGCATCTTGTTGGCGGCGGCCGGGTTCGTAAGCTCTTCCGCGTAGTAGGCGATGTCGTCCTGCTCCAGGGATGAGGTCACGAACTGGCCGTATTGGCTGGACGGCAGGATGATGCTGGGGAAGAGCTCGTCCTCGAGCAGCGTCATATCGGTGCCCGGCCGGGTGGTGACCACCACCTCGTGTGAGTTCGGCGTGCTCACGCCGGATATGTAAAGCCATCCGCCGGTACCGGCGGCAGCGGTGACGCCGCCGGCACCGCCGAGGCCGTTCAGGACCAATGTGTCAAGAACGTCGGTGCTGGTGACCGGCTTGCCGTTCTGCCAGTTCACCCCGGAACGCAGGTTGATGGTCAGGGTGTCACCGCTCGCCGTCCAGCTGCTGGCCAGCTGGGGCGTGAAACTCGTCAGGCTCGGGTCGTCCTCGACCGCCAGCGGCAGCTGTATCAGCCCATCGCCGATGGTGAGGGCGAGCGGGTTGTAGAAGTTCAGCGACCACGTGGTACCCCAGCTACAGCACGGCGCCCATTTCAGGTACGCGGTCGTGCTGGCGCTGCCGCCGCCCGAGGAGCCGCCGCTGCAGGCCGCAGCCAGCAGCGCGACGGCGAAGCCCGCCGCGGCAAGCGCCAGCGACCTGCGGCGTGGTCTTCCGGGTATCGGTCTTCCTGGCGAAGGGGCGCCCCTGTTTGCTCTTATCCTCATTTGTATCTCCTTAGCGCCGAATACTGCGTATTGACGTCGGATATCTCGTTGTCTTCGGCTGTTCACCTGCCCGCTCGGCGTCCCTGGTCAGCCGGAGGTGGATGGACGCCCCGAGGACTAGCACCAGGAAGATCGCGATGGCGAAGTCGTCCGCCATGACGTCCGCCCGGTTCGGCATCGGCAGCAGTCGAACCAGCACCGCCATGACCAGCAGCACGAGCCCCATCCTGACCAGCAGCGCAGACGCGAGCCGCAACACGGTTCACACCACCTCCTCGTCCACGGTCTCCACGTTGACCGCGGGAACTACTTCCGGGTACCAGCACGCGCTCCAGTGCCCCTCTGCGCCGTCGACCTGCTGGCTCGGGGGCCTGTCGGTATGACACCGGTCACGGGCGAAGGGGCACCGGTTGGCGAAGACGCATCCGACCTCCGCCGGGTACGCCTCGATGCGCTCGGTCGCGATCCTCGTCGCGTCCGAGCGCCGACGGCGGGCACGGCGCGGGTCCGGCTCAGGAATGGCGTCGAGCAGCAGGTACGTATAGGGGTGCCGCGGCCTCGCGATGACCTCCTCGACGGGTCCGCTCTCGACCACCACGCCGAAGAACATCACGATGATCCGCCCGCCCGTCGCGAAATACCTGACCACGCCGAAGTCATGGCTGATGAAGAGGTAGGCCAGGTCATGGCTCTCGCCAAGCGACTTGAGCAGGTCCAGGATCGAGATCCGCATCGACACGTCGAGCATGCTCACGGCCTCGTCGGCGACGAGCAGGCTCGGGCGCAGCGCCATCGCCCTGGCGATCACGAGCCGCTGGCGCTGCCCGCCGGAGAGCTGGTGGGGATAGCGGTCCAAAAAAGGCTTGCTGGTGTCGAGGCCTGCCAGGCCGAGCAGCCGCTCGACCTCACCGCGCACGTCACGGCGGGGCACTATCCGCTGGTGGCGGAGGCCGCCGGCGATTGTCTCCTGCACGGTGAGCCCGGGGTTGAGCGCTCCGTAGGGATCCTGGTGGATGAGCTGGACCGAACGGCGGTACCGCCGGTAGTCGTCCCCGCGCAGCTTCCAGATGTCCGCGCCATCGAAGCTCACCGTGCCAGCCGCTGGCTGTATCAGGCCGGTGATCGCCCGCCCCAGCGTGGTCTTGCCGCACCCGGACTCCCCGACCACGGCCAGGGTCTGGCCCGGCTCGATCTCGACGCTCACATCCCGGAGCACCGGGCGATCGTCCCTGGCCGTCTGGTACCGGTGCGTCACGTGCTCAACGCTCAGCAAGCTCACTCGCCGCCGTCCTCTCCCGATTCGTTGTTCACGACATGGCAGGAGACCGCGTGACCCGAGGCACTCATCTGAAGCTCCGGCTCGACTTGGTGGCAGATCGGCTGAGCGAACCCGCAGCGCGGCGCGAACCGGCAGCCCGGCGGCAGCGCGTTCAGATCCGGCACCTGGCCCGGAATCGACCGGAGGCTCGAAGGATCGGCGGTCACGCTCGGCATGGCCGAGATCAGCGCCTTCACGTAGGGGTGCCGGCGGTCGCCGAAGAAGATCTCCTCGACGGTGCCGGACTCGACCAGGCGCCCCGCGTACATGACCGCCACCCGCTCGGCCAGCTCGGCCACGACGGCCAGGTCATGGGTGACGAACACCACCGTGGTGCCGAGGGTGTCGTGGAGGTCCCGGATGATGTCGATGACGAGCCGCTGGCTGAGCACGTCGAGCGCGGTGGTCGGCTCATCGAGCACCAGGACCTCGGGCTTCAGCAGCAGCGCGATGGCGATGGCGACCCGCTGCTTCATGCCCCCCGAGAGCCGGCTCTCGTACGTCCGCCAGACCTGTTCCGGCCGCAGCCGGACGAGCCGGAGGAGTTCCTCGAAGTGCTCCCGGCCCTCCCGGCGGTCCGGGTACACATCAGGATGGGCATCGAGGATGTGCTCGACCTGCGCACCGATGGTGATCACAGGGTTGAACGCGCTCATCGCGGCCTGGAACACCACCGCGATGTGCTGGGCCCGCAGTCGCCGGAGTCCGGAGTAGCTCATGCGGGCGAGGTCCTGGCCGCGGAAGCGGACCGCCCCCGAGACGGTGCGACCCGGGGGCTGCACCAGGCCGAGCAGCGAGTAGGCGAGCGTCGACTTCCCGCAGCCCGACTCACCTACCAGCCCGTACACCTTGCCCTGCTCGATCGACAGGCTCACACCCTCGACCGCACGGACCTTGCCGAAGCCCACGGTGAGGTCCGTCACCTCGAGCAGGGACCCTTGGCGATCCGGGTCTGTGCCATTGAGCTCAGCCGCGGGCGCCATGCTGGTCACCGGGGCCTGCCGGGTGGTGTCGTCGGCCATCACTGGACCCTCAGCCTCGGGTTGAACAGCCGGTCCATCGCCCGCGAGAAGTACACCAACGCCACCTGGAGGAACACGATGGCGAGCATCGGCGAGAACAGGTAGAAGGCACTCTGACTGGTGTAGAGCGCGCCCTGGCTGATCGCGAGGTTTATCATGATCCCCCAGTTCGTGCCGGTGATCGGCGCGACGCCGAGCAGGTAAAGACCCACCTCGGCGTAGATGGCGTCGGTCACCGCGAGCAGGAAATGGATGGCCACGTACGGGCCGATGTTCGGGAGCAGCTGGCGTCCGACCATGTTGCGCAGCGGGAGCCCCTGCACTTTGGCCGCGTCGATGAAGTCACTGGTGCGGAGGCTGAGCGCCTGCGATCGCACCGCTCTGGCCAGTCCTGCCCACCCAGCTATCGACAAGATCCCGGCCAGCGCGAGCGGATTGGTGGTCTTCACGATGCTCGCGATCACGATGACCAGCGGCAGGCCCGGGATCGTGAGGAACACATCGGTGATGCGCATGATTATCTGATCCACGGCACCGCCGAGATAGCCGGCCACCAGGCCGACCGTCACGCCCACGGCCACCACCATCACGGCCGTGGCGAGGCCGACCTCCATGATCGGCCGCGTTCCGACGATCAGTTCGCTCAGCACGCTGTCGCCGAGGAAGTCCGTGCCCAACGGATACTTGAGCGACGGCGGCAGGTAGGCCAGGGACGAGTTCTTCTGGTAGCCGATGTGCACCACCATCGGCCCGACGATCGCGACGACGAGGTAGATCAGGACCACGACGCCGCCGATGAGCGCGGGCTTGTCGGATTTGGCGATACGCCACAAATCGCGAAGAAACGTCATGCGACCGACCTCTCGGCAGGATCCGCCACCTGGTTCTCCGTGGCCAGGCCACTGACCGTCAGCCCTTTCTGCCTGGCCCTACCCGGGCTCATGATCCGCGGGTCCACCAGCGGATACACGAGATCCACGATGAGGTTCGCCACGACCACCGCCACGGTGATCAGGATGAAGCAGCCCATCATCACCGAGTAATCGCGCTCGTTGACGGATTGGATCAGGTAGTAGCCGAGGCCTGGGTAGACGAAGAAGGTCTCGATGAACACCGACCCGCCGAACATGTACCCAAGCGAGAGCCCGAGGTTCGTCACCATCGGCAGCATCGCGTTCCTGCCGATGTAGGACTGGGTCACCCGCCGTCGGGACAACCCCCACGCCTCCCCGGTCCGCACGTAGTCCGCGCCCAGGATGGTTGACACCGAACCCTTCATGGTGAGCGCCCAGCTTCCGAACGCGACGATCACATAGGACAGGACGGGGAGTATCGCGTGCTGCAGCACGCTGCCGACGAAGGGGAAGTTCCACCCGGGCGTGGCGGTCAGCGAATACGGCCCCGACGCCGGGAGCAGGTGGCCCCGATCGGCGACCACGTAGATCAGCACGAGCGCGACGATGTAGTTCGGTACCGCCGCGAGGAACGACACGACGCCGGTCCCGATCTTCGCCAGCGCGCTTTGCGGGAACGCGGCTATCAGCGTCCCGACGACCACGCCGATGGTAAAGCTGATGAGCAGGGCGAGCCCGATGACCAGCAGGGTCCAGGGCAGGGCGCCCGCGATCACGCTCAGCACGGTCTGGCCGGGGTTGATGATGGACGTCCCGAAGTTGCCGGTGAACGCATGCCCGACGTAAGCGAGGTACTGCTGCCACAGCGGACCGCTCGCCTGGACGCCGTAGGCCTCCTGGACCTTCGCGGCGATCTCCGCAGTGGAGAGGCCGCCTTGCGCCGTGAGCTGGGACTCAAGGTATGACATGGCGTTGCCGGGCATGAGCCGGACCATGAAGAACGTCAGCGTGATAACGATGTAGATCGTCACCACCGCCAGCGCCAGCCGCTTCGCGAGGAAGGACACCATAGGTTCTCGGGCCCCCTACTACCGCGCCCGCACGTGCGGCCTAGCGGGTAGCCGGGTACTGCCATGCCATCTGTCGTCCGAGCCGGATATCGAACGCATGCGCACCCCTGCCTCCAGTCCAGCGACCCAGGGTCCCTGCTGGTCATTTGCCATTTGTATGCAGCAAATGATGAATGAGGCATATAGAGACTGTCAATAGTTCATATGTCTTGACATACGGACGTTATCTCATCCCGGATCGGGAGTCAGCGTGCGGCGCGGGAACGAAGGCACGGCGAAGCCAGAGCCGGCGCGGCGGAGCCGGTCAGTGCGCGACGGGCAGCCCGGTAACCGCGCTGATCAGGTCCGCGGCCCTGCTGACCGCATGCTCCGGCGACAGCCGGGCGGTGAGGACCGCTTCCAGCATCGCCCTCAGCTGCACAGAAACCAGAGCATACGCTGGGGTGACCGGCCGTGTCACCGCATCGCCGAGCAGGCCGGCGGTGAACGCGTGGAACGGCGAACGGCCGACCAGTTCCGCGACCGCGGAGCGACGTGGCGGAATCTGGCCGGTACGGGCGAAGAATCGCGCCGTCGCGGGACCGGTGACCGCGTTCTTCAGCACCTCCATGGCCGCTGCCGGCTGCTTGGCCTGGCGGGGAATGCAGTACACGAAACCGCCGACGAGCACCGAGAACCGGCCGCGCGGTCCGGCAGGCACCGGCATGAAGCCGAACACATCGGTGACCGCGTCCAGGTCCAGGCCCGCGTAGCGCGCGAGCGTGGGCGCCTCGTAACTGCCACCGAATACCATCAGCGCCTCTCTCCTGGCGAGCATCTGGATCGGCCGGTCCCGGTCATGGCCAACCGCCCCGGTAGACAGCACCTTGTCGTCCACAAGCGCCCGCAGCAGCCGCATGGCATCCACGCTGGCAGGCGAGTCGAGCGTCACCATGTCCGGGCCGAGTACCCGGGCGGCGTTCGAGGCCAGCAGCGCGACCAGGCAGTAGGTGGCGAACTCATCGGCCGACGGCCCGACCGGCATGACAAGCACCGGTCCGCCCTGGGTGTCGGCCAGCCGACGGCCGGTCTCCTGCAGTTCCCGCCAGGTGTGAGGGACACCCCCGGCGAAGGCGGCGCGGTCGTACCACATCCCGGCCACGTCCATTTCCGCCTGCACCGCTTGGGTGCCGCCGCCGATGCGGTGCGCGTTGACGAACGGCTCAAGGAAATCGCGGTGCAGTTCGTTCTCCACCCATGACGAGTCGAGTTCCTCAAGCGGCCGCAAGAAGCCGGACGCGGCAAACTCCGCCACCCACACCGAGTCAAGGATGGCCAGGTCCGGCGCGCGGCCTTCGGCTACCGCCCGGACGAAGGCGGCGTGCAGGTCGTTCAGTTCCGTCTCGGCTATCGACAGCCGTACAGTCGGCGACGCCGCCCGCAGGTGCGGTCCCCACCGGTCAAACGCCGGCATGAGCACCCGTACCTCACCCGAATCCGCCCGGCGGGCCAGCCAGTGCGGGTTCACGAACGTGCCGTGCCTGCGGCGGCGGAGCACCACGCCCTCGGCGGCCAGGTCGGTCAGCGCGTGAGTGACCGGGGTCCTGCTCAGGCCGAACCGCTCGCACAGTTCATGCTCGGTGGGCAGGCGACCGTCCGTCCCGTAGACGCCGCTCAGGATCTCCTCGGTGAGCAAGGTCTTGAGCTGGTAGTAGACGGGGATCGGCTGGCCTTGCGTCAAATCCATACAGTCATGATGCACTTCGTGACGGCATGGCTGGGTGCACGGCGCAAGACCGGCTACTCCGGGCGAGTCCGCCATGAGATTTTCATGGACGGCGAGAAGGTTTCATACGCGCTGTTACTCAGTTCCGGCACTACCCGATCCGCCGCCGACCCCGTCGGCACCGGCTTCTGCGCAGGTAGAAGCAATGCGGCACGCGCGTGTGCGGACCGCCGCGGGATTTCGGTGTTGCTGCGCTCCGTACCGGTTTTCCGGGCGCCACGATCGGGCGCTTTCCGCTCACCTCGCTCCGGGTTACTTTGCGGACCTGAGGTGCGAGCGCTCACCGCCGCCCAGATTTCCCCATTTTTTAGCGAGGAGATGCGGATGACTAACCGTCGACCTCGTTCGCGCACGCTGGCCAGCGTCATGGCCGCAGCCATCCTGCTGTCCGGCGGGTCGCTCGCCGCCTCCGGCAGCGCATCGGCAGCCTCTGCCCATCCGGCAGGAACCGCGCGAACATCAGCTAAGGCACTTCCGGATAGCGGTCAGCTTGCCGGAGCGCCGATCACGAGCCCGACCCCGAACGAGGTGTTCACGCCCGGCTCGACCATCGGGCTGCAGGCGGCTCCCTTCCCGGCCGGCGACAGCGTCAAAGACGGGCTCACCTCGAGCCCGGTGACCTCGATCAAGTTCTACGCGAGCAGCAACCTTACCAACAATGTCCTTGTGGGCGTGGCCAAGTCGGCGCCCTGGACGGTGAAATGGACCAACGTGCCAGCGGGCGACTACTCGCTGACCGACGTAATCACCGACAAGCAAGGAGCGAGCACGACCTCGGACCCGGTGGCGATCCAGGTCGAAAAGCCCAGCGTCGTGACCGGCGAGTCCTCACTGGCGGTCGCGAAGGGTAACACCGCCTCGTTCAGCGTCTCGTTGTCCGCGAAACCCAGCAGCGACGTGACGGTGCGGCTCAACCGGTCGGGTGCCACCGGGGTCAAGGTGTCCCGGGGCCAGACGCTCACCTTCACGCCGTCGGACTGGAACCGGACGCAGCAGGTCACCGTGGCCGCGGCAAAGGGCAACGCGAAGCTGGGCAGTCACTCCACCCTCACCGCGTCGGCGGCCGGACTGGGGAGTGCCTCGGTCGGGGTGACCGACGCGGCGACCGCGACCGGATACGACCAGTGGTTCCTTAACCTCTACGACGACATCACGAACCCGAGCAACGGGTACTTCAGCCCGCTGGGCATCCCGTACCACTCGGTCGAGGAGCTCATCGTGGAGGCCCCTGACTACGGCCATGAGACCACCTCGGAGACCTACAGCTACTGGCTGTGGCTGGCCGCCGACTACGGCCAGGTCACCGGTGACTGGACCGAGTTCAACACCGCATGGTCCAACATGGCGGAGTACATGATCCCGGACGCCGCCAACCAGCCCGGGTGCAGCGCCTACAACGCGTCGGACCCGGCCACGTACGGGCCGGAGGAGCCATCCCCGAGCGACTACCCGGTCGCACTCAACTCCTCGGTCCCTGTCGGTTCGGACCCGCTGTCCAGCGAGCTGACGTCGACCTACGGCAACTGCGACATCTACGCGCCGATGTGGATCATGGACACCGACAACCGGTACGGCTTCGGCCAGCAGGAGAACGGTACCTCCACGCCAAGCTGGATCAACAGCTACCAGCGTGGCGCCGAGGAGTCGGTCTGGGACACGATCCCGCAGCCCGACTGGGACAACCTGACGTACGGCGAGAGCGGGTCCGGCTACCTCGACCTGTTCAACAACGGCGGCGGCAGCTTCGCCGCTCAGTACAAGTACACCGACGCGCCGGATGCCGACGCGCGCATGATCCAGGCCGCGTACTGGGCCGACCAGTACGCCACCGCGCAGGGCGACGAGTCGCAGATCGCGTCGACCCTGGCCGACGCGGCAGAGCTCGGCGACTACCTCCGGTACTCGATGTTCGACAAGTATTTCAAGCAGATCAGCGCCGCGTGCAGCCAGGACGGGTCGGTGGCCTGCCCGGCCGGCACGTCCAAGTCCAACGAGGACACCTACCTGCTGTCCTGGTAC
>Ga0335075_10006321_pt1 | contig 18303 bp, 17 predicted proteins | sample Lox_Sample_24_FD_206723 | JGI IMG/M metagenome (GOLD analysis project Ga0335075, IMG submission 206723) | Soil microbial communities from Loxahatchee National Wildlife Refuge, Florida, United States - Lox_Sample_2.4 | ecosystem: Environmental > Terrestrial > Soil > Wetlands | place: USA... | reverse complement strand
GCAGGCGGTGATTCGCAACTTCTGCATCATCGCCCATATCGACCACGGCAAGTCGACGCTCGCCGACCGGATGCTCCAGCTCACCGGCGTGGTCGACGAGCGGCAGATGCGCGCTCAGTACCTGGACCGGATGGACATCGAGCGCGAGCGCGGCATCACGATCAAGAGCCAGGCCGTCCGGCTGCCCTGGCGCGGTCGGGACGGCCGTCAGTACGTGCTCAACCTGATCGACACCCCCGGGCACGTCGACTTCTCCTACGAGGTGTCCCGGTCCCTGGCCGCGTGCGAGGGAGCGGTGCTGCTGGTGGACGCCGCGCAGGGCATCGAGGCGCAGACGCTGGCCAACCTCTACCTGGCCCTGGACGCCGACCTGCACCTGATCCCGGTGCTGAACAAGATCGACCTGCCAGCCGCCGAGCCGGAGAAGTACGCGGCCGAGATCGCCGGCGTCATCGGCTGTGACCCGGGCGAGGTGCTCCGGGTGTCGGCCAAGACCGGGGAGGGCGTGACCGAGCTGCTGCACACGATCGTGGAGCAGGTCCCGGCGCCCGAGGGCGACCTGGACGCCCCGGCCCGCGCCATGATCTTCGACTCGGTCTACGACACCTACCGGGGCGTGGTGACCTATGTCCGGGTGGTGGACGGCCGGCTGTCCCGGCGCGAGAAGACGCTCATGCTGTCGACCAAGGCGGTGCACGAGACGCTCGAGGTCGGCGTGATCTCGCCCGAGCCGGTGCCGTCCGATGGCCTGGCCGCCGGCGAGGTCGGCTACCTGATCAGCGGCGTGAAGAACGTCCGCGAGGCCCGGGTCGGCGACACGGTGACCAGTGCCAGCCGGCCCGCGGCCGAGCCGCTCGCCGGGTACGCCCACCCCAGGCCGATGGTGTTCTCCGGCCTCTATCCGGTGGACGGGGACGACTATCCCGAACTCCGCGACGCCCTCGACAAGCTGCAGCTGAATGACGCCTCGCTGATCTACGAGCCGGAGACCTCCACCGCGCTGGGGTTCGGGTTCCGCTGCGGCTTCCTCGGCCTGCTGCACATGGACATCGTCCGGGAGCGGCTGGAGCGGGAGTTCGACCTGACGCTGATCTCGACCGCGCCGAACGTCGTCTACCGGGTGGTGATGGAGACGGGCGACGAACTGATCGTCACCAACCCCAGCGAATTCCCCGATGGGAGGGTCGGCCAGGTGTTCGAGCCCGTGGTGCGGGCCACCGTGCTGGCCCCCAGCGACTACATCGGCGCGATCATGGAGCTGTGCCAGGGCCGGCGCGGCGCGCTGCTCGGCATGGACTACCTGTCCGCCGACCGGGTGGAGATCCGCTACACCCTGCCGCTGGCCGAGATCATCTTCGACTTCTTCGACCAGCTGAAGTCCCGGACCCGCGGCTACGCCTCGCTGGATTACGAGCCGGCGGGCGAGCAGGAGGCCTCGCTGGTCAAGGTCGACATCCTGCTCCAGGGCCAGCCGGTGGACGCGTTCAGCCAGATCGTGCACACCGACAAGGCCCGCGAGTACGGCCTGGCCATGACGGCCCGGCTGAAGGAGCTGATCCCGAGGCAGCAGTTCGAGGTGCCGATCCAGGCGGCCATCGGCTCGCGGGTGATCGCGCGGGAGAACATCCGCGCCCTGCGCAAGGACGTGCTGGCCAAGTGCTACGGCGGTGACATCACCCGCAAGCGCAAGCTGCTGGAGCGGCAGAAGGAAGGCAAGCGCCGGATGAAGGTCATCGGGCGGGTCGAGGTGCCCCAGGAGGCCTTCGTGGCGGCGCTGTCCACCGAGCAGTCGACGGCGGACAAGCGGCGCTGACCCCGCGCTGACCTGGCTACCCGCCGGGGTGCGACAGCGCGACCAGGCCCGCCATCAGCAGCACGATCAGCAGCAGCAGGCCCCCGCCGATCCAGCCCAGGGCCAGCCCGAAGGTGGCCACGCCCATCCCGCGCTCGCCGGTGCGGCGGATCTCGCCGCGGGCCATGTGGCCGAGCACGATGGCCGGGATCGTGCTGAGGAACCCGGTGAACGGCTGGCCCAGGCCGCAGACCAGGGCGGCCATCGCGAGCCCGTTGGTCCTGGCCGATGCCGGCCACGGCGGGGCGGCGCGCTGTCCTTCCGGCAGATCAGCGGTGATCGTGACCAAGTCGCCCAGTGTGCGCGCGGCGAAGGCCCGGCCGGCCCTGGCGTCGTACTCCTCCTTGGTCAGCCTGCCCTCGGCGAAGCCGGTCTTGAGCACCTCGATGGCATGTTCGCGATCCGCGTGGGACGCCCTCAGGTAGCCCGCGCCCCCCGCGCGAACTCCGTACGGACGTCCGTACTCCGGCCTCACCGACATCGGTACCTCCAGCCCCCCGGCACACCCCGAGTCCCGATATCGCCAGCTTAGCCGCGTCTGCGGGCCCGCGATCCGCCGGGGAAGCGGCCGGCGCCGGTTCGACCCGCGCCGTCGTCCCGGCTACCGTGCGGGTGTGTCACCAGGCCCGCCGCCGGACGGCGAGCCCGTCCCCGCCGACGCCGGGCTGCCGCCCGGCGCCCGGTCCGGGGTGGGCCAGCGCCCGTTCGGCTTCTACGTGCACGTGCCGTTCTGCGCGACCAGATGCGGCTACTGCGACTTCAACACCTATACCGCGGCCGAGCTCGGGCCCGGAGCCAGCCGGGATTCCTACGCCGGCCAGGCGATCGCGGAGATCCGGCTGGCGCGGCGCGTGCTCGGCGGCGCCAACCTCCCGGTCGAGACGGTGTTCTTCGGCGGCGGGACGCCGACCTTGCTGCCGCCATCCGATCTGGCCGCGATCCTGGCCGCGATCGACGGCGAGTTCGGCCTCGCGGCCGGGGGCGAGGTGACCGCCGAGGCGAACCCCGAGACGGTCGACGAGCGGACGCTGGCCGAACTGCGCACGGGCGGCGTCACACGAGTCTCCCTGGGCATGCAGAGCGCATCCAGCGGCGTCCTGGGCGTTCTAGAAAGAAAGCATGAAATCGGGCGGCCGGAGCGCTGCGTCGGGTGGGCCCGCTCGGCCGGCTTCGAGCACATCAGCCTGGACCTGATCTACGGAACGCCGGGGGAGAGCGACGAGGACTGGATCGGGTCGCTGCGCAGCGCGGTGGCGGCCGGCCCGGACCACATCTCCGCCTACGCGCTGATCGTCGAGGAGGGCACCAGGCTGGCGGCGCGGATCCGGCGCGGCGAGCTGCCCGCGCCGGACGACGACGCGATGGCCGACCGGTACCTCGCCGCCGACGAGCTGCTCACCGCGGCCGGGCTGCACTGGTACGAGGTCTCCAACTGGGCCGCCTCGCCGCGGGCCCGATGCCGGCACAACCTGCTCTACTGGACCGGCGGCGACTGGTGGGGCGTCGGCCCCGGGGCGCACAGCCACGTCGGCGGAACCCGGTGGTGGAACGTGCGGCATCCCGCCGCCTACGCCGCCCGCATCGCCGCCGGGGTCAGCCCGGGCCAGGGGCGCGAGATCCTGACCGAGGCCGAGCGCCGCACGGAACGGATCATGCTGCTGACCCGGCTGGCGGACGGCTGTCCGCTGGATGAGCTGGGGCCGGCCGGGCTCGCGGCCGCGGCGGCGGCCGTGTCCGGCGGGCTCGCCGAACCCGCCGCGCACGCCGGGGGCCGGGTGGTCCTGACGCCGTCCGGCCGGCTGCTGGCCGACGCGGTCATCCGCGGCCTGACCGATTGAGAACCGCCCGCCGGGCGGCCGGCTAGCGGACGATCGTGGCGCAGAGCCAGGACGGGACGCGGTAGTAGTGGCCCCGGTAGGCGCGGAACGCGGCCAGGATCACGTAGCCCAGGATGGCCAGCCACAGCAGCGCGGCGACCGGCACCGCGATGACCAGGGCCAGGTTCAGGCTGTCGAGGGCCAGCATCGCGCCCAGGATCAGGACGCAGATCGTGTACAGCAGCGCGGTGACCGCCAGGCTGACCGCCTGGGCGGAGTGGTAGCGGACGAAGGCCGATGTGTGCCGCTTGAACAGGTAGACGGCCAGCGGGAGCACGGGGCCGAGGAACGGCACGCCGAGGTAGCTGAGCATGCCCAGGCGCTCGTCGTCCGGTTCCGGCGGCTCCGGCCGGTCCGCGGCCCCGGCCGGCGCCGGCCACGACGCCCGGGCTGCGGGCCACCGGCCCGGCCCGCTCGCCCACGGGGCGTCCAGAGGTTCCGGCGCGGCGGGCGCGGCGGGCGCTGGCCACTCCGGGGCCGGCTGCGATGGATTGCTGCTCATGACGACTCGAATGTCCTGCCCTTCCTGGCTAATACGCTAGACAATGTCTGCGGCAGGTGAGAACTCGGTCGTGACGATCGTGCTCCATCCCAGTATCCTTCCCGCCATAGACTTGGCACTCGATGCACTTGAGTGCCAGGGAGGTGAGCACGTGCTCGACGACCGGAAGTTGGCGGTCTTGCGCGCCATCGTCGAGGACTATGTGTCCACCAATGAGCCGGTTGGCTCCAAATCGATCGTCGACCGGCACAACCTGGACGTCTCCCCGGCGACCATCCGCAATGATATGGCGGTGCTCGAGGAGCAGGGCTTCATTGTGCAGCCGCACACGAGCGCGGGTCGCGTGCCAACAGACAAGGGTTACCGGCTTTTTGTCGATCGTTTGTCCGCGGTCAGGCCGTTTTCGGGCGCCGAGCGCCGGGCCATCGAGACGTTCCTGGCCGGGGCGTACGATCTCGACGACGTGGTGATGCGGACCGTGCGGCTGCTGGCTCAGCTGACCCGGCAGGTGGCCGTGGTTCAGTACCCGTCGCTGACCCGCTCCTCGGTGCGTCACATCGAGCTCGTGCCGCTGGCCGACCAGCGGCTGCTGCTGGTGCTGATCACCGACACCGGGCGGGTGGAGCAGCGCTCGGTCGACCTGCCCGGCCTGATCCGGGAGGAGTCGATCACCCAGCTGCGCGCGGTGCTCAACGCGTGCCTCGACGGGCGCAGGCTGACCGAGGTAGCGTCGGTGGTCGCCGAACTGCCCGGCCGGGTCACCCCGGATGAGCGCGCGAACGCGGCCGCGGTGTTCTCGGTGATCCTGGAGACCCTGGTGGAGCGACATGAGGAGCGGGTGGTGGTCGGCGGCGCCGCGAACCTGACCGCGGCCGACTTCGCTCAGGGGCTGCACGAGGTCCTCGAGGCGCTGGAGGAGCAGGTCGTGCTCATGCGGCTGCTCGGCGAGTCCGGCGATCAGGAATCGCTGACGGTCAGGATCGGTTCAGAAAACGAGGTGCAGGGGCTGCGCAGCACGTCCCTGGTCGCGTCCGGGTATGGTTCCGGCGATCAGGCGCTGGCCAAGCTCGGCGTGCTCGGCCCGACACGAATGGACTACCCGACGGCGATGGGAGCGGTGCGCGCGGTGGCACGGTACGTCGGTCAGATCTTGGCGGAGTCATAGGGGATGCGGGTGGCAAACGACTACTACGGCGTCCTCGGCGTCAGGCGTGACGCTGACGCGGACGAGATCAAGAAGGCCTATCGCCGGCTGGCCCGGGAGCTGCATCCCGACGTCAACCCCGATCCGCAGACCCAGGAGCGGTTCAAGGAGATCACCCAGGCCTACGAGGTGCTCTCGGACCCGGGCAAGCGGCAGATGTACGACATGGGTGCCGATCCGTTCGCCCAGGCCGGCGCGGCGGGCGCCGGCGGCTTCGGCGCCGGGTTCCCGTTCAGCGACATCATGGACGCGTTCTTCGGCGCCGGGGCGGGCACCCGGGGGCCGCGCAGCCGGGCCCGGCGGGGCCGCAACGCGACCATCCGGGTCGAGCTCGACCTGGCCGAGTGCGCGTTCGGCACGACCAGGGACCTGGTGGTGGACACCGCGGTCGTCTGCCCGAACTGCTCGGGTGAGGGCACGGCGCCCGGCACCCACCCGGAGACCTGCGACGTGTGCAACGGCCGCGGCGAGGTCAGCCAGGTGACCCGGTCGTTCCTGGGCCAGGTCATGGCGACCCGGCCGTGCCCGGGCTGCGGCGGGTTCGGGACCGTGATCCGCCGGCCGTGCCCGGAGTGCGACGGCGAGGGGCGGGTCAGGACCCGCCGCACGATCAAGGTCCGGATTCCGGCCGGGGTCGAGGACGGCACGCACATCCAGCTCGCGGGCGAGGGGGAGACCGGGCCCGGCGGCGGCCCCGCCGGGGACCTGTTCCTGGAGATCGTGCAGCGGCCGCACCCGATCTTCGAGCGCCAGGGAGACGACCTGCACTGCACGGTCACGATCCCGATGGTGGCCGCCGCGCTCGGCGCGACGCTGCAGGTGCAGACGCTGGACGGCCCGGCCGACATCGACATCCGCCCCGGTACCCAGTCCGGCCAGGCCATCCCGCTGTACGGGCAGGGAACAGCCCACCTGAACGCCTCCGGCCGCGGCGACCTGCTCATCCACGTCACCGTGGAGACGCCGATGAAGCTCGAGCCGGAGCAGGAGAACCTGCTGCGCGAGCTGGCCAAGCTGCGCGGCGAGGAGTCGCCGCCGGGCAAGTTCGCTCCCGGCCAGCAGGGCTTCTTCTCACGGCTGCGGGACGCGTTCAACGGCCGCTGACGGGCGCCCCGGCGCCAGCACCCGCCGGCCGCCGTTCTTCCTGGCCGCACGCGCCGATCTGGAGCAGGGCTCGTTCCTGCTCTCCGGTCCCGAGGGGCGGCACGCGGCCACCGTGCGCCGTCTGTCCCCCGGCGAGCGGGCCGACGTGACCGACGGGGCCGGGATGATCGCCGAGTGCGTGGTGCGGTCGGTCCGGCCTGGCGCGGTCGAGCTGGAGGTGCTGAGCCGCGGCGTCGAGCCCGCGGCCGAGCCGAGGATCGTGGTGATCCAGGCCATCCCCAAGGGCGACCGCGCCGAGCTCGCCGTGGAGATCATGACCGAGGTGGGCGTGGACGGCGTGGTCGCCTGGCAGGCCGAGCGCTGTGTGGCCCGCTGGCGCGCCGACCGCGCCGACCGCGCCCTGACCCGCTGGCAGGCCACGGCGCGGGAGGCGGCCAAGCAGGCGCGCCGGGCGTGGATCCCCGAGGTCACCGGGCCTGCGGGCACCCCGGCCGTCGCGCGCACGGCAGCGGCGGCCCGGCTGGCCATCCTGCTCGACCCCGATGCCCCGGTTGCGCTCGGCGGCCTCGCCATGCCGGACCGGGGCGAGATCGTGGTGATCGTCGGGCCGGAGGGCGGCGTGAGCCCGGCCGAGGCGGACGCCCTGACCGAGGCCGGAGCGCTGGCCGCCCGGCTGGGGCCGACCGTGCTGCGTTCGTCGTCGGCCGGGGCGGTCGCCGCGGCGCTCGCCCTGGCCGGGACCGCCCGCTGGGCCTGAGCGGCCGCTGACGACCGCCTGGGCCGCGTCTGGGCGTAAGCCCCGGTGCTTGCCTTGCCGCCTTGCCCGGTTGCCTGGTCGCCTGGTTGCCTGGTCGCCTCGTTGCCTCAGCTGCCGGAGGCCGTCGTGGTGCAGGTCGGGGTCGGCGAGGGCGACGCCTTCGGCCGCGCGCCGCCCAGAACGAACACGGCCGTGGTGTTGGTGGTCGCGGAACTCTGGCCGACGTCCGGGCTGGGACCGCCGTCATCACCGCCCGAACTGGTCGGGCTCGGCGACGGCGTGGGCGACGGGGTCGGGCTCGGCGTCGGGCTGGGCGTGGGCGACGGCGTCGGGCTCGGCGTCGTATCGGGCGTCGTGCTTGGCTTGGGCGTCGCCGTGCCGCCCTGACGGCCCGATGGCGAGCATGACGCCGACGGGCTGGGCTTGAGCCGGTGCTTGTGGTCGCCGGTGCCGCCGGGACCGAGCCTCTGCCCGGAGCCGTTGACCTTGGACCCGTGCCCGCCGCCGCCCGGGGCGTTTGTCTGGCTGGGCAGCAGGGACGCCGCGACCCGCGAGATCTGGTGCGGCAGCCCGGAGAGCGCGAAGCCGCCGGCCACCGCGACCAGGACCACGGCCGCCATGGCGATGGCGGGCCTCAGCCAGGCGTAGCGGGGCGGGCGGGCGGACTCGCCCGGCCGCGTCGCCGGGCGGCCCAGCCGCTCGGCCCAGGTGCCCAGGCGGTCGGCAGCCGGGCGCAGCCGCTCCAGAACGGGCCGCAGCCAGCCGAAAGCGGGCCCGAGCACCGGGTGCGCGCGCTGGGCCACGCGGCTCAGCGCGAAGCCCAGCCGCCCGGCCAGGCCGGCGAGCGCCGGTCCCGCCCGGTACATGAGCAAACTGGTCAGGTCGGACCAGCCCGCCAGCGCCCACGCGACCACCAGCGGGCGGGGCGTGGTCAGCCGGGTCCGGATCTGGGCCAGCCCGTCGCCGGACGGCTCGACCGAATCGGCCGCCGCGCGCAGGGCCTGGCGCAGGATGTCCTCGGGGTCGAAGTGCGTCATGTCTCACGCTCCAGCACGCTGCGCAGCGCGGACATGGCCCGGGCGGTGTGACTCTTCACCGCTCCCCGGCTGATCCCCATGATCGAGGCGATCTGCGCCTCGGACATGTCGCCGTAGTACCGCAGCACGAGCGCCTCACGCTGCCGCGGCGGCAGGGTGCGCAGGGCGGATACCACCGCGGATCGTTCCAGCAGGACGATCGCGCCATGCTCGGCGCTGGGCATGTCCGGGGAGGGTTTGGGCGCGTTCCGGTCCACCACCACACGATGCCGCAGCACGGAGCGGGACCGGTTCACTACCGACTGGCGGAGGTACGACAGGGCCTTGTCGCTGTCCCGCAGCCGGCGCCAGCCGTCATGCATCGCAACAAACGAGTCCTGCACTACTTCCTCCGCCGTAGCGACGTCCCGTACCAGCAGTGCCGCGAGCCGCACCAGCGAGCGGTAGTGCGTGCTGTAGAGCGCGGTCACTGCCCGGTCGGCGTCCCAGTCGGCCGGAACCGAGCCCAGGGCGGTATCCGCCACAAGGGTTTCGGTCACGTGAATTGGACGCGTGGGCGCGCCGCCAGGTTCACCCGCTGTCATGTCGGGTCTTGGCGCTAGCCCGCCACGCGCCGCGTGGTTTGAACGATCCCACCGCCCCCACACCTATGTAGTGCCGAGCTTCGCATCGCCCGCGACCTGCTGTGGCGACACACCATGCGGCACGGAAAGCCGGCCGATGCCGGGCCGTGCACCAGAGGGGTGGTGCGCCGAGGGTTCGCAGTAGTGCAACTGTATATGTCCGCGGGCCGCCCGGCGCACCACAAGTTGATATATGTCAGCGGCCCGGCCGACAGACCGCAAGTTAAGATCGCCCCGTGGCTGACTGCCTTTTCTGTGGCATAGCGTCGGGGGAGATCCCGGCGACCCGGGTCCGCGAAAGCGGGCGCACTGTCACATTCCGCGATATAAATCCGCAGGCGCCCGTGCACGTGCTGGTCATTCCGCGCGATCACTACCCCGACCTGGCGGCGCTGACGGCGGCCGGGGACGGCCTGCTGGCCGAGGTGGCCGAGCAGGCGGCGCAGGTCGCGAACGACGAGGGCGTGGCGGAAACCGGGTACCGGGTCGTGTTCAACACCGGCGCCCAGGGCGGCCAGACCGTGCAGCACGTGCACGCGCACGTTCTGGGCGGCCGGCCGATGTCGTGGCCGCCCGGATGATTCCAGGCCGCCGGGACACCGGCATGTGGACCGCAGGCCCGCGGCCTGCGGATAACATGGCGTGCAGGCGGGCCCGCGCCCGGGCCCGGGCGGGGAAGGGCACTTGACAGACACTCCCACTGATCCGCGCACCGGTACGACGTCGCCGGATGGCCGTACCCGCGTAAAGATCGTGATTCCCGATGACCATTCGATGGTCAGCCTGCTCGGTTCCCGGGACGAGCTGCTGCACGTGATCGAGGGCGCGTTCGGCGCCGATATCCATGTGCGCGGCAATGAGATCACGGTGACCGGCTCCGCCGAGGAGACCGCGCTGGTCGCGAGGCTCTTCGAGGAGCTGACCCAGCTGCTGTCCAGCGGCGCCGAGCTGGCCGCGGACGTGGTCGAGCGCAGCGTGGCCATGCTGCGCAGGAAGTCGGGCGCGCGCCCGGCCGACGTGCTGACCCTGGACATCCTGTCGGCGCGGGGCCGGACGATCCGGCCCAAGACGCTGAACCAGAAGCGCTACGTGGACGCCATCGACAAGCACACGATCGTGTTCGCCATCGGCCCGGCCGGGACCGGCAAGACGTACCTGGCCATGGCCAAGGCGGTTAAGGCGTTGCAGGCCAAGGAGTTCAACCGGATCATCCTGACCCGGCCGGCGGTCGAGGCCGGGGAGCGGCTCGGGTTCCTGCCCGGGACCCTCTACGAGAAGATCGACCCCTATCTGCGGCCGCTGTACGACGCCCTGCACGACATGATCGACCCGGACTCGATCCCGAAGCTCATGGCGGCGGGCACGATCGAGATCGCGCCGCTGGCGTATATGCGGGGTAGGGCGCAATTTACCGATACGCCCGTTTTGACCCCGGACGGCTTCCGGCCCATCGGGTCGCTGGCCGTCGGCGATCTGGTCATCGGGTCGAACGGCGAGCCCACGCCGGTGATCGGGGTGTACCCGCAGGGCGAGAAGGACATCTACCGGCTCACCGCCCAGGACGGTGCCTCGACGCTGTGCTCGGGTGACCACTTGTGGGCGGTGACGACCAGGGACGACCGCCGCCGCGGCAAGCCGCTGCGGGTGCTGGAGACCCGGGAGATGATCGGCAACCTGCGGGCCAATCACTACCACCGCTACGAGCTGCCGATGCACAGCGCGCCGGTGTGCTTCCCGTACCGGCCGGTGCCGGTGGACCCGTACGCGCTGGGGCTCCTTCTCGGCGACGGCTGCCTGACCGGTTCGACCACGCCGAGCTTCGCAACGGCCGACGTCGAGCTGGCCTGGGAGCTGCAGCGGCTCCTGCCAGGCACAGAGGTCCACCCCAAGGGAGGGCCCGACTACTCGCTGGGCCAGGGAAGGTCGCCATGGCGGGGCACGGTGCTGGTGAAGAACCCTCTGGCCGCAGTGGCGCGCCAGCTCGGGCTATTGGGCACGCGATCGACGACCAAGTTCGTGCCGGAGCTCTACCTGTACAACTCGGCGAAGGTGCGGCTGGCCGTCCTGCAGGGCCTGCTCGACACCGACGGCGGTCCGGTCACCCAGCGCGGCCGGACCTGCCGCGTGCAGTACACGACCGTATCGGCGCGGCTGCGCGACGACGTGATCCTCCTGGTCCGCTCACTGGGCGGGGTCGCGTACACCCGCGTCCGCCCAGCCGCCGGGCGCGTCCCGGGATTCGCCAAAGGACGTCCCGTTCATCTCCGGCACGATGCGTACATCGTCGACATCCGGCTACCCGCCGGCATCGAGCCGTTCCGGCTCACCCGCAAGCGAGAGAAGTACGATGCACAGGGCGGCGGGCGGCCGATGCGGTTCATCGAGAGCATCGAGCCGGCCGGGACCGCGGAGGCCGTCTGCATCTCGGTGGCCGCGGCTGACTCCCTGTACACGACCGAGGACTTCCTGCTGACCCACAACACCCTGAATGACTCGTTCATCATTCTCGACGAGGCGCAGAACACCTCGCCCGAGCAGATGAAGATGTTCCTGACCAGGCTCGGCTTCGGGTCCAGGATCGTGGTGACCGGAGACGTGACCCAGGTTGACCTGCCGTCCGGGCAGACCAGCGGGCTGCGCCTGGTCCAGGACATTCTTGACGGCGTGGACGACGTGTACTTTTCCAGGCTGACCAGCCACGACGTGGTCCGGCACAAGCTGGTGGCCGACATCGTCGACGCCTACGAGCGTTACGACGCCCGCCGGGCCGCGTCGGGCGATGCCGATCGGATGGCGGGCAGCCGGTCTCGCCGCACGGGCAACCGCGCTCGCTGAGGACGCGGAACGGAGATGGCGTGAGCATCGAGATCGCCAACGAGTCCGGCGTGGCGGTCGACGAGGCCCGCCTGGCCGGGCTGGCCCGGCACGTGCTGGACGGGATGCGGGTGCACCCGCTGGCCGAGCTGTCGGTGCTGCTCGTGGACGAGCCGGCCATGGCCGACCTGCATCAGCGCTGGCTCGGCGAGCCCGGCCCGACCGACGTGCTGGCATTCCCGATGGACGAGCTGCGCCCGCCGCCGCCCGGCGGCAGCCAGGGCGAGCACGCCGCGGACGAGGACGCCCAGGCCCTGCTCGGCGACGTGGTGCTGTGCCCGCAGGTCGCGATCGAGCAGGCCGCCAAGGCGGATCACGGCGTGCAGGAGGAGCTCGACCTGCTCTGCACGCACGGCATCCTGCACCTGCTCGGGTACGACCACGCGGAGGCCGAGGAGCACGCGACGATGTTCGGCCTGCAAGACCGGCTGCTCGCCGAGTGGCGTTCGGAACTCGCCGCCGCCAGCGATCCTGGCCCGCCAGGGGGCCAGCCCGGCCCGGGGGCTCAGGCCGGGCGGGACGGCGGGGGGGAGTAGACGATGGGCTGGCTGCTGGCGGCGGCGATCGCGCTGACGCTGCTGGCCGGCTGGTCCGCGAGCGCGGAGGCGGCCCTGATCCGGATCTCCCGGGCCGGGGCCAAAGAGCTGGGCCGCGGCGTCGGCCAGGGCTCGACGCCGCTGCAGATCGTGCTGGCCGACGTGGCCCGCTATCTGTCTGTGCTGCTGCTGACGCGGATCGCGGCCGAGCTCTCGGCCACCGTCGTGGTGACCGTCGTGCTGCTGCACTGGCTCGGGTCGGGCTGGCGGGCGTTCCTGATCGCCGCGGTGGTCATGATCATCGTGATGTACGTGGCGGTCGGACTGATCCCGCGGTCCCTGCGGCATCGCAACGCGGTGCGGGTGGCCAGCGCCGCCGCATCCGTCCTGGCGCCGGTCGTGCGGCTGCTCGGCCCGCTGTCCCGGCTGCTGGTCCTGCCCGGCTCCGCGAGCCGCGGCGGCGTGCCTCCCGGCTCTGAGGAGGACCTCCGGGGCCTGGTGGACCTGCTCGAGCAGCGCCGGGTCATCCAGCCGGACGAGCGGGCGATGATCCACTCGGTGTTCGAGCTCGGCGACACGATCGTGCGCGAGGTCATGGTGCCGCGTACCGAGATGGTGTTCGTGGAGCGCGGCAAGACGCTGCGCCAGGCGCTGTCGCTCGCGTTGCGCAGCGGGTTCTCCCGGATTCCGGTGGTCGGCGAGAACGAGGACGACGTGGTCGGGATCGCCTACCTCAAGGACATCGTCACCCGCAGCTATGAGCACCGCGAGGGCGAGTCGGTCGAGAAGGTCGACTCGATCATGCGGCCCGCCACGTTCGTGCCCGAGAGCAAGCCGATCGACGTGCTGCTGCGCGAGATGCAGGCGCGGCAGATCCATCTCGCGATCGTGATCGACGAGTACGGCGGCACCGCGGGCCTGGTCACGATCGAGGACATCCTGGAGGAGATCGTCGGCGAGATCGCCGACGAGTACGACAAGGAGCAGCCGCCGGTCGAGTGGCTCGGCGACGGGCAGGCGCGGGTGACCGCCCGGCTGCCCGTCGAGGAGCTGGCCGAGCTGTTCGGCGTCCACATCGAGGCCGAGGACGTGGAGACCGTGGGCGGGCTGCTGGCCCAGCGGCTGGGCCGGGTGCCGATCGCGGGATCGGTGGCGACGGTGGCCGGGCTGCGGCTGACCGCGGAGAGCCTGGCCGGCCGGCGCAACCGGATCGGGACCGTGACCGTCGAGCGGATCGTTCCCGACGGCGACGGCCGCGACGGCCAGGCGCCGGTCAACGCCGGGCGCGAGGGCCGCGGCGGCAACGGCTCGGGCAACGGGCAGGCGGCCCCAGGTCAGGCCGGGTCCCGCTAGGCTGCGCTGCCCGGCCCGGTGCGGCCCGGCCCTGTGCCGTCCGACCTGGTCCTCTTGGCCGGTCCGCCTGACCCGGTGCGGCCTGACCCGTGCCGCTAGACTCTGCCGCGTGGACGAGGCCCAGCCAGGCCCGGAAGACCTCAAGCTCCTTACCCTGGCCCGCTCGGCGCGGGCCCGGGTGACGGCCGCGGAGGGCGCCGCGGTGCGCGATGAGACCGGGCGCACCTATGCCGCGGCGGCCGTGGCGCTGCCGTCGCTCCGGCTCTCGGCGCTGCACCTGGCCGTGGCCATGGCCGTGTCCAGCGGCGCCACCAGCCTCGAGGCGGCCGCCCTGGTGACCGACGGCGGCGGGCCCGATCCGGCCGGCCTGGCCGTACTCCGCGACGTGGGCCCGGATGCGGTCGTGTTCCACGCGGCGCCCGACGGAACCATCAGGGCCGTCCTGCGCCCTTAGCGATCGGTCGCGCGACGCGCCTGGGCCCGCGGCGCGGGCGCGACGGTCCCCGGCCGCACCCCGCACGGGACCGGGTAGCCGCCCGGGTGCGGCAGAATCGCGATGTGGGATCCCCGCAGACACCGTCATCGCCGGCCGACCTGCCCGGCGAGGGCCCGACCGCACGACCGCATACGCCCGGGTTCAGGTCGGGCTTCGCGGCCTTCGCCGGGCGGCCGAACGTCGGCAAGTCCACGCTGATGAACGCCCTGGTCGGCACCAAGGTGGCGATCACCAGCAGCCGCCCGCAGACCACTCGCCGGGCGGTCAGGGGGATCGTGCACCGGCCCGACGCCCAGCTGATCATCGTCGACACGCCCGGGCTGCACCGGCCGCGCACCCTGCTCGGGGAGCGCCTGGACAGCCTGGTCAGGTCCACGCTCACCGAGGTGGACGTCGTCGGGTTCTGCGTGCCCGCCGCGGAGCGGATCGGTCCTGGCGACAAGTACCTGGCCGAGGAACTGGCCGGGCTGCGCGACACGCCGGTGGTGGCCGTGGTCACCAAGACCGACCAGGCCTCCCGGCCGCAGATCGCGGGCCAGCTGGCCGCGGTCGGGCAGCTCGGCGACTGGGCGGACATCGTGCCGGTCTCCGCGGTGTCCGGGTACCAGCTCGACGTGCTGGCCGACGTGCTGGTCTCGCATCTGCCGGAGGGCCGGCCGCTCTACCCCGAGGGCGAGGAGACCGACGAGCCCGAGGAGCTGCTGGTGGCCGAGCTGATCCGGGAGGCGATCCTGGAGGGGGTTCGGGACGAGCTGCCGCACTCGATCGCGGTCGTGGTCGAGGAGATGGGGCCCAGGGAAGGCCGCCAGGACCTCATCGACGTGCACGCGGTGATGTACGTGGAGCGCCCCAGCCAGAAGGCCATCGTGATCGGGGCCAAGGGCGCGCGGCTCAAGGAGGTCGGCGCCCGGGCCCGGCACCAGATCGAGGCGCTCCTGGGCACCAGGGTGTACCTCGATCTGCGGATCAAGATCGCTAAGGACTGGCAACGGGATCCCAAGCAGCTGCGCCGTCTCGGCTTCTACGACTGACCGAGACGCCCGTGTTCCGGCCCAGGTCGGGGGCCGGGTTCGCGGTCGCCGAGATTCGGGGGGAATATGCCTGACTCCTGTGTCTGTGCAGGCTGGGCGTGTGATGATCGCAGGTGCTGGCGTGACCGACCACGGCAAGACGGCCCGTGAAAGCGGACTGCGAGGGGAGCGGGTTTGCTGATCATCTGTGGGCTCAGGGTGCTCTACCGCACGGTCGGCCAGGGAACGTTTCACTGTCAGCGCTGCGGCGGCGACCGCCCGTACCGGCACCGGTCCGGCCGGAGGTGGTTCACGCTGTTCTTCATCCCGGTCATCCCGCTGGCCCACACCGGCGAGCACGTGCAGTGCGAGCCCTGCGGCACCCGCTACCGGATGCAGGTGCTGAGGATTCCGACCACGGCCCAGATGCAGGCGGCGATCCCGGCCGCGATGCGGGCCGCGTCCGTCACCATGCTGCGGGCCGGGGGCGGAACCAGCGCCGCGGCCCGGCGGCGTGCCATCGACGGGATCAAGGGGGCCGGGCTGGCCGACTACGACGAAGCGGCCCTCGACGCCGACCTGTCCGCCGCCGCCGTCCTCGATGCGCCGGGCCAGGATCTGGCGGGCGCGCTCAACCGCCTCGCCATCCAGCTCGAGGTCCCGGCCCGGGAGTGGTTCCTGGCCGAGGCCGTGCGGCTCGGGCTGGCCGACGGGGCGCTGTCGGACGAGGAACGGCTGGCGGCGCGGGAGATCGCCGCTCAGCTCGGCATGACCCAGGCCCAGGCGCGCGGCGTGATCTCCATGACCGAGGAGGGCGCCTCGGCCTGAGCCGCCCCGGCCACAGCTCGGCGGCACCGCCCGGCGCGCCGGGCGCGGGGCGGACGTTCCAGCCCCGGGCATCGGCGAGAATGACCGGGTGAGCGTCTACCGTGACGACGGCATCGTGCTCCGCACCCAGAAGCTGGGCGAGGCGGACCGCATCGTCACCCTGCTCACCCGGCGGACCGGCCGGGTCCGCGCCGTGGCCAAGGGCGTGCGCCGGACGAAGTCCCGGTTCGGCGCGCGGGTGGAGCCGTTCACGCACGTCGACCTGCTGCTGTACACCGGACGATCGCTGGACGTGATCACGCAGGCCGACACGGTGCGGCCGTACGGCGAGCCGTTCGCGTCTGACTACCCGCGGTACACCACGGGGACCGCGATGCTGGAGACCGCCGAGAAGTTCACCCCGATCGAGAAGGAACCCGCCATCCGCCAGTTCCTGCTGCTGGTCGGCGGGCTGAGGGCGCTCGGCGAGGGGGCGCACGACCCCCGGCTGATCCTCGACGCGTACCTGCTAAGGTCGCTCGCCGTGGCTGGCTACGCTCCCGCGCTGGACGAGTGCGCCGTCTGCGGCACCAGGGTCGGCGAGGACGATCACGGCGACCCCTCGGCCGCGTTGCGCGCGTTCGCGTTCGCGATCGGGGCGGGCGGGCTGGTCTGCCGGTCCTGCCGGGCGCCGGGCGCCGCCACCCCGGCCGCGCCGACGATCATGCTGATGAACGCGCTGATCCGCGGGAACTGGGCGGACGCCGACGCGAGCGAGCGGCGGCACCAGTCCGAGTGCAGCGGTCTGGTCGCCGCCTACCTGCAGTGGCACCTCGAGCACTCGATCCGTTCCCTGCGCCACGTGGAGCACGCGTGACCCGTTCGATCCGCCCTCCGGAGCCGCACCGCGACGGTCTCCGGCCGCCGAGCCTGCCCGCCGAGCTCATCCCGCGGCACGTGGCCCTGGTCATGGACGGCAACGGGCGCTGGGCGAAGCAGCGCGGGCTGCCGCGCATCGAGGGGCACAAGCGGGGCGAGGGCGCCCTGTTCGACGTGATCATGGGCGCGATCGAGCTCGGCGTCCCGTACCTGTCGGCCTACGCGTTCTCCACCGAGAACTGGCGCCGGTCGCCGGACGAGGTCCGCTTCCTCATGGGGTTCAACCGGGACGTCATCCACCGGCGCCGCGACCAGTTCCATGAGATGGGCGTGCGGGTGCGCTGGGCCGGCCGCCGCCCCCGGCTGTGGCGCAGCGTCATCGACGAGCTCGAGTACGCCGAGCGGCTGACCGCGGAGAACTCGGTGCTCACCCTGCAGTTCTGCGTCAACTACGGCGGCCGCGCGGAGATCGCCGACGCCGCGGCGGCGCTCGCGGCCGACGTGGCGGCGGGCAAGCTGCGCCCGGACAAGGTCAACGAGAAGGTGTTCGCCCGCTACCTGGACGAGCCGGACATCCCCGATGTCGACCTGTTTGTCCGCTCTTCGGGCGAGCAGCGCACCTCGAACTTCCTGATTTGGCAGTCTGCATATGCGGAGCTGGTGTTCCTGGACACCCTGTTCCCCGACTTCGACCGGCGGCACCTCTGGCAGGCCTGCGAGACATACGCGAGCCGGGATCGGCGTTACGGGGGCGCCAAGCCCAACCCCGTCCCCGGAGCATGATTCCGCTTCGGGCGCGACGCCCCGCCCCGGGCCGGGGCGTTAGGGAAAATGGGTTTTGAGATCATGAGAGCGGCTACTTCGCGTTAGGGGGCAAACGTGGCCGATGAGCGGCGCTATTCGCGTGTCGTGGTGAAGATCAGCGGCGAGGCTCTGGCCGGGCCGAACGGCTGGGGCGTGGACCCGGCCAGCCTGGGCCAGCTCGCGGGCGAGCTGCTGTCCGTGCACGAGCTCGGGGTCGAGCTCGCCGTGGTCATCGGCGGCGGCAACTACTTCCGGGGCCGGATGGCCCAGGGCTGGGGCATCGGCCGGGCCGAGGCCGACAACATCGGGATGCTCGGCACGGTCATGAACGCGCTGATGCTGCGCGGCGTGCTGACCGCGCGCAGCGAGTCGGACGTGCGGGTGATGACGGCGATCCCGATGCAGAGCGTGGCCGAGCCGTTCATCCGGCTGCGGGCCGACCGGCACCTGCGGAACGGGCTGATCGTGCTGCTGGCGGGCGGCATCGGCCAGCCGTACGTGACCACCGACTACCCGGGCGTGCAGCGCGCCCTGGAACTCGACGCGGACGCGCTGCTGGTCGCCAAGCGGGGCGTGGACGGGGTGTAC
>Ga0335075_10006320_pt1 | contig 18303 bp, 20 predicted proteins | sample Lox_Sample_24_FD_206723 | JGI IMG/M metagenome (GOLD analysis project Ga0335075, IMG submission 206723) | Soil microbial communities from Loxahatchee National Wildlife Refuge, Florida, United States - Lox_Sample_2.4 | ecosystem: Environmental > Terrestrial > Soil > Wetlands | place: USA... | reverse complement strand
ACACGAGCAACAACTTCAGCAACAGCATCAACTTTCAATTGGCCTCCTAATGCCCTTCGAATCACATCGTATCCCACGGTACCTACCTCCACTGGGATTCTGTCGGTGGTAGTATATCCATCGGCACCAGGATGGACTTCGAAGTTGAATTCGGGTTCTGTGATAGTCCCGACGAGCTCGCCATTGTAAGTGGCTTCAGCCGCAAGTGAGTTGATCATTATTCCCATATTAAATAAAGGATTGAAAAGTTCGAATTCTGCAGTGCGAGATAATAAATGTATCGTTGCTGATCTGAGGAACGGCGAAGAAGTGTCTTTACTGTATTTGATTTCGTCTTTCCGATGAATTGAAGGGACCGGAATAGTGATATTAATGCCTGCAAGAGCAGCAGATAGATCGGGATACCCTTCGATAGAACCATTGTGGAACAATAGAGTTACATTAGGCCGATGTTCAGATAGATATTCGCCGAGAAATTCTTCTCCGAATGGAATGTCTTCAATTGAATATGGAGCATATGTCACTATTCCATTGATCTCATTCGGACCTTTGGAGACAGTGGCATTAAGCGCCGTGGCATTCCCAATGAGATGCCTGCCATGAGATTCATACGACATAGTTTTACCCTTTGTACAAAATCTGCAGATTAAGGGAAGGAACGATAGCCTCGTAATCCGTCGGATTATTCACTTTGACCGTTGAAACCAGAGTGACTGAAGTTTTGGTAGTTCCAAGAACATTGATATTCCCCACCAATTCCGGCTTCACGTCGTCGAATGGATAAATCCCTTGAACCTCAATCATTCCTTTAACAGGAATGCCCCGAACTGAAAAATCTCCAATCAGAACTTTAACCTGCGCATCGACCGTGCCTTCAACACCGATGTCTACAATCCCTTGTCCTCTCAATACTTGCGTCATTACCTTCTGGAAGACAATCGGATCCAACACTTCGACAGGAACATCAGTAACTCTTGTTTTGATATGTATTTTTGCCAGACGTGTAGTGTTCGCAGGAGACCATTCAGGTACCACAATTCGACCGAATTTTGCGCCTTTGTCGTCATACAAATAGACATCAGCTCTGACTGCAGTAACATTGACAGCGACGTTTTCAGCTTCTTTGGGAGGACGAATGACGGCCTCAATCAGTCCAGATACTCGTGTCTGGCCGTAGGGACTACCAGGAGGTACCCATGGAGAGGGAAATGTGACCTTCATTTCTGAGCAGTGGATTGCGTCAATGAGATCTGATGTGTTTGCATCGAGATGAGGAAGCGGAATTGGAATAGTGAGTGAGGATAGGATATCTGGAATCCATCTCGGAAATGGAGGTATAAACTGTTGAGCCCCTGAGATGAAGACGGTAGTATTCTGTTGAGGATCAAGAACAGCTTGAAGCAAAGTCTCTAGAGGTGAAGGAGTTTCGTCACTGCAAGGATCCGTCAATTCCGAAGGAAGAGAAGAAATCGTTGTCGACAAATCAACAGTGATATTCTCTCCAGCGCGAATTGCTAAAGGACCAGTAGTCACATCCGTCAACCGAATCCGATCTTTTGAACTGCAACCAGGTACCAGCACCTTCCAGTCTAGCGCAGGAATAGCCACAGTAGCCGGATACGGATTTGCCACTTGAGCAGATGCAGTCAACAATGTCCCTTCTCCAGGTGCATCGACCACATTTACTTGAGTGACGGTGAAATCAGGCAATATTGGCGTTTTGCCTACCCTTAGATTCACTCTAAATAAAGGCTGCTATCTACCTTGTATTGTAACCTCTTGTCTCACATGATGTCTTCCGAGTGGTATAATCCCAGCTTTTATATGTACGTTTGTCTCTCCAATGGCTTGGATCTCTGTTCTCCGTCCGGACAGGTAATCTCCAGCAAGTTGGACCGCGAGCGAATTATCTGTTATCGTAACGTTTGAGAGTACGTCTAATAGATTCACATGTCTATTTCGTACGTCGATTGCGAGAGCGGGTAATGCGACGATGGCGACTTGTGCACCGTTGTATTGAGGAAGGGTAACTGATACGTCACATGGTTGCGTATAGGCACGTTTGAAAATGTTTGTTGAGAAGATGCCGAGATTACGAACGCCATTTGAGGAGACTCGGGAGGCGTCGACGGTGATGTTGACTTGGGCATTTGCAAAAACACCAGTGTCCGTGAAATTGTGTATCTCGATATTCCGTAATGAAAATACTGTGGCTTCGGAAGCGTAACTCTGTGCAGCGGAGGGTATAATGAAAGCGAATATGATAATGTTGACTGTAATGATGAGCAGAATGACGATTGATATTATTGTCCACCAATATGTCCTTGGACTTCGTGATGGGGCACCCTGTTCAACGTCTTCTGTTGGATTCTGCGGCAGACCTAGCAGGGGAGTGGTTTCTGAAGCTTCGATGTCATTATCATGCTCATGATGCTGGGGTGAAGCCTCCGCATTTGTAGTTGGCGGCTGATTGCTCCCGGTAATTGGCTCAGGAGGAAGCTGTCGTATACCGTCCCTTGCTTGCTCTGGAGCTCCATTCCCGTCGTCGTCGTCTCGTAGCTTTGAGGTCGACATGTCTGGATATGTCCGGTTATCGAGACACCTTGATCAAAGGGCTGGGAGGGTGTAAGTCGTCAGAATGGTGCAAGCCCCGCTTAAATAATATATGCATTAATGTTGGTTTCGGATTGACATGCGGCCCCTGATTGGACGGGACAATCCTTAACGCTCCAAAATGCTGAGACTGAGATGCAATAGCCGATATGCGAAAAGAACAGCAACGACAATGAAAATACAACTTATTCTGGAGTAAGGTCCATTAAAGGCTACACATGACAAATCCTACCAGAAAACGAATTAAAGAAGAAGAAAGAATAAATCGACTCCGCCCAAACACAACTCCATCCATCAAATCCGCCAACAATCCAACTTTAGAAACTAACATCAAGCTAGCTCCGTAACTTGCTTTTAAAAATTCTGTTTCGTAGTCGATTTGGTGTTAGAATGTCAATAACTTCCATTGATCATAGTCCGACTACCAGGACGTTCAAACTGCCCCATTCCACCATTAGGAGTCATAGGTCGTGCATTCTTGGTTCTAGGAGAATCAGGTCTCGCCTGCGATTGACGATCCCCCGCAGACTGAGCTGCACTACTCTCCTTCAAAGCCAAAAGCTGTTTAGCACGGAATGATTCATAATGGATTTGTGCGGTGGATTCGATGAGGTCTTGTAGATGGGTGCGAGTAAGGAAGTTCCGTAAGTGAACAAATTCGCAGTGGTTTTCGTTTTCGATGTTGATGACGCCCCATTTGTTGGTGCGTGCACGAACCATTTTACCGTCGATGTTGATGGTCTTTTCTGAACCGACGACTGCAAAGGGGATTCTAGCCTGATGGGATTAGAGATTGAACGCAGGAGGACAGTACCTTCATTTGAGCGTTGAGAGCACGCTCCTCGTCATCGAACTCATCATTGTCGTAGGGATACATTTTGAGATTGTGGAAAGCGAATTCAGCTTTGATCTATAATAAGAATAGAATAAAAGATAGATGATACCCTTTGCTTGAATGCTTGACGTTCAGCCAGGGTGAGAGAATCTGACTTGGCGATGACCGGGACAACGTTGACAACATCCGACAACTTCTTTAATACAACAATATCAATCGGCTTCAGTCTAAAACAGAGTCAGCGATGCAACAATAACGCGGACTTACGCGTGTCCAGAGGGCTGAATGAAAAATAAACAGCAATGAATGCGGGTATCTTGAATGTACCGGTCGCGTTGAGCAGTCAGCTCCTTCCTTAGATATGCCGAATGCTGATCCTTGATATATTTGACGATGGGGTCCCAGCTACATCATCAGCTTGAAAAGGAGATCAATTGAGTTACCATCTGTCATTGTTGATTTGATCACCATATCCTGGAGTGTCCACAATATTGAGACGTAAACGGACACCATTTTCCTCGATCACTAGAGGAAAAGATTAGCACATAATGGTATGTAGGAAAGGTCGGGACGTACCATGTGAGACCGCTTGGATTTCTGTGGTCTGTCTTACTGGTTCGTTGACAGTGAGTCTTCCCTTACTGTCTATGAGGTGTGCAGCGAAAATAGTGTTGATCAACGTGGATTTTCCGAGACCAGTCTGACCTGTTTCACAATAAGTTAGCCGAAAATCGCGCTGGCAAAAATGGACACTTACCAACCACAATAACATTGAATTGAAATCCTCTTTTGAGCAGTTTCCGTTCAATTTGATTAGTGATGGAATCGAAACCGACATAAGAAGCGAGAGGAGTGATGTCGGACTACACAATGGTGATCAGTATGAAACCAAAAGGGCGGAGGGAAAATCAGGGGCTAATTCACCTTTCCGTTTTTCAACTGAGCAGAGATGGAGGGAGGAGCTACAGCAGCCATTGACAAGGACAAAGGGAAAGAAATAAAGAAGAAATGAAAAGCAACAGAGACAACTACGAAACGCTGCTCAACGATGGAATAGCAGGATGATTGATGCTGGACGTGGGAGGTGGTGTACAAGGAGGTGAAACTGCCAAGGGTGAATGAAATTGACTGATGGTATCGAATTGGGGTGGTGGGTGTGGGAAATTATGGTGCAGACTCGGCTCTGTGTGAGAAATTAGCGACCAGCAAATAAAATGCTCAGGGAGAAAACGGGGCGCAAATTTTGAGTTTGACCAATTAGCGCAGGTGTCGGATTCATCATTTCATCCAATCATGCTCCAATTATTGGGGATCCTCATATCAATTTTATTTACCCCCTTTTCCTATCAAATGAACCACACACGATTACATTACGGACCAAAATTACACTTTACTTTATTATGTAAAACTCATCTCAGAAGAACCAGGTGAGTAGGACGATCTCATGGTATATGTACACGCCAAAAGCTGGCAATTACACTAAGAAGTTCTAAATCGTCTATCTGAATAACAATACCGACACTTATGCCCAGCCCATAATGTCACACCAGAATGCAAATAAAAGCCTCAAACGCCAGCGAAGAAATGGTGAACCAAAAACATACACACTCTAATTGAAAAGTTCAAAATTAAAAGGAATAGTGCTCCCAAAGATAGGTCCACAGATACTGGAATACAGTGTGTCGTTTACAACACTGTTGGCAGAAAACCGTATCGCATTCAAATTGGTCGAACTGCCGACTTTTTGCCATTGCAGATACTGAGATCCTGCGATGTTGGGATTGCCTGACGTCGCAAACGCTGCCCATCGTGCCATCAATTCGTTGCTCAGTGTAGTTTGCTGTGAAGTCGGTGACGTACATGTTCCAAATACCATACCCAAATCGTCTTCGTGGCACACTTCGCCGTTGGAGGTGCAGAGCGGATCCGCTGCATTGTCAGGATCAGTGCACCCCAATAACAGCTCGTAGAGATAGACCGGTTGTTGATTGGCATAGGCGAGTGCGTTGGCTTGAACTGCGCATGTAAAGAAGAAGAGAGTGGCAACTTCGGAAAGTGTGTTGCGAACGGTGTCAGGATCTGAAGAATTCAATTGGAATTGTGGTTCGGCGGCAATTTGGGTAGCTCTTGTGTTTCCGACGAAGAGGGACATGATGTACTCGTACTCCGAGCTGGGCAATGGAACAGAAGAGATTCCGTAAACTGTAGGCGTTCCTTCGTTCTGCACAGTACCTGAGGATTAGAAGTGACACCGAAGAGATATACCCATAATCACGGGAACTGCATTTGGTAGAGAGTTACTCGCGATAAGTGCAGACCAATCGCCGGCAACCCAGGTTCCATCTATTGTGGGTGACAAAGGTGTAACCGGGATATCGACATTTATAAATGGGCAGTTGGCAGCAGTTGCCTCGGTTGCAGCAACCAAGGTCGCCACGCTCGCCGCTTGTGCACATTCCAGAGTGGTGCATCCAATTTGAGATAGTGCGTATTGACCCACAATTCCTTCAGATATAGTTCGATTTTCGATAGGATAGTATTGAGGATCAGATTGGAGAATAGCACGGTTAAATAGACCCTTAGCTTTTGGTGAAGCCATCAGCGCACGGATCAGCTGAGATCCACTTGACTCGCCAAAGATAGTCACTGACAAAGGATTACCGCCGAAGAATAGGATGTTGTCCCTGACCCATTCTAGTGCCAGAATTGTATCCTGAAGACCCATGTTTACGGTGGGGAACCCACTTCCTCCATCCAACCACCCAAGAACACCAACTGCAATAAGTTTTTGAAATTGAACGGAGATTTACGTCTGTAATTGAATGTCACGACGACAACATTTTGTTGCGCAAGGTATTCCCCATTGAACACAGGATTGGCTCCAGTACCCTCCACGAAACTACCTCCATGAATCCTGAGATCAGCACGATATCTTGACTGTCATCAATACCAAAACATGACTGGACGGAGTGACAAAAGCTCAAGACTTGTAGTGAACACATTAAGATAAAGACAATCTTCGGCACCACCACTCGCTTGTGGGCATATATTGGAATACTCGGTCGCATTAATACTGGAACTTAGCTTAGAGTAGATGGGAGTGCACGTTTGAAAGAGACTGGCGGAATAGGAAATAGGTGCTGCGAATCGGTTGGTGCCTGTAGGAGGCTCTGCATATGGAATTCCCAAGAAACTGTACAGGTCGTTCGATAGCTTATTCCCCACGATCTGCCCAGAAAATAGCGTCTGAACTGTTTGGGTGTTGGGTTGCCGACGTTGCAGGCATCCGCTTTCACCGGGAGACTCGGCTGTTGGCATAGCGTTGGCGAGCCAGCAAGCCATGTGGATGGCTAGTAAGGATACAAACGAACGCGCTGTGAAACTGATCATTGTAAAGCAATAAAAGAGTGTAAAGAAGTTGAACGCTGATGATGTCCTGAAAACTGGATCTCTCCATGGCGATGGTGCCCTTTATACTTAATAATAGAGGGGTATAACAACCCGTTCCTTGCAAAAGGGGTCCGTCCTTTCATGCAGCACAGACAACGCGCCTGAAGCCGCCACAGCGCTTAACTCAAAAGCAAGTGTTCCTTAATTGACATGTCCGAGACTTAAGGTCCTGCCTAATCAGGCGACCAATCGGCCCCCGTTTAATACGGGGCAACGAAGTTAAACTTTAAGTCCTCTTAACTTTTGGAACAAAGAGAAAAGCGGATAAGGTCGTTCACCCGTCCAAGTAAAAGTCAGTCCAGAGTGGAAAATAAGTCTGCGCTCTTGCAAGGAAAAGCATAAAAGGGGGTCGCACGGATGATTAGGCTCCTTGACGTTTCGGAGAAAATTGGAGCGGACCTTTGCCAGGGTCCAAATTGGAACCGTGCGCCTGCCGACTGCGCGAATTATATCAACAGAAACGGTTTCTCCGTTTTGGGTAGCCAAACCAGAGAACATCGGCTGTCTCCACGCTTGCTACGTTAATAAAACCTGCAGGGTATCAAAGAGATCTCGAGTCTTAAATTGCACCCCGATTTATGATCCAGCAACAATACACACGTGTCGTGCCGAAAAGCTGAAGCCACTGTGGAAGAGATCGATACCCCGACTTTTAATCTCTCGACCCAAGCCAAAGGAACCAAAAGAAATCAACCGCCCAAGGCGCAGAAAAACTTGCTCCTTTGATGCTCCTCATTCGTGGCGTGTGATTAAAGCGCTATTTAATTCTTTTGCAATATCTCACTGCCGAGGTAGCTTGTGAGCTCGAACGTCGCCCCGTCAATAGTTGAAGAATTACTAGTCTTTGCGGCTGCAAAAATAGAAACTTTCAAAGCACTCTTCCATATATTGATTCCTCTTTGAATAGGTCAAGTTGTCGCTGTGTCTAACTTTGCAGACCTTGGTGAAAGCGCCACCACAGAAGAGTCAGATGCAACCCCATCGCTCATTTGTGGTAGAATCTTTGACTCTGTCGACTCGCGAGGGCTCACTATCTTCTTTGTGGGTCCAAATATAAACGAAAGACATGGGCCGATCTCACCATCCTTCCCGTCCGCTCGTTTCAAGCTGTAATGGCATCACTTTTTGGGGCGATTCTCCTGCAATCTGAGGCTTCGTTGCCTTTTAAAAGGGTCCCGCCGATCTGCAATTTTGATCGTCCGCAAATTTGTTGACCTCAAGTCAATCGCGACGAATGAGCAACGTTGAACAATGGTAAATCATAGCTTTTCTGCCAAAGATTTTCATTGACTCTAATGTAGCCTACGAATCAGTATCTTGCGACTCATGTTGAGTCAAATGGTATCACTCTCTACGCGTGGTCGTTCTAATCGTGTTAGCACATTCATCAGAGATATTCTCGCTTGCAGTGACCCCTTCACGAGTAATCAGTGCTTCTGGAGACCCTGTTATCAAAATCTGGGATGCAAAATCAGAATATCCCTTGATCCACAAACTCGCTGATGCTCACCGGCTTGGAGTTCATCATTTGGCAGTCGACATTGATAACGGAGGGACTACAATCGCGAGTGCGGGATTTGAACACGAACTTGTGCTCTGGGATTTGCAGGAAGGAAAGGAGCGAGTGAGAGTCAAACCTGAAGGTATTTCTTGTCGATTCTTTTCTGATATAAGCACGGATTGAGAATTCAAACCTGGATGGTGAGTTTGTTGTTGAATTCCCTGCTAACGAAGGTTCCAAGTTCGAAGGACGGTCGCGAGTTAACATGGGGGAGGCATGGGCATTAAGTCTTTCCCCTGAAGGAAAAATACTTTACACTACGACGTATGACGGAAGAGTAGTTTTATGGGATACCTCGTCCTTGAAAACGATATCTGAAATCGAAACCAAGGGCTCATTTGGAACTTGCATTGCATGCGTAAGATGTTCACCTTTTCAGGCTCATATTAGTCTGGCGACCGACGATTCATTGCATCAGGACATCAGAATGGAGGTATATATGTGTTTAGCACAGAAACGAATAGGATACTCTATACTCTGCCAGGTAGCACTCCGTCTTATGAAACGCTAACTAACTGTGAAGGCACTTCGAAGACAGTAAGATCGTTATCATTCTCTCCAGGATCGAATTATCTTGCAGCGGCAGGAGACTCTAAAGTCATTTCAATATATGACGTCCAGCATGGCGAACAAATTGCGAATCTTTCTGGCCATTCGAGTCCAATTCTCTCGGTCGACTGGAATCGTACTGGTCAATTGCTCCTCAGCAGGTACAATCCCCATGCCGTCACCAAATCTAATCAAGTTCGCTGGATGGCCGCGTCAAGGTCTGGGATTTCGAGCAAAGAGCCGCTACCGCTACACAAACTGAGTCAAATAGTACAATATGGAGTGCAAAATGGCAAAGGAGTTCGGATGGATTCATAACTGGTGGAGCCGAAAAATCGCTATATTGGTATATCGCAGCCGGTGTCTAAACAACAATATTATAAATAATCCCTATTAACGTAAATTCTTAACCGAACTCCCATTCAAAATCGCCCATTTCTCGCCGAAAATCATAGTCATACTGGGAGGGTTACACAGCCACTGAGTCGGATCATCTCCGAGCATCTCCAGTTCAAGTAAGTGATCGGCTAACGCGCTTGCAACGGGAACATCTTCTGCTATCTTGTTGAGCATGTTGACGACGTACGCTCTGTCTGGTCTTCCAAGCACTTTCGCGGCACGCATGGCGGGGTAGAGAAGAAAGATACCACCAGCCGTAGATAGAGATGGCATCGACATGACGATTTCTCGTGCCACACTACAGATTAAACGTGATGTAAATAAGATGATACGTCATTTCCGATTCGGAAGGCCGAGCATTCGGAAACATGTGGCTGAGCAGGTGTCGGTCGATTTGCAATATTGCAGCTCGGTATAAACACATCGTGTGGCCAATGAAACCTAGAATGAGACACCAGATTACAATTCTTGTACCTGTGACGTAGTCGAGACGTTCATTGTAAGGATACTTTTCAAGTGCTTCTGGGTGGTCGAAGGTCTGAGGGTCGGTAATGGGTATCAGAATAGATTCATAATAAGCCGGTAGCGACTTCCTCCAAGCCTCCAGATCTTGTTTTGCAGCAGTAAGTTCGGCAAAGAAAGTAGCCATGGCCTCAAGGCTTGGATTGGTGAGTCTGTCCCAACGGGCAATGATATTTGTGATTCTGCCGTAGTGGCCTAGTAGACTGTCGAGCGGCTAAAATGAGATCAGGTAGAAGTGAGGCTCATACCCGAACTAGGAAACCCCCAGATAGATGTTCCCATTCAGGATCCCCGAACATGGTTTCCTCCTGATGGCTTGTAGCACGAATGATATCGAAGCCGCGCACATATTTGGCGAGCACTCGCGATGGAGAAGTATATTCCTTGTAGTATTCTGGGCCCTTGCATTGAATGAGTCGTGTTGCCCCTTGGACATGTGCTTGCCAGGAAGCTAGATCTTTGTTGTTGTGGAGCTGAAGAATTAGATAACGAGACACAGAGCCTTACATCAAAGATCCCAAGTAGGATAATAGCAAAAAGAGTTTCATCGCTAGTTTGACGAGTAGGATCATACAAATCTCGTTGAAGCTCCCTCAGCGCATATGCATAGTGCGTCAATGCTTGCCGCGGCGTTGCCGGTGCTCCGGTTGATTTTGCTAGGTAGGTGGCAGCATTTGCATGAATGATAGAGGTCAGAGCTTCTGAGCGGGCCATCATTTCCGGTAAGAGCTCTATCCATTTTTCATCTGCCATGATCCAACTCATTGTACGAAGATTAACAGTCTCACGACAACAGAAGAGAGCCACTTGATTTTGTTCATATACTGGCGAAATACGAGAGTTCGAGAGCGATAACCATTCGACACGGCCGTTCGTGTCTACAGATTCAATAGAGATGTCGGGGGTCGAGGATTGAAATTCTTGGTTAACAGGATCGCTATTGTCCACAGAAAGTGGCGACTCACTACTGAGTGACGCATCAAGACAGGACACCAGTTTGGGTTCGGCTAGTTCCCGTTTCTTTTTGAATCTCCGGATGACGGTTTCAGTCTCGTCTTTGAGGATTAGGCGAGGCGCTTTTTCAAATCCCTCGCATTGTCTATTGCTCTTTTGACATCGACCGCAAACAGGCTTAACACCGTCACATTTGACACGGCGCTGTCGACTAAAGATGAGATCAGCTTATCCATATTTTCCCGAGGACGTGAAGTAGTACCAGGTATTGCATGATTTGCTTGATTCTCTTCCAGGCATTTGGGTCAGGATAACACGTCTAGAGTCTCATTCCGTTGTATCAGGTGAATTTCGAAGAAAGGGAAGCCCCTTATGGAGGGTCGGACAGGTTAGGACTTGAAGGTGATGAGTCTTGGATGGTTTGTTGCTATGCTGATTTCGGTTCTCATTCAGACGGGGCTCCCGTTGAATATTTATGTAAATTTCGTACCTTGGCATTGCATGGGCCTCCCCACTAAAATTTGAGTTTGCTGCGGGGGCTGTGCACAAAGCACCCAATGACCTGCTGTGTAGCCACCTCCTACGAAGTTTCTGAGCTGGTTTGGTTAAGTAAGTATATCACACTATACATACTTTGAGATACATAATCTTTGCAGTGCCCCAAACTTCCGCGATTGCTCCGGTTGCGCCAAACGTTGTTGGTTCGTGGCGGAAGGGTCACCGCAAAAGAACCGCTACAAAACACCAGCCCGTAATACCTGCAATTCCCCGTTTTGCTGGCCTCCGATTGACATCAAGGTCTGGCTATAGCTCACCGCCCCTCTGGCTTTGATTCGTCCAATACAATGCTCTTTGTGCCTTAATGGAAATTAGCTTACTCCTTACCAAGAAACGATCGTCGTTTCCTTTACTGTTTCGTGTAACTATGCTAGTGTCAGATCAACTGCACCATGCTACCATCTCAGGAAACCGATCCCAAAACGATTATCAGCCGGCTGTCTTCCCGTTATCTCCCCGACGCCCCAGACGTGAAACCCCAAGTCGATCACCCGTCTGGTCATGTTGCCAAGAATGAAGGCTTGTGTTTCTTCTTCTCCAAGAACATCTCCGCAGATTGTTGAAGGGAAGATGAATTAGGGCAAATCGGAGAGTCGAAGGCAGCAATCAATCTAAACCTATATGATTCAACGCGAATGAGATGCTGGCCTAGAAGTATAGTGCATTGCTGACACGCTTGCAATGAGAACAAACAATAAGAAATTGAAGACGGCTAAAAATGAAGAGGAAAAAATAAGATGAATAAAAAGTGACCACAAGATGAAAGAAATTAAATCTGTGCAATACATACCGACCGGAGAAGAGACATCCCGGCATACATGGAATACAGGAATTCGAATACTGATGATGATGAAGACGATGGAGGATGGTGACGGCGACAAAGTACAATCTCGCGCGGTACGAATTTTGAAGGAGAAGGATGCTGAATAGGAGAAGACGAAGACGGGGCTGTTGCGGTGGAGTTGCGTTAAAATTACTTATCTGGGACGGAATTTGGGGTAGGGTTGGGGTTACCTCGACAAGGTGACTGCGGGCTTGGGCAGCTGATTGACATTGTAACATCACCGTTTCCACTAGCAATGGGTCGAGTTATTCGTTCACAGAGGTAAGAATATCGGCAATCATATCTAAAAATGTAGAAAATCTGGTGGCATCTTCCAAGCGCATACTCGTCTTCGCAAGGGTGCTGCAAAATTCAGAGTACTCGATGTACAATCCCCAACGGACCTTCCGACTGATTATATCTAGTATGCGGAACGACATGGCTACATTCGAGGTATTGTCAAGGAGATAATTCACGATCCTGGACGAGGAGCTCCTCTTGCAAAAGTCGCTTTCCGAGATCCGTACCGCTACAAAATTCGGACGGAAACGTTCATTGCAAATGAAGGCATGTATACCGGCCAATTCATATACGCAGGCAAAAAGGCAAATTTGACAGTTGGAAACATTCTTCCACTGGGTGAAATGCCAGAAGGCACTATTGTGTCCAACGTCGAGGAGAAGGTTGGAGATCGTGGTTCGCTTGGACGAACGTCAGGCAATTATGTCATTGTTATTGGACACAATGCAGATGAAGGAAAGACACGATTAAAATTACCTTCTGGTGCGAAGAAAGTTGTTCCCAGTTCGTCTAGAGGGATGGTGGGTGTTGTTGCTGGAGGGGGAAGAGTGGATAAACCGATCTTGAAAGCTGGGCGAGCGTACCACAAGTACCGTGTGAAGAGAAATGCATGGCCCAAGACTCGTGGTGTTGCCATGAACCCGGTTGATCACGTCCATGGTGGTGGGAACCATCAACATATTGGTAAGGCGTCAACTGTGTCTCGTTATGCTGTACCTGGTCAGAAAGTTGGCCTCATTGCTGCAAGGTTTGTCCTCACCTTCCGGATATTTCTAATTCCGTAGACGTACGGGTCTTCTCCGTGGTACAAACAAGGTCAAAGAGGCTTAGATGTGGAAATGCAGAGTACATTTGCCTGAGATCGATCACTTCTTCCGTCGTGGGCTTTTACTTTCACGGTTTGATCAGGGGTGATGATAATGGAACCCAGAAGACGCTTACTCTTCTTCAAAAGGCAGAAGAAAGGTGAAGGACAATGCAAGTACAAGCAAGTTCACAACAGGTTCAATAATTCACTGTATTATCAGTACATCGTAATTCTCATATTCGTATCTCAAACCATGCCTGGATCTCACTTAGAGCTCTCCACACACCTAACCCTCCGCAAACGCAAGATTACGCGGCAGCTTAAAAGTGTAAGTTCCGACCCATAGTGAGGACATTTGATCATCGAACGAAGGCATCGAGAACTCCGGTCCACCATCGTCAGTTGTCATGATGAAGCAGAAGTAAGCTTATGATTGAAGATTGGGCCAAAATCTGAGCAGTTTAAGTCAAATTTCGGTTAAATATACCGAAAGAGTCAAATTACGGTAATATTTATGGATAAATACTTGACTTAAATAAATATACCTGAAAGTTTGAGTGTGGATGTGGTGCATGAGCAGGAGACCAGACTGCTGCTTATCTTCCATCTCCGTAATCTCGCGATCCTGCAGACCATCCGCGGCTTCTCAGCTTCGTTTTCTCTCCTCCCTACGAAGCTGTACTTTTTCTCTCCCTTTCTGCTCAAAATTTTCATCCCCATCCGCGTTGCGCAAGCCTCCTCGGCTTTCCCTATTGTCCCCGACGATCCTCGTGCAAAATACTGCTTATAGTCCGAACCGGTCTTCTCCAACGACATTTGCAACAATGGCAGCAACAACCATCACGGGAAATGTCGACCCTAGAGTCGAACTGCTTTCTTCCAATATAGAGAAACCTGAACTTGACGATCGCTCTTATCGTCTCATCAGATTGCGCGACAACAAGCTAGAAGCGCTACTCGTTCGGGATCCAAAGACTGAGAAGTCTAGTGCAGCCATGGACGTCCATGTCGGCCATCTCAGTGATCCGAAAGACTTTCAAGGTCTTGCTCATGCCCTTGAGCATTGTCTCTTCCTAGGTATCCTTATTGACTTTCGAAATCTCTGACTTTTAGGTACCAAAAAGTACCCGGAGGAGAACGATTATCAAAAGTTCTTATCCGAACATAGCGGTAACTCGAACGCTTTCACAGGCATCTTTCTTCCTTTTTCATGCCGTGTCGTCTAATAGTTAGATCTGGATAGCACAAACTACTTCTTTCAAGTATCACATGAGTTTCTTGAACCTGCTCTGGATCGTTTTTCTCAGTTTTTCATTGCTCCGCTATTCCTTGCCGATTGCACTGATCGGGAACTCAGGGCAGTCGATTCGGAACACAAGAAAAATCTCCAATCTGATACCTGGCGTTTGTATCAGCTAGACAAGAATCTCTCCAACCCTGATTATCCTTATAATACCTTTGGCACCGGAAACCTTACCTCGTTAAAGGAGGAGCCTACAGCCAAGGGATTGGACGTTAGAGAGGCATTTATGAAATTTCATGATGCATATTATTCGTCAAATTTGATGAAATTGGTCGTGTTGGGAAGAGAGTCTCTTGACCAGCTACAAGATTGGGTTGTCGAAAAGTTCTCCGACATTCAAAACAAGGAGTTGCCGCGTCCTGATTTTAAAGGACAACCTTTCACAGAGAAAGAGCTACAAGTACGTGACCCATCACATTCATTACTTACTAGTAGCATGAAGTCAGGGCAAAACCGGTCAAAGATAGACGAATGCTTGAGCTCATGTTCACGTTCCCAGATCTTAGACCTCACTTTCGAAGTAGACCTGCCCATGTGATTGCTCACATACTCGGATATGAAGGAGCAGGCTCTTTGCTTTCATATCTCAAATCTACAAAACATTGGGTGGATGCTCTATCTGTGGGTCCTACACACATCAACGCCGGAACAGAACTATTCAAAATTTCTATGTCCCTGACTAAGGAAGGATTGCGTACATCCAAAATCATGTTCCATACTAACGCATCTTAGCGAAATATGAAGAAATCATTGCAATTGTTTTCAAATACATTGACCTCTTGAAGAAACGTACCCCTCAATTCTTTTCTCCATTGATATTCTCAGAGACACCAGAAAGGCTACACCGCATATGGGACGAATTGAGAACCATGGACTATGCTCATTTCCGTTTTGCAGAAAAGGACCAGCCCTCTGAATTCACCTCGTCCACGGCATCTTCCATGCAGAATCTCTATCCTCCAGATTGGATTCTCAGCGCCCCTCATCTTCTTCGCGAGGCAAGCCTCATTGCGGAAGTTCGCTAACATCATATAGTTTGATTTAAAGGCAATCAAAGAATGCCTTGATCACCTTGGCCCTGATAGGTTTCGCATAATGTTCGCTGCGAGGGAAATCTCAGAGGATTTGCCTCTTAAAGAGCCGTGGTATGGAACAGAGTACAGTTGTGAACCATTCAGTAAATCTTTGTTACAGGTTCCTTCCTCACTTGGCTTTGCTGACCTGTAGACGATCAAGAACATGCCCGATATTCCCGAGTTACGAATGCCAGATCCCAATCCTTTTATTCCTACTAATTTTGATGTTCATCGGAAGGATGTGGAGACCGTAGGTTCCTAAAGCTTTCCAAGCTGAAACTTTAGCCCGTTAAACATCCGACTCTTCTGAAAGATTCCCCAGTCGAGAGAATATGGTTCAAGAAGGATGATACTTTCTGGGTCCCCAAATTGTATACATACTTTGCGCTCCGCACGTAGGTGTCCTAATGAAGAAAGCTAATGGTCCAGGCCGAAATCGGCTGCCAGTCCCCGGTACAATATGTTGACAGTGTAGAGACTCCTCATATTCCATGCTGATAGCAGGTTATACATTGGTCTTGTTGATGACAGCATCAACGAATTCAGTTACGATGCGGACATCGCAGGTATGGGTTATTCTCTCTCCAGGGACTCCGATGGACTTTTCCTCGCTGCCTATGGTTTCAACGATAAACTGGACATTTTCCTGTCGAAAGTTGTCCGAGCCATGCGACATCTCACGGTCAAAGAAGAGCGATTCAACGTCATTAAAGATTCTTTGACAAGACAGATTCGGAATTGGAGACTCAATGCCCCTTATGACCACGCCATGCATTATACAAAATATCTTTTAACCTCCGGTCAGTGGACAAACGAAGAGAAAGAAGAAGCTCTCAACGGTTTTAACTGCATGCTGACCTGTCGCTGACTCTTGTTAGACATTCAAGCTCAGGATGTTCAGACCTTCATTCCTGAGTTGCTCTCAAGCTTTTACCTCGAATCTCTTGTACACGGGAATGCAACTAAGGAAGATGCCCTGAAGCTCACTCGAATTGTTCAAGAGAATCTTGGTGCTAAACTTATTGAATCTGGCAAGTTGGAAGGTGCAAGATCTTTGATCCTCCCTCCTGGTATACCCCCTTCCAACTTTCAACCTTAGAACTTTTTGTTAACGCCTTAGCAACCAAAATCACGATCGTCCAGACCGTTCCGAACCCCGAAAACGTCAATTCAAGTATAGAATATTTCATGCAAGTTGGCTCTGTCACTGAAGCAAGAACCAGAGCATGTTTGAAGTTGTTGTCGCAAATATCAAGAGAAAAGGCTTTCGATTTTCTAAGAACAAAGTTACAGTTGGGATATTTGATTTGGAGTGGAGTTAGAGGGACAATCTCCACCGAAGGGTACACATCTTTTTGACAATAGTTCTCACTAATAGATATCGTATTATCATTCAAAGCGAGAAACCCCCTGCTTATCTCGAAGAAAAGATTGAAGTATTCCTGGATTCATTGAGGGAAGGCATTGTCGAAATGACTACAGTGGACTATGCATCACATGTTTCAAGTCTAGTACTTTCTCTAAGTGAGGCACCAAAGTATCTTGGAAAGGAAACGTACCGGTACTGGTCACACATCGACAGTGGATTCTACGACTTTAAGCGACGTACTTCAACCTGTTTACTGTTTTTCTGACCATATCTCTAGTTGACACTGACATCGAAAACATCCAAAATATCACTAAGGAGGAGCTTTTAACATTCTACGATAAATACATACATCCATCGTCACCACATCGCAGCGTCCTCTCAGTCCACGTCAAATCGCAAATTGAATCTAGTCTTCCCGGCTTTGGAGAACAGCTGGCTGAAGGTGTGAGAATCTTCATTGCAAATGAAGGATACGATGTCCCTCCCTCCGAAGTGACAGAAGCAATCCAGGGAGATTTGAGTCAGCTCCCTCAACGACTTTTTGCCCTCATTGTTAAACACGGATACGACCAGGCGCGTGCTCTACAGTCTCTTGAGAAGGGGTCAGAAATGTTCAAAGCGCAGACAGAAGTGAGTGGAGAAATAAATGGCCAAGTCAATCATAAGCCGGAAGGATTAAGAGAAATCAAGATTCAAGACTTGAAGGCGTTCCGAAAGACGTTGAAGCTCGACGAAAAGCCATCGCCAGTTCAACCCTTGGAAATATATTATGAAAGTCAATCGCCGAGGCTTTGAAGAGGTTTGAAGGATGAAGAATGTCCGTCGATAGAGTTGGCAGCATATTCCGTAGATAATATTTTCACATGATCGATAATTTCCATTAATATATTCTGTCGAACGGTGGATCTCAGAAATTGTTTGCGGATGGATTCTAAGCCGTTTCGCTACGATCCTCAATTAAGTTGGCCAATTTCGGAAGCCATCCACCCTATTGGCTGCTTCCCCATACTAAAGGATTTTAACTACATTTTCATTCTTCTTCGTCTAAATCCTCCGAAGCTGATCTACGACGGTCGACCTCACGGAATCATGAAGGTTTGGGTTGCTGACGAGCTTGGGAAGATAAAATCATGCGTGCTCGAGGATAAACTGGGAGACGGGAATCCGCTGTCTTCTGAACTAA
>Ga0335075_10006319_pt1 | contig 18304 bp, 18 predicted proteins | sample Lox_Sample_24_FD_206723 | JGI IMG/M metagenome (GOLD analysis project Ga0335075, IMG submission 206723) | Soil microbial communities from Loxahatchee National Wildlife Refuge, Florida, United States - Lox_Sample_2.4 | ecosystem: Environmental > Terrestrial > Soil > Wetlands | place: USA... | reverse complement strand
ATCCCGATACCGGCGTGACGACGGTCGTGAACTTCGTCGCCGTGGACGATGTGGGCCGCCTGGTCAATCCGATGATCGTCCAGGGCCAGGTGCATGGCGGCCTCGCGCAGGGGATCGGCCAGGCACTGCTGGAAAGCGCGGCCTATGACGGCGCGGGCCAGATCGTGACCGGCTCCTTCATGGACTACACGATGCCGCGCTCGGACGACCTGCCTTCGTTCACGACCGGCAATGAGGTCACGCTCTGCACGCACAATCCGCTGGGCGTGAAAGGCTGCGGGGAACTGGGCACGATCGGCAGCCCGCCGGCGATCGTCAATGCGGTCATCGACGCGCTTTCCGACTACGGCGTGAGGCACATCGACATGCCGCTCAGCCCGCAGAAGATCTGGTCGATCATTGCCGCCGGGCCGCAACGCCTGGCCGCCGAATAGGCGCATCCGCAAGCAACGAGGAGCAGCACGATGTACGATTTCACCTATCAGAAGCCTGCCAGCCTCGCGGATGCGGTGAAGCTGCTTGGCGCCGATCCCGAGGCCAAGGCGCTGGCCGGCGGCATGACGCTGATCCCGGTCCTGAAGCAGCGGTTGAACAAGCCCTCCGCGCTCATCGACCTCGCCGGCGCCGGACTGGCCGGAATCAGCGTGGCCGGCGGCAATGTCAAAATCGGCGCCATGACCACCCATGTCACGGTGGCCGATTCGGCCGATGTCAGGAAGGCCATCCCGGCATTGGCCGGGCTGGCGGGCGGGATCGGCGACAAGGAGGTCAGGCACCGCGGCACCATCGGCGGCTCGCTCGCCAATGACGACCCGACGGCCGATTATCCGGCCGCGGTGCTGGCGCTCGGCGCCACCGTGCAGACCAACAAGCGCACGATCGGCGCGGACGATTTCTTCCAGGGATTGTTCACGACCGCGCTCGAGCCGGACGAACTGATCACCTCCGTCACCTTCCCCGTGCCGGAGAAGGCGGCCTACATGAAGTTCCCGAACCCCGCATCGCGCTACGCGCTTGTCGGCGTGTTCGTTGCCAAGGGACCGGCGGGGGTGCGCGTGGCAGTGACGGGCGCCGGCCAGAACGGCGTGTTCCGCCACAAGGCGATGGAAGCCGCGCTGCAGAAATCATTTTCCCAGGCGGCGATCGCCGACGTCGCAACCCCGACCGACGGGCTGAACAGCGACATCCATGCCGGCGCCGAATATCGGGCGCACCTGATCGGCGTCATGGCCCGCCGCGCGGTGGCTGCCGCCGGATAGGAAGGGGATCCCGCGGCGGCTGAAACCATCGCTGGTGCGAGAGGGGGGACTCGAACCCCCATGGCCTCACGGCCGCGCGATTTTGAGTCGCGTACGTCTACCGGTTCCGTCACTCTCGCCCAGCCTTGATCCTTCCCCCTCCCGCGGCTGGCTGGCAAGTGCTATAGCGCCGCGCGCCGCCTGATCCCGGATAGCTCAGTTGGTAGAGCAAGCGGCTGTTAACCGCTGGGTCGTAGGTTCGAGTCCTACTCCGGGAGCCAGCCTGGGTGGTCGCTGAGAACAGCGACGGAACAGCGGGGCCGGGCCCCGGACCGTCGGCCATTTCGGCAGTGAATACGGACGGTTAGGCGAGACCTTTCCGCTCGCCCAAAACAGCGGGGAAAGTGCGACAGAGCAGCGGGCGGCGAGCGCGGGGTCTCGCCGCCGTCACCATTCAGCTGTCCAGTCGAACATTTCCGCGGCATGTGCGAGGCTCGGCCTGGAACAAGGGAGCACGAGCATGGCAGGCCCCGAGGCGCTTCGCTATACGAGGATTCCTCTTGCCCACGGCTCCGGCGCGATCCCCGCCGTCGGGTTCGGCACGCTGATCCCGGATCCCCTCGCGACCAAAGAGGCGACGAAAACCGCCCTGGAAGTCGGGTTTCGCCATTTCGATTGCGCGGAACGCTACCGCAATGAAGAGGCGGTCGGGGACGCATTGCAGGCAGCCTTCAAGGCGGGGACGGTCCGGCGGGAGGACGTCTTCGTCACCACGAAGCTATGGAACACCAACCATCGTCCTGAACGTGTCAAACCCGCGTTCGATGCGAGCCTCCGGCGGCTGCAGATCGACCATGCCGATTGCTATCTCATCCATACCCCGTTCGCCTTTCAACCTGGCGACGAGCAGGACCCAAGGGACGAGCGGGGCCAGGTCATCTATGATTCCGGGGTGACGCTGGTCGACACCTGGCGGGCGCTGGAACGTCTCGTCGACGAGGGGCGGTGCAAATCGATCGGCCTGTCGGATGTCAATCTGGAAAAGCTTGCAGAGATCGTCGCGGCGGCACGGATCAAGCCGGCCGTGGTGCAAGTCGAATCCCATCCGTACCTGCCTGAATGGGAGCTGCTCGATTTCTGTCGAGAGCACGGGATCGTGCTGCTGGCGTTTGCGGCGCTGGGACACGGGTTGAGCCCCAAAGTGCTGGACGATCCTGTCATCACGGCCATCGCGGAGCGCGTGCAGAAGACGCCTGCCCAGGTTCTGCTGGCGTGGGCCGTGCAGCGCGGCACCGCTTTTCTGACCACCTCGACCAAACCGCGCTATATCGAGGAGAACTTCGAGGTATCGGCGCTCCCCGAAGAGGCGATGCGGGAGATTCGCGAGGGCATCACGACGAACGTCCGGTTCAACACGGTGGTTGCGACCGGCGTGCCCGGCTTCATTCCCCGGGTCAGTTGAAGCGCGCTTTTCTCGCGCTGCTCACGCCTCTACGTGGCATCAACCGAGAACCCCGAGCGAGGGAGCGTGCCGGCGATGAAGGTCCTTTCCGTCAATGTGGGATTGCCGCGAACGGTGCCATGGAAGGGCAAGCCGGTTTCGACCGGCATCTTCAAGGCCCCGATGTCCGGTCGGGTCAGGTTGCGGACCCTCAATTTCGACGGCGATGCCCAGGCCGACCTCTCGGTGCATGGCGGGCCGAACAAGGCGGTGTACGCCTATCCGGTAGAGCATTACGGCTATTGGCGTCGCGAGCTTCCGGAGATGACGCTGCCATGGGGCATGTTCGGCGAGAACCTGACCACCGAAGGCCTGCCCGATGACACCCTGAAGCTTGGTGCACGGCTTCGCATTGGCTCGGCCGAGGTTGTCGTGACCCAGCCGCGATTGCCCTGCTACAAGCTGGCGCTGCGATTTGGCCGCGACGATATCGTCAAGCGACTGCTCGCGAGCGGCCGACAGGGCGTCTATTTCAAAGTGGCCACGGAGGGTAACGTTGCGGCGGGCGATGCGATTGTCGTCATCGACGGGGCCGAGGATTCCGTTCCGCTCTCGGAAGTCACGCGTCTTTATGCTCACGACAAGGATGATCTGGAGGGACTGCGACGCATCATCGGGACTGCGGCGCTGCCCGACGACTGGCGAGAGTATTTCGAGGAACAGATCGGGCGGGCATCCGCGCGCGGCCGGCCTCGCCCCGGCCAGACCCCGGCATGGGCGGATTACCGCCCCTTCGTCCTCAAGGAGAAAGTGCGGGAGAGCGAAGATGTCGCGTCATTCCATTTGGTGCCGGAGGATGGTCAATTCCTGCCACCCTATCTCCCGGGCCAGTACCTGACCGTTCGGGTCTCGATTCCGGGCATCGAGCGCCCAGTCGTCCGCTCCTATTCGCTGTCCGATGTGGCCGGCAGCGACCACTACCGCCTGACGATCAAGCGGATCGCCTCGCGTTCGGAGAATTCGCCGAGCGCATCCGGTCTCGTATCGAGCTATTTTCACGATCGGCTTGCGGTTGGCGATCGCGTCGAGGCAAAAGCGCCGTCCGGCACATTCACGATCGACGTTGCCGAGCATGACCGCCCCGTTGCCTTGATCGGCGGCGGCATCGGCCTCACGCCCCTGCTCAGCATGCTGAACGGCATCGTGGCGGCCGAGCCGCCGCGAGAGACGTGGCTTTTCTATGGGGTTCGCAATGATCGAGAGCACATCATGCGGACGCACCTGGAGGATATTGCCCGAATCCATCCGAACGTCCACCTGCACGTCTTCTATTCTCAGCCGCGCCGCGAGATGGGTGAGATGGGCGAGATGGGAGAGCCGGGCATCCATATCGGGCACATCGATCTGAGCGCCATGCAGCAGTTGATACCGACGAAGGGCTGCGACTTCTACGTATGCGGACCGCCGTCGATGATGGACGCCATCACGCGCGGTCTCGAGGCGTGGGGTGTTGCGGCTGACCGCGTGCACACGGAAGCCTTCGGCCCCGCGGCAATCAAACGCTCGGTTCACGGCCCGACGAACGAGCCCAACTGCGGCTTCGAGGTGACATTCGCCCGATCGGGCGTGACCGCGCTCTGGAACCGAAGCGAGTCCCCGCTGCTGGAACTTGCGGAGGAGCATTCGGTGGCGATCGACTTCGGCTGCAGGGCAGGAAGCTGCGGCACCTGCATGACGCATCTCCTCTCCGGCGCCGTTCGTTATCTGCACCAGCCGAACGCTCCCCTTCAGGGCGATGAGATTCTCCCCTGCATTGCCGTGCCGACCGAACCGCTTTCGCTCGATGCCTGAGGCTGGGCCAGGCACCGCGGCATCCAGCCAGGCAGGAGGATTCAATGGCAGCATATGACGCGATCATTATCGGAACCGGACAAGCAGGCCCGGCGCTCGCGCGACGGATGGCGAGGGCGGGCATGCAGGTTGCCGTTGTCGAGCGCGGGCGTTTCGGAGGCACCTGCATCAATACCGGCTGCACACCGACGAAAACCCTGGTCGCCAGCGCGTATGCCGCGCATGTGGCCCGGCGCGGTGCCGAGTATGGCTTCAGCGCCGGCGAGATCAAAGTCGATATGAAGCGCGTCAAAGCGCGCAAGGATCATGTCGTCGGGCTTTCCAATCGCGGGGTCGAGCGGTCTCTCAAGAATCTGGACAAGTGCCGGGTCTATGAAGCCCATGCGCGGTTCGTCTCGCCGCGCGAGGTAGAGGCCGGCGGCGAGATCCTCACGTCCGAGCGTATTTTCATCAATGTCGGCGGGCGCGCGGCGGTGCCCGACATTCCCGGCCTCGAGCAGGTCCAATACCTCACCAACAGCTCGATAATGGATGTGGACTTCGTGCCGCGCCACCTGCTGGTGCTGGGCGGCAGCTATATCGGCCTGGAATTCGGCCAGATGTATCGGCGGTTTGGCAGCGAGGTCACGATTGTCGAACTCGGGCCACGCCTGGTTTCGCGCGAGGATGAAGACGTATCGGCAGCGATTGCCGATATCCTGGCGCGGGAAGGCATTACCGTTCGCCTCAACGCGACATGCCTGCGTCTTGGCAAACAAGGCGAGGATATTGTCATGACGGTCGATTGCGGCGGCACTTCAGAGCTGCGCGGCTCGCACCTGCTGATCGCAACGGGGCGTCGCCCCAATACGGATGATCTCGGTCTCGAGCATGCAGGGGTCAAGCAAGACGGACGCGGCTATATCGTCGTGGACGATGAGCTGCGTACCTCGACCCTCGGCATCTGGGCGCTTGGCGACTGCAACGGCAAGGGTGCGTTCACTCATACATCGTGGAACGATCATGAAATCGTTGCGGCCAATCTGTTCGATGGCGAGAAGAGGCGGGTGAGCGACCGCATTCCCGCCCATGCGCTGTACATCGATCCGCCGTTGGGGCGTGCCGGGATGAACGAGGCGGAGGTTCGCAAGAGCGGGCGCGTTGCGCTGATGGGGAAGATCGCCATGGAGGATGTGTCCCGTGCCTTCGAAAAAGGCGAGACCGAGGGCTTCATGAAGATACTGGTCGATGCCGAGAGCAAGGAAATCCTGGGTGCATCGTTCCTGGGCACCAGCGGCGATGAGGCGATTCACTGCGTGCTCGACGCGATGTATGCGAAGGCGCCTTACACGCTGCTGAAGCATGCGATGCACATCCACCCGACAGTCGCAGAATTCATACCCACGATGCTGGCCGACCTTGTTCCGCTGCCGGGTTCGACAGCGGGATAGGTGGCCGGGTCGTGTCCGAACAAATGTCCTGCCCCCGTTGCGTGATGTCCCCGTCGCTCGATGCCAGCGTCGCTCGATGTCCACGGCAGCAAGCGGAAGGGGAACAGCGGGCCACTGAAAACAAAGAGCTGGTGTGCCGACCAAGGACGTGCATCGTGGATAATAACGGCCGTTGGAGGCGGCATGCGAGCAGGGGCGGCCAAGGTGCGATGGCACTGAGCGGCCGGGCCTCGATCAGCAGGAAGGAGAGCGGCAACATGGAGCGGCAACATGGATGAGCATGAGATCCGACAGACGCTGAATCACCACTGGGCCGCGGCGGATGCGAATGACTTCGAAGGTGAGCACGACATATACCGGGAGGACGCGGTGCTCGAGTATCCGCAATCGGGCGAGCGCATCAGGGGCCGGCACAACATCCAGGCCTCGCGCACCGCGCAGCCGAACGCGAAGCGCTTCAGCGTGCGCCGCATTGTCGGCGCGGGCGACCTCTGGGTCACGGAATTCATCCTCACGTATGACGGAGAGCCGTCCTATTCGGTGAGCGTCATGGAGTTCCTGGATGGGAAAGTGGTCCGCGAGACCCAATACTTTGGCGACCCGTTCGAGCCCGGACCAACGCGGGCCCATCTGGTTGAGCGAATGGGATGAAACCGAGACGACAATAGCGCACCCGCGCGTGCTGGATCGAGCGGAAATCCCCGTCGATACCGTCCGGCTTGCGCGTTTTCTCATCGGCAAGATGCTGGTGCGGGAATTGACCGAGGGGGTGGCGGCCGGCCGCATCGTCGAGACCGAGGCATATGGCATCGGCGACCCGGCGGGCCATGCCTATCGTGGCATCACCCCGCGCAACGGGGCGCTTTTCCTCGAGCGCGGGCACGCGTATGTCTATCTCGCCTATGGCACCTCGTTCATGCTCAACGTCTCGAGCGAGGTGCGAGGCGTGGGTGCGGGCGTTTTGATCAGAGCGATCGAGCCTACCGACGGCATCCCGATCATGGAGCGAAATCGCGGCACCAGGCGGCTTAGAGACCTGGCGCGGGGCCCCGGACGGCTGAGTGCGGCCTTGGAGATCGATCGCCGATTGGATGGGATCGACCTTTGTCAGGCCGGTCCGCTGTGGCTCGGATCCGACGGTGGAGCGAGCGGCAAAATCGGGCGGAGCAAACGGATTGGCATTACGCGCGCGGCGGACAGCCTGCTGCGCTTCTATGTTCGGGGCAACCGGTTCGTCAGCGGTTCGCAGGCGCTCAATGGAGGCCGGGGCCAGACGTAGGGGTGAGCGGCGGCGTCGGCCCGCGTTCGCCGCTCGTGACCGGGACCAACGAAAGGGAATACTGGTACGCATGGGCGCACAACTATAGCGGGCGCTAATCTGCGAATGCCGGCCATTGCCTTATCGGCAGGCGAGACTCCGGCATTTGCATGACGAAACCTTTCGCCCTTTGCTAGCTCTGATCGGATGTATAAGCCGCCCGGCAGAACCGAACGGAGGGGGCTAGGTGGAAGGGAGACTTTTCAGCGCCCTCGGACAGAGGGCCGGCTTGGGCGGAATTGCCTTTGGCGTTTTCTTGCTCCTGTTTCGGGGCATCCTCGAAAGGCGATTTTTGCCGAAAGCGGGACTCGATTCGCCTCAGGCATTCGCCGTGATCTTGGCCCTCATGATATTCACATTCGGCCTTGCTGCCATAGGAGTGATCGCTTGGTTGATTGGCCGTGGGATCAACCCTAAGGCTCCTATACCAGGAAAAGCGTTGCTGTCGTTGGCTTGCTTGGTTGTGGTCGTCATAGGTGCTGCCGTCTACGTTGGAGTGCAGGGTAAGCCGGTAGGCACGACATCCAGTAAGCAGGCATCCCGAATTGAGGTTTCCAAATATCTCTTGAAACCGATTGATCCGACCAAACCCGCGATAGGCTATGAAATCGATCTCTACATGATTAATCGAGGAAATATACCTGCACGCGCTCCCATCACCACGTTTGCCTTTAACAGTGCTGACGGACTCATGTCAGCGGCTGAGGTCGATGCAGAAATGGGAAAAGTCCTGCAGCTCGCGCTTCAGAGGCTACCACCATTTAATGACAATCGGGAGGAAATTGGGGTTGGTGTAGAAACGTGGCTAGCGCTACCGAGGGGTTTAACGGGGGATGCTTGGAAGGCCATCGCAAGCGGGACAAAGCGATTTTATTTATTTGTGGTGCTGACATACACGGATGCTGCACTAGGTCCTGATCAATATTGGATAACAGAGTTCTGTGCTTCGCAAAGGAAAGACTTTTCATATTTTCGTTTATGTCAAGGGCATAATCGAACGTGGCTCCACGTCGGCGCACCAACGAAGTGGTGACGCATAAGCGGCATCATGTCAAAGCCATTGTTTGCCCGTAATTCCTGATTTTCGGGGCGGGGCGGAGGGTGGTTAGCGTTGGCTTCGTGCGCGGCCGCGCAGCGCAGGAACCGCCAATCGTCCTGCTCTTGGTGTCGTTTTCGCAATGCCCTACAAATGATCAGAGATCGACGGAAAATCCGGCCACGTCTGCGGCTTCTTGACGCTGCCGTCTGTGTGCAAGATGTTTGGGTCGTTGCATGAGCGCAGCGCTCGCACGGAGATGCGGTCCTTGCTGCCGTCGGCAGCACTCGTCCAGAACGTGACATAGCCCGGATACCACCGCTTGCCGCCCTGTATGTAGAGGATCTGCGGGTACTCGATCTGATGGCCCGCGAGGCCATTGTCCATGGAATAGGACCCCTGATCCTCCGAAATAATGAAAATGAAGTAGCTCTCTGCCGGCTGACCCTGGAAGAATTCCAGGCACTTTTCACACGGAAACGCATTCTGTACGAACAGGTAGAACGCCTTGCTCTTGCCCACCCTGGGCGTCATGTCCGCATACGCAGTGCGCTCCGCGTGCGAAGCGTCCTTTGATCCAAGCTCCGCGCTGCCGCTATAGGATCCGGACCAGCGCCCATCTGTCGCCACAAGCGCCGTGAAGGTCCCGACGCCGTTCTTCTTCTTTGGCGGCAGGTACTCCGAATAAGTCCAATAGTAACCGTCCGCCGTGATCGTCAAGATTTCCTCCCGCAATCAAAATTGTCCAGAAAAAGCTGGCAATTCGCCCCGGGAGCGCAATGTTAACTGCTTGAACGCCGGCTTGGCAAGGTTCGCTCCGGACCCGCTCAACAATGCCAGGCTCGTAGCGCCCGGGTGATGTCAGCAAAGCGCGTCCTGCGCGGTTTCCGCCGCTCTCGTCGCCGGCACCATGCGCAATGCCCTAGTACGCTGGGCTGAGCCGCCTCCGGTTTATCCGAACGCTGAATTGCCCAACCGGAGGGATCTTAGACGAAACCCTTCGGTCGTAGTCCTGCCTGGTCCGGGGTCTTTACGCGGCTGGCGATGGCCGTGGGCAATCGCAGAAAATCCTTCGTATTCCACGTATAGATGGTCTCGGCTCCGGCCTTGATGGCGCAGTGGCCGAGGAGCGAGTCGTAAATGGCGCCGCCGGCAAGGCCGGCCGCGGCGGAGGCCTCGAGCATCTGAAGATATTCCGGCTCGTTGAGCCCCACCGGCGTGAAACGCTCGCGGATGTTGCCGATGAAAAGCAAAGCCTGGTCGCCGCTCGTGCGCCGCGATGCCACCCGCATGCCAGTCAAAGTCGCGTAGACTTCCCCGAGGCTGTGCAGGCCGCAGCAGGCGTCGTCTCTCTTGCAGCTCACGAACAGATCGAAGCTCGGCTGGTGGTACGGATGCTCGACGTGGAATGCCGCGACCAGCACGGAGGTGTCGAGGAAGGATTTCACTCGTTCTCTCCGGCGTTCTTCCGGTCGCGCCGCGCGCGGATGTCGTGGATCGCCTCGGCGGTCTCGTAGGAGGTCATCGGCCGGCCGGTGCTGAACACCCAGATGCCCTGCTTCTTCTGCAGCGGCGAGGTGCTGCGCCGGGGGCGCAACGTGACCGCGTCGTCCTGGACGGAAAGATCGAGGGTGTCGCCTGGAGAAAGGTGCAGCTCGTCGCGGAGTTTCTTCGGCAGGACGATGCGGCCTGCCTGATCGAGGGTCACTTTGCCAATCATGATTCCATTATGGAGTGGAGTGCCCCAATTGGGAAATGGTATTGGAAGATTCCAAGTGATGTTCAGGTAAGCCTTTGAAAGAGCTGATAAAGGAGGCTATCACACTCTTACGGAGCAAGGCCGTGGCCGGCAAGCGGAGCGGAGCGTGAGGCCCACTCGCCGGCGGAGGGCCGCCTCCCTTCGGGCCGGCGGCTGCCCCGTGCTAGGGTGGAGCTTCAGTCCGAGGAGCTGACCCTATGGCCGCAACGCCGCCGCCGCTGACGCTGGGCACGGCTGCCGATGATTTCCGGCTGCCAGGAACGGACGGGCGGACTTACACGCTCCACAACATCGCCGGTGACAAAGGTACGGTGATCGTCTTCATCTGCAACCACTGCCCCTACGTGAAGGCGGTGATCGACCGCCTCGTCGCCGATGCTCGCACGCTGATGGCGGAGGGTATTGGCTTCGCGGCAATCTGCTCCAACGACGCCGACGCCTATCCTGCGGACTCCTTCGAGGCGATGCAGCGCTTCGCGCTCGCGCATGCGTTTCCGTTCCCCTATCTGCACGACGAGGACCAGTCCGTCGCGCGGGCCTATGGCGCTGTGTGCACGCCCGACTTCTTCGGCTACGACGCGCACCTCCGACTGAGATATCGCGGTCGCCTCGACGAAGGCCGCACCTCACCGCCGCCGGCCGGCGCGCGACGGGAATTGCTGGAAGCGATGCGTGCGATTGCCGCGACCGGCGAAGCGCCGCCAGAGCAGGCGCCATCGATCGGTTGTACCATCAAGTGGAAGGCCGCGGCGTAGGACAGGTTGCCACGCGACACGGTCAGCTTAAAGTCGCTCTAGTCTATCTCGAATTCACAACGATATTTGTAGGTTACGTGGCCAAGAAAGTCCTTGTGGCTTTTTTCAGACATGTTAACAATCTTGACGTTTTTCCCTTGATATTGAGCCTTCACCCCTTCCGCAAGGCCCCCACACACTTCAGGCTGGCTGTGGCCTCCGTCTAGCCAACCAGACTCCACTGTCACCCTTTTGCTCGGGCCGCTCGGAGATTTGGGGGTCGTCGGATTGACGGCGGTAGGCGGTACGCTGATAGTTTGCGTCTGGATGTATTGTAAAATGGCGGTCCCGAGGGGTCTATCCGTGATCAGGTGTATTGCTACGAGAAATCTAAGCCTTGCAGCAGCGATATTCGGGTCTCCGTTAATAGCGCTCTCAATACGAGCGTCTTCAGCCTTCTGCCGTTCAAGCGTTTGATCACTAATCGCCCTAGTGACCTCCAACGTTCTTTGCTCATTTCCATTGTGATATGCGACCCATACATTGGCCGTTGCCGCGACCGTCGCAGCAAGCAAAGCAAGCGTGAGTGGATTGGAAAAAAGGGTGCGCCTTACTTCATCGCGCTTAACTGCGAGTTCACCGTCTCTGAGGGTAAGCTCTCGTTCCTTTATCGCCAGCTCGCGGTCACGGTACTCACACGCCTTCAGCCACTTCTCGCGCTGAAACTGCGGGTTGGCGTTTGAGGTGGTGTCGTCCGGCTCATTCGCATCCATCACCCGTGACCCTCCGCAAGGTCGCCCCCCAAAGGCGCCGAACCGCCCATTCGTAACCAGGACGCAGCCATGCCTGGGATCGCTGATGTCTCTTCGCGCGGGCCATGCCGGTGACCTTCGGTCAGCCTTGATCCCTTTACTCAACCGGCACCGGCACGAATGTCAACATGGCTAGGAAAGATGCAAGTCTACTCGCCATACCTTTGGTTGACGCGGCCGGATGGCTGCGGAGTCCGTTTGAGATAATTGGCTTCGACGAAACCCCGAGAGCGTAATCTACCCTGTTCAAAGAAAGTCCCGCTGGTCGCCGCTGAATTGGCGCGGTGACCCGGTCGAGGTGTGCGCTGACGGCTCGACGCGTCGTAGTGCGACGGAACGGATGGCCGTTCGGCGAAAGCCAGATGGCCGGTTGCGACGCGGGGGATGCTGCTGTGACTGTCCGTGCGCGACAACCGTTTTGTGTCGTACGGCGACAAGCTTTTGGGTTGCGCCCGGCGAGGCTGTGGCGTGGACGCTTGCTCAGTGACACGGCTACGGTTCGTTGGCGGAGGCCCGAGGCCGCTGCCTAGACGTTCGCGTCGATCGGGCACAAACCCCATTCCGCGGCGACGGAAGCAGGACCGGTGGAGGAGATGAGGGCGGCGATTGCCGCTCCCCGAAGCTCGTCCATTCTGATTACCTCTCCCCAATGGCGATCCAGTCTATTTCGTAATTGTACCAGGCGTTGGAGCTGATCACAGTAAACCCACTCGCGGTGATTACCCCAATATTGTCGGGATATTTTCCTGGCCCCTCGGGGTTGTGGGCGGAGATGATCACCACTGGTGGACTCTTGAACGCCGGCTGGAACGTAACCGACACTGGAGCAAGGGTAGGCTTTACCTTGGAGCCGTATTCGACCGAGAGCCCGGGTGCGTTAGCGAGGTAGTAGTGCTGATTCTTATATGCTTCGAGTTGCTGTCGGAGCTGACTGATTTTACCTTCTAGTGCGTCAGCGGTCTTTGAGGCAGCTTGCGCCGCCTGCACCGCAGCGTTAGCGCACTCGATGACGGTGGTGCACGCTTGAGCCGACGCCGACCACAAACAAGCAGATGTTCCCGCCCCTACCGGAAAAACGGCAATTGACAGAAACCAAATCTTCAAGCCCCTACCCATTACTCTACCTCCTCGGTCATCGGGCCATGGTAACCGGCACGACTGCCCATGCGCCCGCAAGCCTCCGGTATTCGAATTCCTCTTTTAGAAGCTCCGCCTGCACCGTCGGGTCAGGGACCAAGCAGCTAGCCTCCTGAGCCCGTCGTTCTATGTTGGCGTAGGCTGACACGATGGTATAGGCACTGTCATTTGGTTTCAGCGCATTCAGCCGCCTCAGATAACCGTCCCTCACCGAAATGTACGCCTGATCCGGGTCCGTCACCTGTATCTCCTTTAGCCGCAAGTTAAATATTTTAAAGCCGCGAACATTTATGCTCACATTCGCCGCAATAAGCTCTGCGACAGAATCCGCAATCGCTTCTTGAAGTTGCACTTTCATAATGTTTTCCGCAACGCACTGAACCCTATCGAGGAGGCTCTCAGCGTCCAAGTAGATTTGCTTCTCAAGGGCCACGATCTTTTGCTCAGCCTCGGTTATTATTTCCCGTAGGTTGGCCACATTTTGGTCGACCGCCAACACCACCCCGTCCACGATCGACTTCATTTGGCTTATGCGATCGGCCAGATCCTGGTTGGTCCTCGTTTCGACCGACCCAATCTGGTTGAGCAGAAGCTGGACTTGCTCGACGGAATTCAAGATGTTCTGCGAGGCTCGGCCCAGTTTGATCGGGTCCACCGCAATCCCCCAGGCGTCCGCGATTACGCTCTCGGCTTCCGCAGAATTTCCCGTAAGTGGCGTGATGGCGCTATTGACAAGAAACACGCAGGCGAGAAGCGTTCTCGCGCAAATCCTCCCAGCTTGTGTAGCCGCTGTTGCCGAGAGCATGTCGGCGCTCCCCAAAAATCGCCTTGGCCGGGCCTTTCCGTCGGAAAACCACAGGCCAGAGGTAGCCGCAGATACCATTCCGGAATCGGACCGGTCAAGTTAAATTCTCTAAGATGCCATATTTTCCCCGAGGTCCGCCCGGCGGTCAGATTGGGGCCTGTCCTCAATTCAGCCAAATGGTGGCGGCGACGGGGTGGACGGCGGCGAGGAAGTTGCGGGCGGTCTTGTCGTAGCGGCCGGCCGGCGACGGGAGTTGCTGGAAGCGATGCGTGCGATTGCCGCGACCGGCGAAGCGCCGCTTGAGCAGGTGCCGTCGATCGGTTGTACCATCAAGTGGAAGGCAGCCGCGTAAGATTGGTTGCCAAGCGACACGACCCTCCCGCGCCCGCACTCTCGGTCGAATCAGTTATCGAGAATAAAGCTACCTCAGTGGGTCAGCGCATTGTTGCGGCCAGCCTAGTACCTACTATCAATGATGCGTGAGTCACACGAGCGGTCATTGCGGGCGAAGCGAAGCAATTCAGAGCCTTCAGGCGGTCTGGATCGCCGCGGCCGCTGCGCGGCCTCGGGATGACGATCGCCATGTGTCAGCCCATAGATTTGCCAAGTACGGTTCGGGGTACTCGCCCGTTGCGGACGGCGATTTGATGAACCTGACAGGGTTGGCCGCGCCCTTGGCACGATACGCTTCCGGGACTCGCTTCCCCATGTAAAGGCGCGCGGTTTCTTGCTCTGCCGGCTTACCTACGAAACCCCAGCGGTTCTCGTCCCCGGTGTGCCAGGGAAAATTCGCCTTCGTTGAAGGCAGCCAATCGGTTGTGCGGAAGGCGCCAACTACGATGCCGCGCCGGTGAGCGAGGACAAGGTTGTGCTTGCGAGCCCTTTCGGGATTGATGACCCAGCAGCCTCGGACGGCTTCATAGATGCTCTTGTCCTCTTCGTCGTAGCTCTTTCCGATGCTGATCAGAATCAGCGGTTCCCGTGCCTCGAAAGGCTCTGCTCGATATTCCGCGATGATCTCCACAGCATGCCGGCCTCGGTAGTCACCGGAAGCGTGCCCGCCAACCTGATTCGTCAGACCGGGATAAGCGTCGATCACCGCGCCCTCGATTTCAAAAGCGAGCTCTTCGCTTTCGATGCCGTGGCGGTGGATCACGTGGGCGACCTCAAGTCCCGCTGCGCCGATATCCTTGATCCTCTGAGACTTCAGATCGGTGGCGTCCTCGTCGTCGCTCGCCGACAATGCGCCCTTGGCGCGCTGAAAAACCCGATCGCCTTTGCCCTTGCCCACATAGAAGGTCTCGCCGTTTCGAAAATCGACCAGGCGATAGACGTACTACTTCAACCGCGCGATCACCTCGGGCGGGAACTTGTCTGGCTGCACTGTCATTCCCCCGGATGCCACACACCCTCTCGCCGCCGCTCGATGCGACCCTGCGGGTTCTCTTCGGGCATATTTTACGCGCTTTGTAACCCCTTGGCGGCAAAGGGTCAGCGGAAATGCCGGAAAGTCTTGGATTGCGGGAAGCTCTGGCCGTGACGGGTTTCAAAGTGGCAACTTGACGTTCGTTCGGTGCGTGGCAGGCTGCCTGGCGGGCGATTGGAGTTCGCCCAGGTACTTGTCCGCCGGAGGACCGATCATGGCAACGAACGAACACACCCCCGAGACGAACAAAGCCCTGGTTCGGGCGAGCTTCGATCGTTGGCAGAGCGGCACCGGAAGTCCATTCGAGCTGCTGGCCCCGGACACCAAGTGGACAATCGTCGGGTCGTCCCCCTTGTCGAAGACCTACCTCAGCCGGCAGGCATTTCTCGACGAGGTGATCGGTCCGTTCAACGCCCGAATGGCGACGCCGCTCGTGCCAACGGTTCGCGGCATATACGCCGATGGCGATACGGTCATCATTCTGTTCGATGGTGCCGCGACCGCAAAAGACGGCCAGCCGTATCGCAACACCTACACCTGGTATTTCCAAATGGCGGATGGAAAAGCACAGAACGTCATCGCCTTCTTCGACACACGAGACTTCGACGAATTCTGGGCGCGCGTCTCACCAACAGGGTAAAAAAGTAACGGCCGTTTCCCAACTCCGGTCAGGTTGTTGCAAATTTGTTGCAGAGCTGGCGAAAACGGACTCGCAGTGCATTCCGACCCAACGTGGCGGCCGATCGGGTTGCCGTATGACGCGCCTGGCTGGCCGCAACCAGCAATTTGTCGGCTTTCGTCTCGCTGCCAGTACCCAATTTTATTGGTGAGTGATTCACCCTCACCCTGACCCTCTCCCAAAGGGAGAGGGAAAATGATGACGAAAGGCCGAAATCGTTGCGATCTTTCATGGCGACGCCGGCTCCATGGCCCTCGACGATGCAGCCCACGACAGAGTGCGGAACTGGCGGCAAGGGAACCCGCGCAAAGACCAGATTGCGAAATTGATAAGCGAGGGAGTTAATGTCGAGATGTGTGGAGAAACGATGGCAGCCAACCACTGGATCAATTCCGCGCTTTTGTCGGGCATAAAGGTGAATACTGGCGCCCATTTTCGAATCATCCAACTGGCCCAGGAAGGCTTCGTCCAGCTACGACCTCGTTCAACATGAATTTCGGTGGAACGCTTCTGTCACGACATTATCATTCCATGATCACAGATCTATGTAGAGGACGAGTATATCCGGATGCGCGCTAGAACGAAGGCGATGCAGGACGACCACGATCTCTTTGGCGCGCGATTGACTTTGTGTTCCGACCAACCTACCGTGACATTATTCCGATGCTGGTCGCGTTCTTCCCGCCGTCAAACATAAGGGCTGTAAAGCATCAAGGCATGCAAAGATAATTTGCTGGAAGCCGCAATGAGGAGAAGGGGGGCGAACAATGAGAGTGGGTTTCGGCGTTGCGTTGCCGATGGCGGTGGTTCTTGGTCTGACGGTCGGTTTCAGCGTCACGGGGCGGGCTCAGAGTTTCACGCTTTGCAAAGGCACGTTTGCGCTCTGCACGATCGCGCCATGCACTTCGGTTCCCGGCAGCAGCAAGGAGGTCGCCTGCCGCTGCACCGTGAACACCGGCTATTCGGCCGGCCAGCAGCCTTGTCACCCGGCGAAAACGGCGGCTGCAGGCCAGCAAATCCGGTCACGCTATTATCCGGTCAAGAGCTATGTGATTTGCGACAATGACCGGCCTTGGGCCTGGTGTCTGGGCAAGCCTTGCATCACCAGCAAGAACAATCCGGGCGCGGCCTCCTGCACCTGCGATGCGGTGAAGAATTTGGGTAGCTACGTCATCGTCACGCGCAAGTACACCCCGGCGGCCTGTACAACGGGAATTATTTCTTTAGCCACCGCTCAGCAGGTCGCGCAGATTACGGATTTTCTGAACAAGAAGGGGAGTCCGCTGCCTCCCTTTCCCATTCAGGTACTCAACCCGCCGAGCCGCGGCTAAGAAGAGTCAATCAGTCGCAGCCTGTGCAGATGGCCACCCTGCGTCTCTGCCAGTCAATACGAAAGCGGGATGAGATTGCCTGTGCTCACCATTCCGCTCCAACTGTCTGCGTGTGCCGTAATTCACAGTTCCACCCGACGGATCCCGTTCTAATTCGTATCACGTAACAAAAGGGAGGGAGCAATGGCGCCGATCTCACGGCGGAAGATGGTGGCCGCAGCGGCAGGAGGGGTGGCCGCCGCGGGCGGACTAGCGCGCGCGGCGTCCTTCGGCGACCCGGATGAGCCGCCCCAGGGTGCGATCAATGCCCGCAACCCGGCGAGCCTCACTGATCCCGGGCCGCAGAATCTGGCGATTGCCGGCCAGTTTCCGGCCGCCGGCTCGCCACCTGCAACCGATATCAGCGATCTGCCGCTCTTCTGGGCAACATTCAACAACGCGCCGAAGCGAATCCAGAACGGCGGCTGGGCGCGGCAAGTGACGCAGGCGGACTTCCAGATCGCGACCACGATCTCCGGAGTGGATATGCGGCTCACCGCCGGCGGCATCCGCGAGCTTCACTGGCATCTCGCTGCGGAATGGGGGTTCATGAGCTACGGCAATTGCCGCATTACCGTGCTCGACCCCGCCGGCCACGCCTATGTTGCCGACGTAAAGGAAGGAGATCTCTGGTATTTCCCCGCAGGCTTCCCCCACTCTCTTCAAGGGCTTGGGCCGGACGGGTGCGAGTTCCTGCTCGCCTTCGACAATGGCGAGCAAAGCGAATACAATACTCTGCTCCTCACGGACTGGATGGCGCATACGCCGCCCGATGTCCTGGCCGAGAATTTCGGCGTTCCAGTCAGTACATTCGCGAATATCCCGACCCACGATCTTTATATATTCCAAGGCGATTTGCCAGGGCCGCTCAGCCTCGCCCAGGCGGCGGTGAAGAGCCCGCTCGGGCCGCCACCTCACCCGTTCACCTTCTCGCTCGGAAGCGAAGCCTACCGGCGGCAGACAAGAGGGGGGACGGTGCAGATCGCGGACAGCGAGAATTTCACGGTCTCGAAGACGATCGCCGCGGCGCTCGTCACCGTGCGTCCCGGAGGCTTGCGCGAGATGCATTGGCACCCGAACGCGGATGAATGGCAGTACTACGTCAAGGGGCGCGGACAGATGACGGTCTTTGCCGCCGGTCCACGTGCGGTCACGATGGATTTTGCGCCGGGTGATATCGGCTACGTGCTGCGCGGGAATGGTCACTACATCAAGAACATCGGCGACAGCGACCTCCAGTTTCTTGAAATCTTTCGTAGCTCCTATTT